>ERZ779889.776-NODE-776-length-37648-cov-5.507408_pt1 | contig 37648 bp, 29 predicted proteins | sample MGYA00511030_ERZ779889 | MGnify/ENA primary metagenome ERZ779889 (study PRJEB29588, sample SAMEA2160616) | human gut metagenome | biome: human gut; feature: human-associated habitat; material: faeces | place: Denmark | collected 2008/2010 ... | reverse complement strand
GCAGCTTTTGTCGCGGCAGGCGTTCCAGTGGTAATTCTCATCGAAATACCATTTGTCGGTATCGGCTTCGTGGCTGTGAGGTTCTTCCGAAGGATCCTTTTCACTCTTTTTGATAACGGTGTTTTCGTTCCGCTTCTTTCCGCAGACGGTGCACTCCTCGTGACTGATACCGTCCTCGGTATCCGTTGCGGGTTTGTCTGTTATCCAAACAAAGCTGTGTTCTTCTCTGTTCAGATACTCGGAGCAGCTTTTGTCGCGGCAGGCGTTCCAGTGGTAATTCTCATCGAAATACCATTTGCCGGTATCGGCTTCGTGACTGTGAGGTCTTTCGGCATCCCTGTACTCCGCCGAAAGCTTCACCGCGCCCTCCGGCATTGTGAAGGTGACGGTTGTCGCCGACGCATCCTCAAGAGTGATCCCCTCCGCAGCCCATCCGGCGAAGACCTTGCCTTCGGGAGCGGGGTCGGCTGTCACCGTTATGCTCTCGCCGGCAGTGGCTCTTGCAAGCGTATTTCCGGCGGAATCGACAGCCTTGCCTCCGGCAACGCTTATCTCGTAGTCGGTAATTGCGGGCTCGACGTCGGTTTTCATTACCTTGCCGCAGTCATAGCACTCGGTGTGCATCCTGCCCTCAACTCCGACACCCGCCTCGACATCGATTATCCACGGGCTTTCGGTATGCTCTGCATACTCGCTGTTCCCGCAGACCGTGCATTTATGAACGTGCTTGCCCTTTGAATCGTCGTTCGTCCATGCGCCGTAGGTGTGCTCCTCTGTTTCAAGCATACCGCAGGAGCAGACGCGCTGATGGTTCAGCGAACCCATATTGGAAGGCGTCCACTTTCCGAAGTTGTGGTCGTTGACAGTCACCGTACAGGTGCCGACAAGCGAGCTGTCGTTGTTGGCTTTGGCGGTTATCGTCGCACTGCCCTTTCCGACGGCGGTAATGAAGCCTGTGTTTTCATCGACCTTCACGACCTTGGGATTGCTACTGCTGTACTTTATGGTGAAGGTACCGACAGCGTCAACGGGCGCTATTGCCGCATTCAGCTTCCAGCCGCCTCCGACGTGCATCGAGAGCGACTTTGTGCTGACGGTAACGCCGGTCGGCTTTACGACGGGAGTTTCCCTGACGGTCAGCATGAACTGAGCGCGGTAGGCAGCGGAAGGTTTCTCGCCGGGCTTGAGAATACAGAGCACCACCGCGACAGGGTCTGTGGTCTTCTTCTTCGCGATAAGCTTTCCGTCCTCTATCTTGGCGTATTCGTTCTCAAAATCGTAAATATATGTGGTATAGCCGAGGTTATCCTTGGCCTTCTTTCCGACTCCCCATACCAGCGAATATCCCTGGACATCGCGCGGAAGGATCGACGGAAGGTCGGTCGGAAGGGTATACGCCTCGCCCTCTTCAAGAGTAACATCGCCAAAATCCGGCTTATAGCTCAGAATGGGAGAGCTTGGTCCCATGTCCGTGGGCGTATATACAACGACCTGCGCACCGCCGTAGGTGTTCTGCATAGGACCTGAAGGTCCGGGATAGTACAGCGCGAACGACCCGTAGCCCACCTTCTTTCCCTTGATGGTTATGGTGGTAAAGCCGTTGAGATCCGTCACCTTGTTCTTCGGAGAAACGATCTCGAAAAACTGAGCGTCGTACGACGACGGTATCTTGATATCAAAATAACTGAATTCGTTTGCCGTGGCAGGGTTCAGCTTCACCCTGAGATTAATGGTCTGACCGGGTTTTATAAACACCGTGCCGTTTTCAACCCCGTCAAAGGAGATACCTCCCAGCCGCACTATTTCGTCAATCAGAAGCTCCCGGGAATGGATAATGAAGCCCGGTTTCTTCACATCGGTTTCGGCAAGACGGTAGTAGAAGTACAGCCTGTCGCCGGTATAGTACCCGTTTCCCGTCGCCGAGGTCAGCTTCTTACTCCAGTCGATCTTGCTGAAGTCAGTGTAATTGGTTTTGCTTACAACGTAATCGTACTTCGTGCTGTCGAAGTTTGTGATGCTGTATCCGTCGTAATAGTCTTTTGACTTTGTCGCAACAACGTCAAGCGGTGCGGGTGTTCCGGGATTGTAAGCCTTTTTGACGAAGAACGACTTTCCGTGAATAGCACCGTAGTACTTGGTGCCGTCCTTGCCGTAAACCGACAGGTACACGTACTTATTGACGTATTCAGTCTTGTTCAGCTTGATCGACGGACCGTTTTCGCCTTTGATATCCTTGCCGACGCCGGTTTCAGGATCGTTATACTTCCACTGATACACAACTCCGTTCAGGTCGGTAACGTTCGGCAGTGTAGCCGTGATGGTGTCTCCGTAGAACGCGTCGGTCTTGGAATACTCGACCGGTCCTTTGAGCAGAACGCCCTCCTCAAGCGTAACCGTTGTCAGCGTCTTGGTTATGCAGCTGAGTTCGTCCCAATAGATCGTGATTCCGGGGTTCCTGTAGTACCACTCGACAAAGAGCGTGTATGTCCCCGTCTTCGGCACCTTGAAGGTATTGTTGCCCCTGGATTCGTATAGCAGCTTGGTTCCGTCGTATACGTATATCATGAAATTCTGCTTGACCCGTCCCTCTTTTTCAAGCTGGAGGAACCAGTCGGGAAGCGGGACACTGACGCTGAAGGAATACGGCTTGCCGGCATAGAGCGGAACCATTCCGTCGCTGCTTATCTCGGCACCGTTTATCTTGATGTCCATATCTTTTTTGCTTGGCATGGAGCCTCTTCGCGACATCCTGATCGTATACGGACTGTCTTTGGAACTTCGTGCCGAATAAAACGTATCCACGAGCCATGCCTTATGAATCTTGCCGTATACGTTCATCTCCGTCCACAATAACCGTGCTTCCTTGGTGGGGTGTGTACCGAATTCGCCCCACAGCTCATGCCTTTCGAACTGAACCTGCAGATACCTCGCGTTCAGAAGGCGGAGTCTTTCCCTGTTGACGCTCCAGGAATACGCGACGGTTTTGGTATTGAAGACCTTGATGTCTATATAACCCATCGTATCAAACGTCAGGTCGCTTGACAGCATCACATGGGAGACCTCTTTCTTCTTGTTCCCCATCCGCATTTCGATGTTGCTCCATTCGCCGATGGTTATCGTTTTGGCATAAAGTCCGTAGGTTGCACCGTCCTTGCCGGATCCGGTCGTATCGACACGGAGAGTGCCGTATCCGATAACGTTCAGGTTTCCGCTTTCCGATGAGGTCGTGTTGGGTTTTGAAAGGTCAACCGCCGCTCCTGCCGCTCCTATGTACTTATAATTCGAGCCGAGCGTAAGCGTCAGCGTATTCTTCGAGCCGGTATCAATGGTCAGGTCCACTCCGGGCGCATATATCGCACCCATTTTGACATCGCCCGACTCGATACTCAGGGTCAGCTTTTGTCCCTCAAGCCCGCCGAGGTTAAGAACCTTTTTCTCGTCTTTCGTCCAGTAGTAAAGTGTCCCCTCGTAATAGCCCATGATCTCTTTTGCCTTGGGATACTTTTCCATATAGTACTGCAGCGAATAGAGCTCTTTTACTTCTATGTATTCCGTCGGAAGGTTTTCGAAAACGACTTTGACCTCTCCGCTCTTAATATCGGCAACTCCGCGCGGATAACTTGGTGCCGCCAGAGAGTTTACCGCAAAAAACACCGCGGCTGCCGTCAGCATAATCAGAAGCACCCCTCCGATTATCAGATTTCTTTTCTTCATCCGAGTTTCCTCCTTTTTGTCCGGTTACTTTTTCTTCCTGAATACCGCCGTGGCTAACGCAATACAGCTTCCGAGAAGCACTCCGCAGACGGCTGCAAGCACGAATATAACCGTTCCTCTGCTGCCGCCTATTTCTCCCGGCACACTGTCGGTTCCGGTATGTCCGCCGGAGCCTGCGGGTGATGTTTCACTGCCTGCCGGCAGTGTTGCCGCCGGTCCCGATGTACCGTCAGGGACGGATGTCGCCTGAGGGTCGGTCACATCCGAGCCCCCCGACGGCGGCTGGGTGACAACCGTCTTTTCGGTAACGGTCACCGGAATCACGCTTGAAAATGCCACACCGCCGAGCTTTGTCATCACATAGCAGACATAATACCTGGTCCCGGGAGTTGACGTGTCACAGACAAGCACCGGGTCCTCCTCCGGCTGACCGCCGGAGGATCCCATGGCAACAATGTCCTTGAGCTGTCCCGTGGGAGTCTCAAACCATGCGTATGAGCTGACGCTGTCATCTCCGGACGTCTCAGCTTCGCAGAACAGCTTCACAACCGTCTCCTGCTCCACCGTGACCGAGGCGGGCACGTTCAGCTGAGGCGGAGATTTCTTTCCGTTGACCGAGATATACGCCGACTCGGAGGTCACGCTCCCGGCTTCGTTTGACACGACGCAATAGATTAGCGCGCCGTCAAGTGCGCTTCCGATGCCTTCGACAAAGAAGGTATCCCCGGTTTCGTTGGAACCGTATCCCGACCCGGTAACGCCGTTGAGCCATGGGTGGTTCTCCGCGAACGCGTCCGCGGTACGGTAGGCTGTACCGTTGTAAACAATATACCAGTCATACGAGAGATTTTCTCCCGTTGCTCCGACACTCCAGAGAGCGGAAGCAAACTCCGGATAAACGGAGTTCTGCGGCTGAAGCGTTATGACCGGCTTATCGGCTGCCGACACCGGTACAAGCATTGCCGCCGCAAGAAGTGTTATTATCAGGAACGCAGTAAATATCTTCATGGCTGCCTCTTTTCTTTTTTATTTTTCCGGAAACACCGATCAGAATTTTCCGCCGCCGCCGCCGTGAGTGGAGCCCGAGGAGGAGGTGTGGGTGCTGCTTCCTCCGGAGCTTTCTTTTTTCGGCTTGGCGGTGCGGGAAACCGTCCTGTACAGGAACAGATCGCGTTTTTCGGTAATATTCAGACTTTCCTTCTTCATGTAGCTGCCCGCCGCAGACTGAAAGCGAACCGTTTTCAGCTTGTTTTTCATCTTTTTGACCGTGCCGGTCGCCAGAAGCAGTCCTATCACAAGCGAAATGGGTATCCAGATCCACGAAATGGGTTCCTTCGGAAGATTGAACGAATTATAGGGCGTTTCGTTTCTTGCCTGAGAGACAAAATCGTCGCAAAGCTCCGCAAAGGCATCAAACGCGCCGGCAAAATCCCCGCCGGAAAGGTAGGGCTTCAGCTTTTTGCCGATATAGCTTATACCGTCATCGGTAAAGGCATATATCGCGTAGCCGTGGGTGGATATGTACCAGTCGTTTTCCTCAGTACTGATGAGAAGGAGCAGACCGTCCCTTTTCATGCCGTATCCGTACGAGTTATAGTCAAAGTAATCGTCGGCATACTCCCACGTCTTCGCGCCGTCAAGAGTTGCTGTCGTCAGGACAACGATATCCAGCTTCTGCCGGACACGGATCTCATCGATCTTCCGGTTCAAATCGGATTTCTGACTGTCGGTTAGAAGCCCCGCATTGTCGATAACTCTGTCGCCGCTGTTCCGGAAGTCCTGAACCTCTCCTTCCGCAAAGGCGGAAAACGCAGTCCCGAGACAGAGAACAATGACAGCCAGAATCGTCAGTATTGTCTTTTTCATTCGCTCAGCCCCCCTCAGACCAGTCCTATCAGGCGCAGAAGCCACACGATGCCGTAAGAGGCAAGCCCGTATATCGTCGTAAGCAGCAGTGTCCACCGGGTCGCCGCCGATTTGTCAACCGGCAGATCACCGACGAATTTCCCGGTCTGCCCGTTCATGGCGAACGTGTACTTGTTTCCGTTCCAGGTAGTGTTGAGGAGCCACACGGGATAAAGCGCATACTTTGCCTTGCCTCCGCGAAACTGAACGCTGCTGTTTTCGGTGCGCACGGTGGTATAGTCCTTGACGGTCTGGGCAAATGTCTCTTCCGTGGAGCGTTTGACACGCTCGTTCGCCCTGTCGATGCTCTGCTCCGCCGTAACGTCGTATTTGTCAGCCAGAAAACCGGCAAGATATGCCGTCTGAAAGTCAACCGCATCGTCGAAGTTATAAGGCTCTATCGATTCCATAAGATCGTCCGCCATTTTGGACGACCCGTCAACCGGGACGTGTTCAAAACCTACGCTTCCGCCCCTGTGTACCATGTAATAACTGGTCTCGGTATAGTTGTAATCGCTGTCGCTCCATGAATTCACTCTTGTTGCACGGTAGCGCACCTGCGCATCAACATCTGTATCGTAGAGCCAGAACGGGACATAAACCCCCTTGATCTCGTCGATGTGATTCTGGTCTCTGAAAACCTTCGGAAGCAGCCGCTTGCCGGTCAGATGCTTCATCAGCCCGGCTTTTGCCGCCTTTTTGTCCATCCTGAACGGAATAACAAGATCCGGTCTGAGCGCGCCGGAGAACTGACCCATCATCACCACGGGGTTGTCGCAGAAGGGGCAGGTGGTGGCTGCCGTGTTGGCATCGCTGACTATCTCGCCGCCGCAGGACTTGCATACATAGGAGCGCAGTCCATCTGTCTCGCCCTCCGTCCACTCGCTTCCCGCCGAGGTCTCCCAATCCATTTCATCGGTTTTGTCTCCCTGAAGCTCGCTGTCATAGCTCTTCAGAGTCTCCATCTCGAATTCCGTTTCGCAATAGGGACACTTCATTTTCTGGAGCTGGCTGTCAAAGGATATCGCCCCGCCGCAGCAGGGGCATTTGTATTCCTGAAGATTTGCCATCAAATTTCTCCTGTTCTGTTTTGTTTTGAATCGGTTGCCGGATACCGCAGGCGTTTTGCCGACTTTTTCTTATCCGTTCGTTCCGGCTGCCATCTGCCGGCTCTCTGCCGCCTCGTAATACCTGTCGGCAAGCTCACGGAGATATTCGATCGCCCTGCTACCGAGCGCCGTTTCCTTCTCCACCCTGTTTCCGTCAGAGAAGGTCATTCCGGAGCTACGCGCAGGTGCATCCGACCTGTTAAAAATCCGCATCGGATTACGGTATCTGAAAAGCCTCTCTGTCTCGCCGTCCTCGCGGATGATCCGAAGGAAGCCCTCCGCATCCTCTGCCGTTACCGGGAAGGAGCCGAACGAGGTGTAATGATCCTTCTGACTCCCCACAAGACAGTCTGCAGAGAACAACCAGCCGTCATTTTCCTTTTTCAGGGCGAAGGAATACACAGGGTTCATTTCCGTGCCGTAATAAACCGTATTTATTAAAACGATGTCATCGGCGGTGTACTTTTTGCTTCCGCCGCAGCCGAAAAGCCCGAAAACCGGCAGGAGAGCAAGCACGGCAGCCGAAACCATGCACACGGTATGCTTCATGGCTTTACCGAAGCGGTCTGCCGCATTCCGGGCAGAATTTCGGCATACTCTGTCCGGCAGCGGGCGCCCAGCCGCAATTATCACAGGCGGAGCGCACGGCGGGCTTCTCGGGACGGCTGTCTGTCTGTTTCATCATACCGTCGCCGTCCCAGACTCTGTATCGATCGTCCCGGCGCATCAGAATATCCGCAAGCTCATGCATTTTCCGCTCATATTCGCGGTACAGCTCGGTATAGCGGCTGTCGGGACGGTTGCCGTCGCTCAGCTCAAGCTCTATCTCGTCAAACCACGGTGAATCCACCCGTATCGTCACATTGAACTCATAGTCACAGGCGTAACGGGGCGGAGCATAGCTCTTCCTGTTTCCGTCGGAATCCTCGTAATAAATTTCTTCCTTGTTTTCTCTGATATCCGTTTCCACCCCGCAAACCTGCGAAAAAGCAATAAGGTCGGGGTTGGCACTGCGCCAGTTGGAAACCCCGGTAACGACGAACCGTTCCCTCATGGGATCGATATATACCTTCTTGCTCCCGTCAAAGGTGAGCGACGGGAAAAAAGCGGCAAGCTGCTTTTCGTTTTCCTCGCGGTAGGCAAGCTGTCGCCTGATGTCCTCCACCGTCGAGTTCCGGCGTTCGCTGAAAAACGGTGAGAGTTTTTTTGCACAGTCATTGCAGAGATTTCCGTTCTCCAGCTTGCGGTTTCCGAAAAATCCGATTTTCTGACCGCATATGTCGCAATATTTTTTGTCAAACAGTCCCATAATAATGGTCCTCCGTTATTTTTTCTCCTGCATAATCCGTTTTGCTCCGTTGCTCCGTAACCCGGAACCGCAGGCAAAGCCGATATGGAATATATTTCGGATTATTCCGGTTTTTCGGTTGGAAAGCCTGCCCTACTGCCTCAGAAACAGCTTCAGTAGCCCGAGAAGCTCTTTTTCACCCCTGCCACTGTATCTGACCGGAACGGTGCTGACGTCCGGCAATCTCCAGCCCGCACACAGCATCCCGGAGACCCCGTCATAAACTCCCTCTTCCGGTTCACGTTCGCCGCAGACCTGGAAGCCGCCGCTTTTCAGGCAGCCTTCAATGCTTTTCAGCTGCCCGTCGTCAAGTAGCACAGCCTCAGCGTCTGTCCTCCCGCCGCTCTCCGGATCGACAAACCATCCGGAGATCCTACAGGAGTTTCCGTCTCTGTTCAGATCAAAAGCAAAGCATTCATATTCGTTCGACGAGCTCTGGCACCAGTTGAGACTAATAAGCCACGCACCGTCGGGAATTCTTCGCGGCTCGGCACTGACCGCCGGGATGTGTTTTTCCTTACCGCTCCGTCCCGTCCTCCGGCGTCCAGAAAAATGCTGGCGCAGCACCGAAAAGAAGGTGCCTGTCACAGCCGAAACCGTGATCATGAGCGCGATAACGGTCAGCGCCCTCGCCGCATGACTCATTTTATGTCCTTGTCGTCAAATATGTCCCCGCACTCCGGGCAGAATTTCGGAGGATTCTTCGGGTCAGCCGGCTCCCAGCCGCACTTGTCGCAGCGGTAGAGCGGTGCGCCCTCGGGCTTTTTGCCGCCGCATTTCTGGCAGAATTTCCCCTTGTTCACCGTTCCGCCCGAGCAGGTCCAGCCGGCTTCGTCCGCAGGCTTGGGTGCGCCGCACTCCGGACAGAACTTTCCGCTTGCCGTCGCGCCGCAGCTGCACTTCCATGCGCCTGCCGCGGGCTGAGGCTCCGGCTTCTTCGCTCCGCAGTTCGGGCAGAAGTTTCCGTTCACGCTCGCTCCGCACGCGCAGGTCCAGCCGCCCGGCGCAGGTGCCGCCTGCTGCTGTTGCTGCTGTCCCATGGCAAACAGGTTCTGTGCGTTCATGCCGCCGCCGGCATTCATGGCCATGCCCATGCCCATAAAGCCGGTCATAGCGCCTGCCTGATTGCCTGCCGCCGTCTTCATGGCATCTGCCTGCGCACCTACAAGCGTTGCCGCCGCCATGGTGGGATCACGCATGATCGCCGCACGCTGTGCCTGCTTGATCATATCCGCATCCTCGTCCGGCAGTGTGACCGAACCGAGAGCGATGCTGACGACCTTCAGCCCCCTCAGCTCTCCCCATTTTTCGGAGAGCGCCGTGTTCATGGCGTTTTCAAGATCGGTATTGTGTGTCACAATCTGGTTGGGACGCAGCTCAAGCTCGGACAAACGTCCGAATGCCGGCTGCAGTGCGCTGACAAACTCTGTTTTCAGCTGGCTGTCAAGCTCATCCCGGGTATATTCCTTCTCCACGTTGCCGCAGACGTTCGTATAGAACAGCAGCGGGTCAGCAATCCTGTACGAATACACGCCCGAGCACCGCACCGATACGTCCAGATCCAGCCCAATCTTGGAATCCACCACACGGAAGGGAATGGGGTTAGGGGTGCCGAATTTGTTGTCGATAAGCTCCTTGGTGTTGAAATAATACACCCTCTGATCCTTGCCGGTATCACCGCCGTAGGTGAAACGCTTACCGATGGTCCTGAAGGTCTCCTTGATGCTCTCGCCGAGCTTGCCCGAGAAAAGGGACGGCTCGGTTGAGGTATCATATGTAAATTCGCCGGGTTCGGCGCAAACCTCTACTACCTTTCCCTGTTCCACGATGATCATGCACTGACCGTCGGCAACGGCAATGCCGGAACCGTTGGAGATGATATTATCGCTGCCCTTTGTGTTGGAGGAACGGCTGCCTACACGCTTTTGACCCTTGGTGACGAGCACCTCCTTGGGCATGGATTCGCAGTAGAAAAACTCCTTCCACTGATCGGCAAGAGTGCCTCCCAACGCACCGATACCTGCTTTGAAAAGACCCATAAAAATTACTCCTTTCCAATTGTAAGAATAATCAATATATATTTCCCGGCAGAAGCCGGAAGATTACTGATTCTTTTCCGCATTCCCGACGGAATACGGGTTTTTGTTTGTTTTCGGCAAATCGCGCTCCGAACTGCATCTGCCCGCCCAGCCGATAAAGGACACCCACATAATCAGATACAAAACCCATGCGATGAATGCACCGACCGACCACCACACAGATATTTTCAGCCAAAAATGTAGCACCAATAAAACCGCAGCCGGCAGCAGTCCTCCGATATTCATAAGAATATTGATGAAGAGACAAGGAAAAAAACTGCCGCATCGTTTTGAATTACGCATTAATTTTCCTCCTTTTGTGTGTTTCGCCACGCGACCGTGTCACATTGCGTAGATCTGATCCATCAGATATTCGGCGGACATCGAGCCGTAGAAAAACTGGTCGATAATACCGTTCTTCTTTGCGTCCCTGATATCCTTCGCCGCCTGTTTTTCGGTGTTGGAATCGACGATGAGAGCAATCTTGCAATCGGGACATACAGCCTTGACCTCGTCCCGGAGCTTCAGCCTCTCACACAGCATCCACGGAGTGTATCCCGTAACTTCCATCACAAGAACAAACGGCTTATACACCCGGCACAGTTCGACTGTATCTTTCGGGGATTCCGTCCGAACCGCGTCGATATCATAGTCCGAATTTCTGAAAGCGGTCGCTATGGAATCGCCGAACAGATAATTCTGCATATCGACCACAATTTTTTTCATCGAACCATCCCGCCTTTTCTTTCTTGATATATCTGATGAATCCGCTTCATCCTGCTATCCGGTATTATTATATCAGAAAAAAACGGCTCCGTCTGTCCTCAAAAAAGAGGACAAATGCCGGCCTGATTGTGAATATTTTGTGAACTCACGCCCTTTTCCCTCCGGACAGTGGAAAAGGGACTGTTAAAAACCCGGTGTTCTTAACAGTCCCTCAAAAATGCCGCAATGCATAGAGCCGTCATTTTTCTGCATATTTATCGTTTTTCTTCATGCTCATCAAGCCAGCATCCGGGCACGACCATCCGTTTGCCGACGGCTGCAATCATCAGACGGTTGCGGTTTGTATAACCCGTTTTTTCCAGCATGCGGTTAATATAGGTCCGCACCGAGGATTCCGCCACGTTCAGTTCCGCGGCGATCTCGGTATTGGTTTTTCCCTCACAGAGCAGGCGCAGAGTCTCCATCTCGCGGTCGGATAGTTCACAGGAAAGCGTTTTGCCGAGCCGGACAGTCGGAACACCGTCAGGCCAAAAGCGTTTACCAGAAAGAGTGCCTTCAATCACGCTCAAAAGGTCACCGGAAGGGGAATCCTTATACCAGAAGCTGTCGGCGCCGATCTTTTTTGCCCGGTCAAGAAATCGTCCCTCCAACATAGATGTCACTATAACGATCTTTATCATGGGATAGAACTTCTTAATCGATTCGGCAGCAGTCAGACCGTCCGAGTCACTTTCGGTGCATATATCCATGAGAATCAGGTCGATGTGATCCTCGCCGCACCGGTAAAGCGCCGCATCGGCTTTCGACAGCGTTCCCGCGACCTCACAATCCCTGCACTTTTCCACGCAGGAGCACAGATAGGTTCTCGCCAGTGCCTGATCTTCAACAATCAGTATTTTTCTTACAGCCATAGGTTATCCCCCCCCGCATTCCGACTTTGGGTATCTCGATCACAAGAGAAAACTCCGGCATGCTCTGTACCGTCATCCTCCCACCCGAAATTTCGACCCGGTGGCGCAGATTGGAAAGACCGCCGCCCTCCGTGATCTTTTTCTCCGGCGGCTTGCCGTTGTTGCGTATCATAACCGTGTAGCCGCCCTCGCTTTCCCAGATGTTTACGGAGATCACGGTGGCTCCGGCATACCGGATGGCGTTGTCCAGACAGACCTGCATGGCGGTGTACATCAGCTCCGCCTCGGCGTCCGTCGGCTCTTCGCCCCTGATTCTCACGGTCACGCCGCTGGTCTTTGCGCTGTCAAACAGCTTTTTCTTTGCCGGCAGACGGATCGAATCCCGAAAGTCAATGGCTTTCTCCCATTCGTGACAAACGGTATCCGCATCAATACCGTCGAAATCTCCCGTTATATACTGCTTTGTCAGCGTAATGCAGGCGGCAAGGCTGTCGTGCATGGAGGATTTTGCGGCAAGCAGCTCCTTTTCCCGCGCCAATGCCCCCACATTGTCGGAAAGCTGCTTCAGCTTTTCCGAATCCTCCTCCAGCTTTCTGCTGTCGTCGGCAAGCTGTACAAGAGCACGCTGAAGCTCTGTAACGTCGGCGGCGGTAAGCTGTATATAGCTCCTCCCGTACCGGTCGGTAACCCAGGTTTTTTCGAATCTCCACACGGTTTTGTCCGGAAACCGATAGGTATTCTCCACATCCGGCACCCGGACAATGCCGCAGGGAAGATCAGACAGCGCCTCCTCGACCTCTCCGAGATACTGCATATCGCTGTCAAGCAGATACCGGCTCAGCTGATACATCTGCCGGTTGCAGAGAACTATGCTTCCCGCGCTGTCAAAAAAGCACGCAGCGGTGGGAAGCCGGTCAAAGCTCTCCTTGATCGAATTGAAGCCCAGCTGTTTCGGTTTACGCATCGTCACAACCTCCTATCAGCGTGCGGACGAGCCACAGACCGTCCTCCCGCCTGACCGTTATATCCGGAGAAGCAAGGAAGGACAGATCGGCGGTGCATTCCACCGACAGGTCCATCTCGCCGTCGGACACGGAAATAAACAGGGACTGCAGCCCGTTTACCGTCATTTCCGCAACCGTTTTAAGAAGATCAAACAGCCGCATCACCTCCGTCGAGCGCATGGGCTTCGTCGTATGGTAGACCACACTGCACTCCGTGCCGCAGACGGTCATGACCCTCACCGCCTCGTCAACGGTCAGCCGGAGCTCCTGCTGGGGCAGAAGCTCGTATTCCATGCCGAGAAAATAAAGATTGGCGCCGCGCTTGATGTAGGTTCCCAGCAGAAGAATCCTTTTCAGCAGGTTCCGCACCTCTGCAGGTTCCGCATCCTCACATTGCTTCAAAAGCTGCCCGATCCTGTTTATCTGCTTTCCGTACCTTGCCTCCAGCTCATCGTAAATACGGTTTTTTTCGGTCAGCTCGTACAGCTTCTTCTGTATGAGATAAGCCTCCTGCAGCTTTTCCTTGTTGTTTTTGATTATGGCTTTGTTCCCGCTCAGCTTTGCCCGCAGCTCGGTCAGCGGACGCACATTGTCCTGCCAGACGGCATATCCGCCGCTTATCGGTGCCGACGAGATTCGTATTCCGTCGGGACGGAAGACCTGAGTCCCCTCCTCCGGACAGGCAATGTCATCACAGGCGGCATGGGAGCGGAGAACGATGTTTCCGCTGCTGTCCGCAATACAGGCAGCCAGCGTCGTTGCCTCGAAAAGCTCGACATATCCCGTGTTGGACTGTATCATCCGACAGCGTATGCAGCTTTCGTAAATCGCGGCAAACAACAGGCAAAACATCACATTCATATCGCCGAACCACCAGCGTACAGCCGGCAGTCCCGACAGATAAAGAAACCCGTAAAGAACCGTTATGCAGCCTGTAACAAACGGCGCAAGCTTCCTTTTTCCGCTGCCCGGTATGCGGCTTTTGTTCAGGAGCCTGACAAGCGCAAAAACCATGCAGGCGACCATCCAGCCGAAACAGGCATAATACAGCGGACGGTGAGAAAACGAAGAGTTGTCCTGTCCCCCCGGCACTCCGCCGCTGAACGCAAACACCTGCTGGTGCAGGTCGTTGGTGATCACCGACAGAAAAAGCACAGCCGGAACAATCGCCAGACAGCCGGTCCTTCCGTTCAGACGGATTTCCTGCGGTTTTCCGAGAGACAGTGCAATATACACCCCGAGCAGCGGTATAAAAAGCATGGGTAAATAGTAAAGATACCAGATGTACCGCGCCGCCGTCGGATCGGTGACGACCTCGTATTTCAGAGTGCGCAAAACAAGCCACACAAGCATCAGGGCAGCCGTCAGGCGCAGGCAGTGCAGAGTCTGCGGCTGTATAATGCGTCGGTCAAGGGAATAACCCCAAAGGGAAAACAGAAGTAAATAAAGCGCGGCGCGGATATAGTTCACATAAACCCCGCCGATGTCGAATTTGGCAAGCATCCTGCAGGAATAAGCCGCGGCAATGAGGGCAAAAACAACGATCAGGGGAATCAGCTGTCTTGTGTTCCGTTTCATAGGGGAAATCTCTCGCTTTCTGTTGCAGGCAGGGGATTCCCCCTTGGCGTTGTTTATGTGTTTCCGACAGGTCATTCCGGACGTGCGTTTCCGCAAACGGCACGCTCGGGCCAACCCGCCAGCATCGGACGGATTCCCGAACCGTCAGCCCTGTTCCGGTCAGGCATTGCTCCGGAAACGGAAACCGCCGTATCTGACTGTCGGTAATATGATAACACATTTCCCGGAAAAACGCAAGAGGTTACAACACTCAGCGTTTATTTTTTGTGTATTTTTCAAACCTTCACCGGAACTCCGCAAAGTCATAACCACCGTAGGGGCCTTTATCCTCTCCATGCCGGAGCGTCCGGAAGTCGGTCCGCTTACGGAATACTATGCCGGGGCCATGATGACAAAGCCCATGAAATGGTTCTGCCGGAAGAGCGGAAAATCAAAGTTCACCGAAAAGGACATTGCCGGTATGAAGGCGACGGCAAAGCTCAAAGCCGCAGACCGCAACCCTTATTCATGGAATATGGATTATTACGAGTATCCCGACGGCAGCGGATATGAGGGGCGTTTTACCAGATGCGGTATCTGTGTACTGATGAAAAAGCTGGGGTTATATGATCTGACACCTGCTCTTTGCCACCTCGACTACACCATGAGCCAGGCAGGCGACGTGACGGATTTTGTGAGGGAATATACCCTTGCCTCCGGCGGTCCGTACTGTGACTGCGGATACAAGAGGAAAAATAAATGACGGACTTTAACGATATCGGAATTTCGCGGCAACTTGATATGCCGCGTATAAAAAAGCTTCTCACCATAGGGCTTCTGGCATCGGTACTTCACTTTGTCGGAGATATGATACTGGGTTGGGGGGCAGAGGATGAGAGCCTTACCGGGCTTGCCCGGATGCTCTCGGCGTATACCGGAACCTCTGACGGCGGAATATTTGCAGCGGCGTTGTCGGGGCTGTTCGGCATTACGCTGGAAGGACTTTGTTACTTCGGTGTTTACCGCCTGATCGCGGCAAACTCCCCGGGTTATGCACATTGCTACCGTTCGGGAATACTCGGCTACGTGATCTTCGGCGGATGCGGCTTTCATGTGCCTGTCTGTGCAATGGTCTTTCTTTTAAAACACGGACTTGAGACGGAACTGGTGTGGAAATACGGGGCGTATTTTGCGTTGCCTGCTTTTATCCTTTTCTGGATATTCTTCCTTGTACTTGCTGTCACTCAGATTATGGCTTTTTCAAAGGGCCTGACACCTTATCCGAAATGGTGCTGGATATTTTCCCTGCCGGTCGGAATGGCTGCGGCAATGCTTCTGAATGTGTTTGGAAATCATCCGTGGGTCAATGCTGTTTCCTGCGCATGGATCAGTGTGGGAAATCTGTGGATGTTCGGCGGATTGCTTGACGCAATGAGAAAAATTCCGCATAAAGAATGATAGAGACATCCTTATGACAGAGTTATCCCGGAATATTTTCTCCGGGGGAGATATGTGACGGTTCACCCGGTCTGAGGTCAGGCGGAGGGAAGTCCGGGCAGGATATCTTTCCGGAACCGGTACCGCCGTTGACACAGAAGATAAAAATATGCTGTTTCGGAATGATATGGACACTTTTACCGGAATATTTCTGTCCGGCTCTTTACAAACACCGGCAATTGTGCTATACTGTCAACCGGAATATATTTACTATCGGAAATATAAAAGAAAATACATAAGGAGGATTCCATTTATGGTTCAGTTTCGTGATGGCTTTTATGCCGATGTCCGGACCGAAGACAGGAGTCGTACCACAATATCCTACAGAGCGGGTGTTCTGGAGGAAATGAAGACCCGCACCGAGCAGAGAGCCTTTCTCCGGGTCTATGACGGAAAACTCTGGTACTATGCCTCGGTGACCGATCTTTCCAATCTTCAGCAGACCCTGGACGGGCTCTATGCTTCCGCTACGGAAAATCCCGATATTCTTGAGGACCCCATAGTCCGTCGGTTTGAACGGAATAAAGATACTGTGATGAGTTTTGCCGATCACTCCGTCCGTGACATACCTGTCAAACAGAAGCAGGAACTGTTGTTGTCATATCTTCCCCTTTTGTCCGAGGAATCCTGCATTACCATGCCTCAGGGTTCGTATCTGGACAGAAACAGCGTCTTCCGCTTCCGCTCAAGTCTCGGTGCGGATATCACATACGATTATCAGACCTGCGGTCTTGCCTTATCCTGCAGCATGGCGGAAGGGGAAAAGAAATTTTCCGGACACTGGCAGAAGGGGGATACCCGGTTTGAAAAACTTCAGGGGCTGGAGTCCGAGATCCGTGCTGCGGTTGCGGAGCAGGTCTCATTCATGCGTAACTCTGTTCCCGTGACTGCGGGGAAATATCCCGTGGTACTGTCTCCCGAGGCGGCAGGAGTTTTTGCCCATGAGTCCTTCGGGCATAAGTCCGAGTCCGATTTCATGCTTTCCGATGAATCCATGCGTCTGGAATGGCAGCTGGGAAAAACCGTAGGGTCGCCTATTCTGTCCATTGCCGAATGCGGTTCCGTTCCCGGTTCAGGATATGTTCCCTATGACGACGAGGGAACGAAGGCCAAGAAAAACTATCTGATCAAAAACGGAGTTCTTGCGGGACGCCTTCATAACGCGCAGACTGCGGCGGCTCTGGACGAAGGTATCACGGGTAACGCGCGGGCTATTGACTGTACCTTTGAACCCATTGTCCGTATGACAAACACTTATATCGAGGGCGGAGACCTGGATTTTGACCAGCTGATTGCTCCGATAAAAAAAGGATACTACATTAAAACCATCCGTCACGGCAGCGGAATGAGTACATTTACCATTGCTCCGAGTCTGGCATACGAGATCGTTGACGGAAAGCTCGGACGTCCGGTACAGATAAGCGTTCTGACCGGTTCTGTTTTCGAGACGCTCGGACTTATCGACGGACTGACAAAAGACGTGGAACTGCTGTCCTTCGTCACGGGCGGATGCGGAAAAATGGAGCAGGTAGGCTTGCCTGTAGGTTTCGGCGGACCTTATGTCCGTGTGTCATCCATGAACGTACAGTGAGGTGAGTGAAATGGAAAAAGAATTTCTTACAGAAACCAGCCGTTCCGTGACGCTTAACGTCACCGGCGGCAAGATAGACAGCTTCCGTGAGCAGGAGGAGACCACCGGTACCGTCCGTGTTTATGACAAGGGATGTATCGGCATTGCCGGTTGTCTGGGGACTCCGGATGAGGAGAGCCTTACCGCAAAAGCCGCAGAGGCTCTGGAGGTCGGGATACCATATCCCTGCAAACTCGGGGAGGCATTGGACAGGGACGAGCTTCACGATGAGGAAATAATTCCCGTCCCCGAATTTATTCCGAGGATGCAGTCCTTCCTTGACCGGCTGGGACAGGCTTGCCCCAATTTTGCCTTCTCCAATAAAATAAGCCTGAAATACAAAAAGGCGGAATACCGCAACTCCCTGGGAAGACATCTTTTCAGTTCAGGCAGAAAGTTTTCCCTTAGTCTTGCCGTTCAGAACAGGGGCTCCGGAAATCTTTTTGATACCGTTTTCGGTTTCTCCGGGGATCATTTCGATGAGGATGCGCTTCTGGCTCAGTTCAAAGAACAGTATGACGCATACTATATCCCCGCGGACATCGGGTTCGGAAACTACCCCGTTGTTCTTGAGGCATCGGATCTGTTCGGTACGTTTTTGCAGCATTTTGTCGCCGAAATGTACGTTTCAGGCGCTTCTCTTCTCAGCGGAAAGTTCGGCCAGAAGGTCTTTTCGGACAAACTGACACTCCGGGACGACATGAATCCCACCACAAACCACGGGGTATGCTTCTTTGACTCTGAGGGATGTGTTGCCCCCGACCTTCGTCCTGCCCTTATAGAAAAAGGCGTACTCTCCGGGCTTCTCACCACAAAAAAATCCGCGGAACAGTTCTCCTTGCCTGATCTCGGAACCGCCGCGGCGTCTTACGACGGCGTGCCGAGTCTCGGTTTCCACAGTTTTTATCCCGAACCTACTGCCGCAGACCTGAAAGCTCTCGTTCCCGGTAAGGCGGTGTTTGTTGTTATGGCATCCGGCGGAGATACCACTCCTGACGGGCATTTTGCCACTCCTGTGCAGATGGCTTATCTTCTGGAAGACGGAAAACTTGCGGGCCGTTTACCGGAACTGAATATCAGCGGCAACTTCTACGATCTGCTGGGCAAGGACTATATCGGTTCCGTTCACGGGGCTATACAGCAGGGAAGTACCCTTTGCGCCGTGAATATGAATGTGACCGGATCCTGAATGATCCATTGAACATGACGGGATACGTTCGTGTTCCGGGGTTGAAGATATCTGTTTTCGGAAAAGGCACCCGCAACGCGGGTGCCTTTTGCTTATTCTGAGGATGACCCGCCGGATACGCTGTTGACAGTTTCCGCGGCAGGTGATACTTATTGCATTTCAAAAGTGAGAATAACATTTCCGGTATTGTCCGGGCTGAAGGTCAGAGACATGTATTGCTCTGGAACGGAATATTCATCGGCAAGTGGCTGTCTGCTGATGATATATTTCCCGTATCTGTAAAAATTCCCCGGTTTAAGGGAAAAGATATACTTTTCAAGAGTGATCCTGTTTCCGTGTATGATCTCGCTGTGAGGAAGCCCCACAAACCTTATGTGCCAGGGTTCATATGAGAAACCCGTTGAAGATTTTCCGTAATAAGGATATCTTATGATAAAGCCGAAACTGTCCGCCTCGGAATTGACCCACTGTCCCGCTTTCGATTTCAGAAAACCTGCTCCTGCGTAGTATTTTACATAAATATCCGCCGCAAGTCCTGTCTGATGTTCGCTGTGCCCTTCTTCCGCCGCCCAATCTCCCCGTTGGTCGGCAATCACCGCCTGTGACTGCGCGGAACGGAAAGAGCTCATGACGAACAGTTTCTGCCCGAATCGGTCCGATATCTCTTTGCTCAGGTTCCGGAAGGCCTCCGTCATTTCCCGGTGAAGATATACCCCTTCCGAGTACTCAATTACGTGCCCCTCGTCAAAACTGTCCGGCAGTCCGTATTCCGAGTTGACCAGAAGCAGGCTGTCCGAAATTTTCGTCCTCAGGTCGCCAAGCAGTGTTTCGGAGTCTACGGCAACGGTTTTCGTGTCAACAGTCTCCGTTTTCGCCCCGTCAAACAGCCCTTTTATATAATCTGCGGCAATAAACCTGTAATATCCGAAGGATTCGGAGAATATCACAAAACACGCGACTGCCGCCACGGCCAGAACAAGTATTACCGCCAGGGTTCTTTTTGTCGCTTTTTTCATCTGCACACCTTCTTCCTACGATATTATACTCTGCGGCGGTTTAAAAAACAAGGGAGAAAATATTAAGTTTTGATTAAACTGCATAGAACTTTCTGCCGCTGTATGGGGCAGGTTATTGACAAAAATTCGATATTGTGTTATCATTACCGTGTATTAATCTGTATCGGAAAGGGCTGCGTCACGTAATCGACTTGAGGCTGTTTCCGACTCTTTACAATTGAAAACAAGGAGGTTGTATAAATGGCATTTTCAGCATATTTGAACGGAAAACGCTCCGAATGCCGTGCTCTTGTGGCGGAACTGAGAAAGACTTTTGAATATGTAAGTATTCTCGGTACCGATGTCAGGGCTACTGTGTACCGTACCGACCGCCGTTCTTCCGCTATACGGGACGGGGAAGGGGAGTGCGGGTTCGTTGTAAAAATGTGCAACGGCAGATCATTTTTCGAGTATTCCATGAGTGATCTGTCCGGAGATCCTGCAGTTCTTGCGGAAAAAATACTTTCCCGGGTGAAGGCTGATCCCTCTTTGAGCGGAAAGATGATATCCGTGGGACAGATAAAGGACGAGCCTCTGAAAAAAGATTTTGTGCGGGATTCTGATTTTGATGAGTATGATGACGGTAAAGTCCTGGAATTCTGTTCCGGGCTCAGAGACGAGATACTCAAAAAGGACGGAAGATTCCTCAATGCGGTAGTTGTGGTCCAGCCCTTCACTGTTTCCAAGCTGTTCGTTTCCCAGAACCGTGAGCTTTCCCAGAATTACGGCTGGGTCAACGGAATGCTTATGGCTATTTGCCAGGACGGAAAAATGGTTCAGGCCAGGGAGGGGGTAAGCTCTCATCTGATGGCTGATGTTATGCGGGATATGCCGATGCTTGTGGATAAGCTTGCGGATAAAGCCCTGCATCTGACCAAAGCAACCCCCATCGAGCCCGGTATATATGACGTTATCACCGACAGTTCCATAACCGGACTTATTGCTCATGAGGCTTTCGGCCACGGGGTTGAAATGGATCAGTTCGTAAAGGACAGAGCCATGGCGAAATACTGTGTGGGACAGTATGTGGCGTCCCCCATAGCCAATATGCATGACGGTGCGGCGGCAACGCTCAGTGCCGCATCTTACTTCTTCGACGATGACGGAGTTCTTGCCCGGGATACCCAGATAATAAAGGACGGGATTCTTGTTTCGGGACTTTCCGACCTTGCCTCCGCGGCACAGCTTGACAAAGAGCCCACCGGAAACGGGCGCAGACAGTCCTATCTGCGCAAGGCGTATTCCCGGATGACGAATACCTTCTTTGAGCCCGGCAAGGATAAACTTGAGGATATGATCCGTTCTGTGAAGCACGGATATATGCTTTTCGAAACAAATAACGGCATGGAGGACCCGAAGAACTGGCAGATACAGTGTACCGCCGAATACGGTATCGAGATCGTGGACGGCAAGCTTACCGACCATTACGTTTCCCCCGTGGTTATGAGCGGCTTTGTGCCGGATCTGCTCAAATCCATTTCCATGGTGTCCGACGGCTTCGAGGTTATCGGCGCGGGGTACTGTGGCAAGGGATATAAAGAATGGGTGAGGGTCTCCGACGGCGGACCGAATCTGAAAGTGAAGGTGAAACTCGGATGATTGATATAGTAAAACTTCTCGGGGAGAGCAAAGATACCGACGGTTACCGTGTTATCTGCTCCAAGAGTGAATCATATGAACTGTTTTTTGTCCATCGGGAGCTTGAAACAGTCCGTGCCACAGACACTACGCAGCTGAGTGTAACGGTGTATGTGGATCATGACGGAAAAAAGGGAGACTCAACCTTTGCTGTCTACGAGTCCATGTCCGAGGACGAGGTCCGTTCCAAAATAAAGCAGGCAGCGGACAGGGCAAGGCTTGTGTTCAACGAGCCCTATGACCTGGTCGAAGGCGGAACACTGCAGGCGGAACTTGAGTCCAACCTTAAGGAGGAAGAGCCCCGAATCCTCGCGGCAAAAATAGCGGATGCCGTATTTTCTGCGGACTGCGGCAAGGGCGGCTCGATAAATGCAACGGAAATATTCCTGTACAGGGATACCGTCCGTGTCATAAACAGCCGTGGCGTGGATAAGACTCAGATAAAGTACAGAGGAATGATAGAGGCTATTCCCACTTACACCGATGAAAACGGGTCCGTGGAACTTTACGAAGCGTATCGGTTTACGGAATTTGACCCGGAAAAGATAAAAAAGGAAATTTCCGGGAAGATGAAGGAAGTGTCCCTGCGCCATAGTGCCGTAAAGCCGGAAACGCCGCTAAAGGCTGACGTGATACTCCGGGAAGGGGAAATAGAGACCCTTATGTCGGAGTTGTCCGGAGATCTTAACTATGCCGGAGTGTATTCCCGGGCAAACCTGCACCATAAAGGGGATGAACTGCAGCCGGAGGGGTGTGACAGTCTCAATCTGACCATGTCCGGAAGAATACGCGGAAGCGGAAGTTCCGCATTTTTCGACGGCGACGGGTCCGCGCTGACGGACACTCAGATTCTCCGTGACGGAAAAGTGGTAAGCTATTACGGTGCCCACCGTTTTGCGTCATATCTCGGAGAGCCTGAAACGGGGGACCTTCACTGTATGAAACTTTCTCCGGGAACCCTTACGGAAACGGAACTTGAGAAAAGCGTTTATATAGAATGTGTTTCTCTGTCCGGGCTTCAGGTGGATCTGTATAACGACTATATCGGCGGAGAGATCCGTCTGGCGTATCTTCATGAAAACGGAAAGGTCAGACCGGTTACTGGTATTACCATGAGCGCAAAGCTCTCGGATATCCTTGGTTCGCTTCGTCTTTCCGACACCGAGACCGTTCATGACAACTATGCCGGACCGGATAAACTAATGATGCGTAACGTCACTTTAATGTAGGAAAGAAACCGATTTTGCCCTATGGGAAAGTTAAGTTCAGTGTGACTTGTTAAAGAGTTTGACTGTGATCAGACCAGGAGAAAGATGCGTATTCGTAGTACCATTTTTCAACCCTTCTGTTCCTGGCATTCTGTTTCATACCGAAAACGAAGACATCCGAACTCTGAAAAAGTTCGGATGTCTTCGTTATGGTGGAGCATAGGGGATTCGAACCCCTGACCCCAACACTGCCAGTGTTGTGCGCTCCCAGCTGCGCTAATGCCCCGGGTATGTTGTTTTAAGTTCCGGTTCCGAGATAATCCCGCAGAACGGAACAGGGTTGCGGTCGTTGTGGTGCCGGTGGCGGGGGTCGAACCCGCACGGTGTTGCCACCGACGGATTTTGAGTCCGTTACGTCTGCCAATTCCATCACACCGGCGGATGAATTTAACGTAGACATTATAACATATCCTCTGTGGATTTTCAATACTGTAATTGCAACAAAAAACGCAAATTTCCCTGAGGGTGTTACCGCCTGTTTCTTCCTTTCCAACCTCTGCCGCCGGTATCTGTCCGGTGATACATGAAACGGTCTTTCAGGGGGAATGCAAGGTGCCATACTGCTTTTTTGAGGAGTCCTGCCGGTTGCGAAAACGAGCCGGAAAGCCCCGAAATACGGGACTTTCCGCAATATTGGTAAACAAACTGCAACGGAAAGTGGTTATTTTATTGGAGAGAAAACGACTTTTTTGGGGCAACGGGCTTTTATCCTTGACACTGTACATAAAATTTGCTATAATGAATTGATTTGAAGTGGGCAAGAGCCTTGAAAGGAGAGTATCCCGTATTTTTCGGGGAGAAATAGAGATGAAACACAATCTTGCGGTTATCGGTTACGGCGGAATGGGGGGCTGGCACACCCGTGCGGCACTGAAAAGCGATGTCGTGAATCTTGCGGGCATATACGATACGGATCCTGCCCGTGCGAAGGTTGCGGAAGCCAACGGAATAAAGGCTTTCGGCAGCTATGAAGAGGTCCTTGCGGATAAGAGTATTGACTTCCTTACGGTTGCGATTCCGAACGATCAGCATGAAGAGGTCGTTATAAAGGCTCTCAATGCCGGCAAAAACGTGCTCTGTGAGAAACCCGTTACCCTCAGTTGCGAATCTCTGCAGAGAATGTTTGACGCGGCGGATAAAAATCATGTGGTTTTCAGCGTGCATCAGAACAGACGTTGGGACGTGGATTTTCTCGCCATGAAGCAGATATATCAGAGCGGAGAGATCGGAAAAGTATTCAATGTGGAATCCCGTATACACGGTTCCCGCGGCATCCCCAGCGACTGGCGCGGTATCAAGAAGTACGGCGGCGGAATGCTCCTTGACTGGGGTGTGCATCTTATAGATCAGATTCTTCAGATCTACACCGACCTGACCGTAAAAAGCATATATTGCCGTTTTGACCATATCACAAATAAAGAGGTTGATGACGGTTTCAAACTGGATATGATATTTGAAAACGGCGCGAGAGCATATGTTGAAGTCGGAACCTATAACTTCATCGCTCTTCCCCGGTTTTATATGCAGGCGGAACACGGAACCGCTCTTATCGAGGACTGGAGAGAAAAGACAAAGGTCGTCAAATGCACTCACTGGCACGAGAGCGAGGTCCTTCCCGTTCAGACTGCCGCCGGTCTCACCAAGACCATGGCACCCAGGGATGAGGTAACGACTCAAACCTATGAGCTTGATATCCCCAAGTCCGACGTTCACGATTACTACCGCAATTTCTGTGCGGCTATCGAGGGCAGGGAAGAGCTTATCGTTACACACCCGCAGATGATGCGTGTACTTAAACTTATGGAAGCCTGCTTCCGTTCCGTAGACGAGGATCAGCGCATTGACGTCAATATCTGACCGGGAACTGCGGATCCGGCAGATCCGGAAGGCTTTTCCGGGTGTCCGAATTTAATATGAACCGTTATGTGCCGGAAGGGGTTTCCCCGACCGGCACTTTTGATATGTTATGATATGCAAGCGGTCTCAAAGCCGGAATAGGTAAATTCGGAAAGGCATGTCCCGAAGGTACATCATGTCATGATATCTTTGTTTTTCATATTCATTTACGTTTGAAAACAACAATTCTAAGGAAAGACCTTCAGGATCGATATTCAACCGGTCGACAAAACCGTACTTGATCCGGACGATTCCGACAGTAGCGCCACGCTGACGGTCGTTGCACGCAATGCGGAGCATTATCAGTAGCAGGTATCCGGCAATAAATATACATTTGTGGACATCCCCGGTGCAAACGGAGCAAGCTGTACCATCAATCGCACAGATGTGAATAACAACATAAAACTACATCTGCCGATGTGTTGTCGGCAATGATGTCAATGAGATCAGTACAGACGAGGTGCAGTTTGACTTCCACTACAGTCTGTATATTTCACGGCAGCAGGAATCAAACATCATCACCCTGAATGACGAGGGGCAGGGCTCGTTCTCTGCCGTGCATGATTCCGGTTATGCCGGCGGAACGGCGACCTGCACAGGAAAGGTTGCCTGATCAGTAAGGGGAAAAGATATAAACACGGCTGAAACGATGTAAAAAGAGCGTCTGCACTCCGTTTTTTGGCAGATACATACGTCAGTGGCGGAAAACAGCGGAACAGTCACCGGAGAAAAATCAACGATGACTGTTCCGCGTATACGGATTTCCGTATCAGTATTTCAAGTCCGGGATCACGTGTTTTTACTCACGGTTTTTTCAGCTTGCAAAGGGGGATTGCTGAGGGGTTTTTTCCGGACGGAAGTCGTAAAGAGTCCCGAAATTGTACCCCTGATCCCGCCAGGAGTCTATGAGCTGACCGAGAATTTCCGCATTTGTCGCCGAGGTTGAGTGCAGAAGTATGACCGCACCGTCATGTATTCTTCCGTTCAGCTTTTCCATAGCTACCTGGGGTGACGGCTGATTGTTTACGTTCCAGTCCACGTAGGCGAGACTCCAGAATACCGTGGTATATCCGAGCTGTTTTGCGTGCTCAAGGTTCAGTTTACTGAACTGTCCCCTTGGCGGACGGTAAAACATGGGCATATCCTTTCCCGTACATTCCCTGTAAAGCTGCTGAACGGGCTCAAGTTCTGCCTTCAGTGCGTCAATTGACGTGAGCGTGCTCATATCCGGGTGAGTTTTGGTGTGATTTGCTACTATATGTCCCTCTTCCGCCATACGCCGGACAAGCTCGGGTTCTGTTTTTATGTAATGAGATACCAGAAAAAACGCCGCCGGAACCTGCTTTTCTTTCAGAACATCCAGGATTTTCGCGGTGTATCCGTTTTCATAGCCCGCGTCAAAGGTAAGATATATGGTTTTGCTTTCCCCTCCGATGAAATAAGCGTCATACTTTTCCAGTTCCTGCTCGGAAAGGTTTCCTCTCGGACGGGTGTTCGCTTTTCCGAAGCCCAGTCCCCAGTCGCTGACCGCTCCCGAGGCTGAAAGTGACATGGTGCGGAGGTTACTGAAAACAAGCACCTGCATGATGACGGCGGTGACAACGCAGATACCTACGGCCACAAACGCATATTTGCTTATAAAAGAGGATAGGTTGTCGGAAAATTTTTTCATCGTATACCTCCGAAATATTTGCCGAGTTTTACTGTCTGCTCAAAATATGTTTTACTGTCCGTTCCCGCCGGGCGCAACCATCTGTGCATGGTATACAGACTTTCCGGATCGGTTGAGATAACGGTTATTTTTTCTTCACAGGTGAAGGAGGCAATAAATCCCATCTGCCTTATAAGCTCTTCCGCTTCCGCACATACCGCACCGTAGGGGTAGGTGAACGCTGTCGGAGTGTAGCCTGTCATCTCCTTGACCCGCTGTTGCATTTTTTCCACGTCCGCAGTGAAAACTTCGGTGTACTGCTGTTTTGTTTCACTGTCCCTTTTACGGCTTCCGTGCCGGGATGAGCCGTAGGAATGCATATTATATGAATGATTCTGGATCTCCACGAGACCTGATTCCATCATTTCGTTTATTTCGTCCCATGTGCAGTGGGAATAGTATGCGTTTTCGTCCTTTGTTTCCGAAAACTGATCGGAATATGTTCCGACCACGGAAAGAACCATTTTGCAGTTGTATTTCTTCATCAGCGGAAAGGCGTAGAGATAGTTGTTGTAATAGCCGTCGTCAAATGTAAGCATGACCGGTTTTTCCGGCAGTTCCTTACCGCGGAAAACATAGTCCGCGAGATCGGAAACGGTCACGGTGGTGTAGCCGTTTTCCGTCAGGTATTTCAGATCCGCCTCAAGTACCGCCGGGGACACAACATATTTGCCCTGGCGGGCAGAGTCCTTTAGAATGCTGTGGTACATTATAATCGCTACTTTTCTGCTGTCCTGCTGCGCTGATGCCAGCCTTGCCGCGGCGCCGGAACCGGACGCAATAAGAACTATAATTGCCGCAAGTAAGGGGAAGACAGCATAACGCATTGCTTTTTTCATATTCACCAGAATATACATCCTATCACTCCTCCGGAAAAATATCCCATTGAAAATATATCGTCCGGACAAAAAAATATTCCCACGGTAACATTTTTTCTCCGATGGGAATAGTATATTAGTGAAGCTGCGGCTCGGGAAGTAAAAAACCTGAAAAGTTTCCTCTTTGATATAGATAGAAGGCGGTCGGAATTCCGACCGCCTTTAATGCTGTTATTCTTTGTTCGGTTATTCTCCGAAAGCCTGAGCTGTAATTTCTTCCGGAAGTTTTTTTGTTACCGCGCTGACCAACGGAACGATAACGAAGGACACCGCCATGGCTATGGTTCCGAACAGGGGAGAGTTTGCTCCGGCAGCGGAAAATGCCGCCATGAACCCGTTTTCGATTTCGGGACCGGTGAACATGGAATAAAGCGTCAGTCCCGCTACGGTCACTATTCCGCTTATCATTCCCGCCCAGGCTCCGGCACGGGTGGTTTTCTTCGAGTACAGCGCCCAGAAATACGGACCGATGAAACAGCCCGATATTATGCCCCAGGAATATGACATTATGGAAACTATTATGGCAAACCTGAAGGTCGCGAATATGAACGAGAGAACTATGAACAGCAGACACAGTATCCTTGTGGAGAGCATCTGCCTTCGCTGATCCCACTTTACTCCGCAGACCTGAGCCAGATCCACCGTAATGGAGGAGCTTGATGTAAGAACGACCGATGTCAGGGTCGAAATGGAGGCAGAGAGAACACACAGGAGTATGAGGCTCAGCAGAATATTACCGCCGAAAGAGGATCCGAATGCTTTGTTCAGCATTTCCGGAACCACATTATCGTAGCCGACAGCGGGCGCACCGGAGGCATCGGCAGCGATAAAGAACCGTCCCAATGAGCCGGCAAAATATGCGCCGCAGCCTATAACCAAGGCAAATACCGTGGCGATCACGGCACCCTGGCGTATGCTTTTTTCATCCTTTATTGCGTAGTACTTATGTATCATCTGCGGCAGTCCCCATACGCCGAAGCTCGTAAGGGCAATATTTGTCAGCAAGAACGACGCATTGCTTCCTCCGGAAAGATCAACGAGGGACGGATCTGTCTGCCGGAGTCCTTCCATTGCTGCGGTAAAGCCCCCGACCTCGGGTCTGTTGACCAGTGCCACACACATTATAACGACGCTTGCAAGCATTATTATTCCCTGGATAAGATTGTTTATTGCCGTGGCAAAATATCCGCCCAGAACCAGGTATACCGCCGCAAGAAGAGCGACAATTGCCATGCAGGCGGTTTCCGGGGACATTCCGAGGATATCGTTGGGGAATATCGAGCCGAAGAGAGAACCCAGCCCCTTATATACCGAGGCGGCGTAGGGTACAAGAAAAATGAATATTATAAGCGCCGAATACACCTTCATTTTTTTGTCGCCGTAGCGTGCGGCGAAAAATTCCGGCATCGTGCGGGCGGAAAGTGCGTGGGTCATCCGGCGTGTTTTTTTTGCGAGCATTATCCAGGCAAGAGCCGAACCCAGCACAGCGTTTCCCACACCTATCCAAAGGGACGCCATACCTATATCCCATCCGTGCTTGCCGGCATATCCGATGAAAATAACGGCGGAAAAATATGTTGTGCCGTAAGACAGTGCCGACAGCCACGGTCCTATATTCCGTCCGCCCAATAAAAAACCGTCCAGGGTCTTGGCTTTCCCGGACGTTATGACCCCGATTGCTATAAGGATGGCTGAAAAAACCGCCAATGCGATCAGGGCAATTATCTGTGTCATTATGCTTTCCTACCTTTCCTACTTCAACTACAGCATCGTACCGGCTTTTCCGATTCCGGGGGCAAACCGCCGCTGACTTCCTGGAAGCCGCATGGCAGTTCATGCCTGAGGTCAAAAACCGATTACTTATTTATGATACCACATAATTTATCATTTGTAAACCCCGGAAAATGACAAAATACCGAAACATATGCGGAAAGGAGCATATTACGGAAGTAGTCCGCATATGCTCCTTTTCTGTATATTCAATCCCGTGTCCGGTTACAGAAACCGTTTTCTTAACTCGTTTTCATCAAGACCAATCAGGTATGACGGGGGAACGTCAAACACGGTTTTACACCCCCGTATCCCTTCCGTGTACATTCTGTAAAGGGCCTCGGCATAGGCAACTATGACACTTCCGGTAAATTCCGGGTTGGAATCCAGAGACAGGCTGAAACTTACGGTATGCCTGTTGCCGTTCCCTGTTTTCCCTGTTCTGATAACAGTCCCTCCGTGGGGCAGACCGGAGTGTTTCGTTTCCATTTCCTCTCCGGAAATAAAGTTTACGGCGGTTTCATATCCCTCGAAATAATCCGGCATGGATCTTATTTTTTTCTCTATCCGGGATTTATCCGCGCCGGGAGCCGCCACGACGTAGCATTGCCTGGTGTGCATCTGTTCCGGAGTAAGGTCGGGTGTTTGCCCGTTTCTGATTTTTTCCAGGACTCCGTCAACCGGTACGGTATACTGCCGGGCGTCTTTTACGCCTTCGATACGGCGGATAGCATCGGAGTGTCCCTGGCTGACACCTTTGCCCCAGAATGTATAGCTTCTGCCGTCAGGCAGAAACGCATCTCCGAACAGTCTGCTCAGAGAAAAGAGTCCCGGGTCCCAGCCTACGGATATCATTGCGGCATGGCCGCCTGCCCGTGCCGCGGCATCCACGGCGGCGAAATGTCCGGGAATTGCCGCATGGGTGTCAAAACTGTCTATAACGTTGAATTTCTCCGCCAGAACCGGTGTCATTTTCGGCAGATCAGTTGCACTTCCGCCGCAGACCGCAACGACATCTATATCATCGACAAATCTTGTCAGATCCTCCGCCGCAAATACCGCGGCTGCCGTGGAGGAATGTATCCGGGATGGCTGTCTTCGGGTAAAAATCCCCGTCAGAGATATATTTTTGTTCCTCTTTGCCGCAAGTTCCACGCCCCTGCCGAGGTTTCCGTAACCGTAAATTGCAAGCTTCATGTGTCAATATCTCCTTTTATTCTGCAACTGAGCCACAAGATCGTCCATCCCGTACAGCCCGGGTCTTCTGCCCGCAAGAAAACATGCTGCCGTCAATGCGCCCTCTGCGAAGAGGGTTCGGCTGTGGGCTTCGTGACGAAGTGTTACCGTTTCGCTTTTTGTTCCGATCATCACCGTGTGTGTACCTATGACATCTCCTATGCGCACGGAATGTATTCCGATCTGATCCTTATCTCTTTTTCCGTGTCCGCTTCTGCCCGCCTCTATATAGGCGCAGGGGCGGGAACGCATAAGCTGATCCGCTATGGCGAGGGCTGTTCCGCTGGGAGCATCGGTCTTTCTGTCATGATGCACCTCTATTATTTCTATTTCCGCCTCCGGCATCATTTCCGCCGCCTGCCTTGCAAACTGTGTGATCAGTGCCATGCCCAGGGAGTAATTTGCGGAAAGGAAAAGGGGTATTCTCTCTGAAGCCTGAAGGATCCGGCTCTTTTCCGCATCGGTCTGCCCGGTGGTGGCAAGAACCAGAGGCAGAGAGTTTTCCGTAACGAATTCCAGAAGAGCCTCCGTTGCGCTGTGGTGTGAAAAATCAACCACGCAGTCAACATTCCTGCATGCCGCTGAAAAGCTCTTCGCCGTGGGAACAGGTTCTGATCCCGATGCCCGGATGTCAACCCCTGCCGCCAATGTTATCCCGGCGAATCCGCCTGCCGCCAATGCCGCGGCTTCCTTTCCCATATGTCCGCATATCCCGCTTATAAGCAACTTCATTTTTTATCCTCCCTCTGCCGTATTTTAACATTCCCGGTTATTCCGGTCAAGGGGAAATTTGTCGGAGCCTTCGGGGATGAATGACAATATCCCCGGACTAACAAAAAGTATTCGGTCTGCCCCGGGTTTATTACACATTGAGGCTATTTCGGAGACTTTTTCTTCCGGCAGCAAAAAAGCGAACCCCATTCCGATGGGGTTCGCTTTTCATATCCGATGACTGATATTTCAGTCCGGAATAACCTGTGTTACCTGTTGAAGGTCACGGTGCAGGTCTTCATTACTCCGCCGCAGATACATTTTACGGTGAAGGTGGAAGGTGCCTGTGCCGCATCAACTCCGTCTTTCAGGGATACGGTTACGGGATAGGTTCCTGCTCCGTTTACGCTGAAGTTGGGAGTGTCTATCTTAAAGAAGTTTGCTGCGTTACCGGATATGGTGAACTCAACGTTGCCGACTGTATTTGTCGTAAGGTTAAGGATTACATCCGCACCGGATGTCGGCGTAACGCTGCCTGCCACAGACAGTGTATATCCGCTGGTAACGGTGGAGTTGTTGTTGACTTTAATGGTCAGCAGTACGGTCTGGCTTCCTGCCTGGAAGGTGATCGTTGCGGTACCTGCTGCCTTGGGGGTGAGCAGGCAGTCTGTGGTGGTTCCGTTGGTGAAGGGTGAGACGCTGACAACGGAGGGATTGCTGGATACAAAGGATCTGTTTTCCGTCGGGTAATTCTTCATTGCCGCCCATTTGCTGCTCAACGCAACGCTGCCCTGAGCCAACTCGAGGGTAATGTTCGCTACGGATACGGGGGATGCCTTTTCCGTAACGTTGACGGTGATTCTCATGTAGGTAATGCCGTCGTATTCCACGGTAACGACTGCGGTTCCCTTCTTGAGCGCTTCAAAGCTTCCTATGGAGCTGACGTACAGTACGTCGGATTTGCTGGAGGAGAAGTCTACTCTTGAATCATATACGATACCGAGGTCGGAGAAGTATCCGCTGTCACCTACGACAACGTTCACATCGCGGACGGAGGATGCATTGAATCTGGAGGTTGCGGCTCTCTGGGCAACAATTCTGTATTCCTTTGTCACGGGTCTGCCTGTATTATCTACAAAGGTCAGATAGAACGTAGCCGTATCACCGAGCACTGCGGAACTGCTTACAGTAACAACTCCGGTGTTGGAGAAGCTTATGCCGCCCTTATCTGCGGAGGAGGGTACACGGGTAACGTTGATCAGAGTGCCGAGGCTGCTGTCAAATTTTACAGTGTAATTGGTCCCGACGGGGACATATATCATATCGCCCCTGACCGTTACGGGATCGGTTACCGTTACTCTTACGGAAGCGGAGACGGTCCTTAAGGAAGTCTTGCCTGCGGCAGAAACAGTGATCGTTGCCGTTCCTGCACCTACAGCCGTTACGATACCGGTGTAGGGATCAACCTCTGCAACGGTGCTGTCGGAGGAGGTGAAGATTATCTTATCATCGCTCTTTGCGGGATTTACTCTGTATCCGAGAACTCTTTCTTCTCCGGTTATCATTGTGAAGCTGGAGGAAGGATAGATGTTAAGGGAGGTTGCGGGCAGGGATATAGAGGAATCCGGAGAAAGAACGTTGATGGTTGTGCTGGTGTATTCGAAGGTTATATAATCCAGACCGGTTACTTCGGGCGTAAGGGTTGCCGAACCGAACTCGGAGCATATATCAAGGTTGAATGTATATTCTCCGCGCATGGGCAGATCGGGGTATACAACGTCGGTGCTGGAAGAATTGATCTGGAATATGAGCTGAGAAATTTCAGACTGAGTCAGTGCGGGGGAGAAGGTGAGAGTAGCCGTAAGATTGTTGTCTTCGTAGTAGTCATATCTGGAAGCGGTCTTGCTGAGGAGAATTCCTACCTTGACGGTCTTCTTCTGCGCCGTAGCCGTGACGGTCACTTCGCAGGTTGCGGAGCAGACGGTGGCGCCGGTGTTTGTGTCCGCACCTATAAGGGTTATAACAGCCTTGCCTTCCGCGAGAGCAACAACAAGACCGGAGTCTGCGTTGACGGTGGCAACAGCGGGATTGCTGGAGCTGTATTTCCATACCAGAGAGGTTGCATACGCTGCGGGATTAACTACCTTGGTCAGGGTGGTGCTGTCACCGATGACAAGGTTCAGGGCGGTGTCGCTGAGAGATACCGTAGCCTGGACCTTTTCGCTTACCAGAACAACTATCTGTTTGGTAATGCTTCCGGCTTTGACCGTAACTATGGTGGTACCTGCTTTCACGCCGGTGATGACGCCGTTTGCAACGGTTGCAACGGTAGCGTCGCTGGTGGTCCAGGTGATGCTGTCGGTGCTGTTGGAGGGAAGCAGGGTCGCGGAAACGGTTACACGGTCGCCTACGCTGACGGAAACCTGCTTATCGGGGTTAAGAACTATGCTTGTAGCAGGAACGTCGACTTTGTTTACAAGAGTTACAACGCAGGAATCGCTGTGGGATCCGGCTGTTGCCGTGATCACCACAATCTTGGAGCCTTCGACCTTATCCCAGACAGGGGTAAGGTTACCTTTGGAATCGACCTTGAGGATTTCCGGGCTGTCGGAGGACCATTTAACGGTGTCGGTAGTGTTGGAGGGTTTTACCGTAGCGGTAAGCTTCCAGGAAGTGCCTTCACCCTTCTTTATGGAATATGTGGAGGGAAGATCAATGGAGGTAGCCTTTACGGTCGCAGGAGTCGTTGAGGGTTCTTTTACGGTTACTTTGCAGGTAGCAGTCTTGTCCTTTACCTTGTCGTGCAGTGTGGCGGTGATGGTTGCAGTGCCGGCCTTTATTGCGGTAACCGTACCGTTGCTGTCGACCTCGGCAACACTGGGGTTGGAGGAGGTCCAGGTTATGTTTGCTCCCTCGCTGTCGGGGGTAACGGTGGTTCTTATGGTATAGGTCTTGCCTATTTCAAGCGTCTTGGTGGAAGCGCTGAGGCTGAGTTTGGTGAACTGATCGGTGGGAGACTCAACCGTAACTATGCAGGATGCGGAAGCGTTGCCCGCAGTAGCGGTGATGACCGCGGTTCCCGGGGCGATAGCGCTGACCTGTCCGCCGACTACAGCGGCAACTGAGGGATCGTTGGAGGTCCACACAACGGTTTTGTCAGTGGCATTGGAGGGAGAGATGACGGCAGTTATGACCTTGGTCTGTCCCACATCCATAGTCAGAGCGCTCTGGGTTAGATAAATGCTTTCGACATTTATCACGGTGTTCTCAACAGTAACGTTGCAGGTCAGGTCGAAGGGGTCATATCCGTCTACGGTGACCGTAGCGGTGATAACCGCAGTACCCTGTCCCTGAGCGGTGATAACACCGTTGGAGACCGTAGCAACGGCGGCATCGGAGGACTTCCATGCCGTTGTATACTTTTTCTCACTGTAGGAATCGTCCACTATCGTGAGCGAACCTATTTTCTCATCGGAGAGGTTAAGAGTTATTGATTTCTGAGAAAGTCTGTAGTTTTCCGAGATGTTTTTCTTTTTCCCGTTTTGGCAGGCGCCAAGCAACGCTGCGCACATACACACGGAAAGAAGAAGAGCCAGGATTTTTGCGAATTTGGTTCTGTTCATTTTCAGACCGCCTTTCAACGATTTCGGGTCAAATCCGTTTTGCCGTTCCCACGGCATTTCGATGTTTAAATTATATATTATAAATCCGGCAAAGTCAAGAGGAAAATCTGAAATTATAGGTTTTCTCCGTAAAATGTTTAAATTTTAATTGATTTTTGGGGGCTTTCCTTGACAAAACCGGACGTATCGGTTATAATGGTATCCAGAGAGATTTCCGGAGGTATATTATAATGAATGTTACACAGAAACTGATCAAAGCGCACCTTGTTACCGGCGAAATGATCCCGGGTCAGGAAATATCTGTAAAAATAGACCAGACTCTGACTCAGGATGCCACGGGAACCATGGCTTATCTGCAACTTGAAGCGATGGGAATAGATAAGGTCCGTACGGAACGCAGTGTTGCGTATGTTGATCATAATACCCTTCAGTCGGGGTTCGAAAACGCCGACGACCATATGTACATACAGACCTGCTGTGCAAAACACGGGATATATTTTTCACGTCCCGGCAACGGCATCTGTCATCAGGTCCATCTTGAACGTTTCGGTAAACCCGGCAAGACCCTTCTCGGTTCGGATTCCCATACCCCCACCGGCGGCGGCATAGGAATGCTTGCCATGGGCGCGGGCGGACTGGATGTTGCCGTGGCTATGGGCGGCGGCGCGTTTTATCTTGTCATGCCTAAGGTTGTAAAAGTCGAACTCACCGGCAGACTCAGACCCATGGTCTCCGCCAAGGACGTTATTCTCCGTCTTCTGCAGATGCTTTCCGTCAAGGGCGGCGTGGGCAAAGTCATTGAATACACCGGGGAGGGTGTAAAGACCCTTTCCGTTCCCGAGAGAGCAACGATAACGAATATGGGTGCGGAACTCGGTGCCACCACCAGCGTGTTTCCCTCCGACGAGGTCACAAGGGCGTTTCTCAAAGCCCAGGGCAGGGAAGAGGACTACATTCCCCTTGAAGCGGATGCTGACGCCGAATACGACGAAACGGTCACAATAGATCTTTCGTCCCTTCAGCCGCTTGCCGCCTGTCCCCATAGCCCCGACAACGTAAAGACCGTTGCCGAACTGGGCAAAATGAAGATAGATCAGGTATGTATCGGCTCCTGTACCAACTCCTCTTACGCCGACCTTATGAAGGTCGCCGCTATTCTGAAAGGAAAAACGGTTGCGGACAATGTAAGCCTGTCCATAGCCCCGGGAAGCAAACAGGTGTTCAATATGCTTGCCGCAAACGGAGCTCTCGCGGATATAATCGCCGCCGGGGCAAGGGTTCTTGAGTGCGCCTGCGGTCCCTGCATCGGCATGGGACAGTCTCCGAACAGCGCAGGTATATCCCTGAGAACGTTCAACCGTAACTTTGAAGGAAGAAGCGGAACGGCGGACGGAAAGATATATCTGGTCAGCCCCGAGGTCGCTGCATTTTCCGCTATAAACGGGTATCTTACCGATCCCACCTCTGAGGCTTTCACCGGTATAGACGTCAGAATGCCGGAAAAGTTCCTCATAAACGACAATATGGTAATAGTTCCCCCTGCCGACGGATCTTCCGTACAGGTCAGACGGGGCCCCAACATCAAGCCGTTCCCCGTAAACGATCCTCTCCCGGAGAGCATCAGAGCAGACGTTCTGCTCAAAGTCGGGGACAACATAACTACGGATCATATAATGCCCGCGGGTTCCAAGATCCTTCCGTACCGTTCGAATATTCCGTATCTTTCCCAGTTCTGCTTCGGTGTCTGCGATAAAACCTTCCCGGAGAGGGCAAAGGCTGCGGGGAAAAGCTTCATTGTCGGCGGATCGAACTACGGTCAGGGTTCCTCCAGAGAGCATGCGGCACTTGTTCCCCTGTACCTCGGAGTAAAGGCGGTAATAGCCAAGAGTTTCGCCAGAATACACCGGGCAAACCTGATCAACTCCGGAATTCTGCCCCTTACATTCAAAAATGAGGCGGATTACGACCGCATATCCCTGTCGGATACCCTCGAGCTTCCCGATATACTCCGTTGCGTGAACGAAAACAGACCTATATTTATTATAAACCATACCACCGGCGACCGCATAGAACTTGAAATGCCCCTTTCGGAGCGTCAGGCAAAGATAGTTGCGGCGGGCGGTCTTCTCAATTTTACCAGAGGTTAAAGGGTTAATGAAGATAATTGCTCAGAACAGAAAAGCCTACCACGATTACTTCGTGGAAGAAAAATACGAGGCGGGTATTTCCCTTGCGGGTACGGAAGTCAAAAGTCTCCGTCTCGGGCAGGTGAATCTGAAAGATGCCTACTGCCGCACCGACGGCAGGGAAATATTCGTTACCGGTATGCGCATAAGCCCGTACGAAAAGGGCAATATCTTCAACCGTGATCCTCTCCGCGAGCGAAAACTGCTGATGCACAAAAAAGAGATCCTGAAACTGTTCATGCAGGTGAAAAAGGACGGTTATTCCCTCATACCGCTCTCTCTTTACTTCAAGGATTCAAGGGTAAAGGTAGAGGTCGGGCTGTGCCGCGGCAAGAAGCTTTACGATAAGCGCGAAGCCATAGCAAAGAAAGACGAACAACGAGATATGGAACGCCGCGCCGCATCCCGTTATGAGGACTGACCGATGATAATCATGGGCTTAGACCCCGGTGTCGCCACCGTCGGTTACGGAGTGGTAGAGTATTCCGGGGGGAAGTTTATCAGGAGCGACTATGGGGTGATTCTCACCCCGGCAAAGACCCTGCTTGAAGACAGACTTGAGCAGATATACGATGAATCCCGGCAGCTTCTCGAATATTACAAAGTTGAAGTCGCCGCGATGGAAAAACTGTATTTCAATACAAATATCACCACAGGCATCGCCGTTGCCGAAGCCCGGGGAGTGCTGATGCTTGCTACGGTCAAACAGAGGATTCCCTGTTACGAGTATACTCCGTTGCAGGTCAAGCAGGCTGTTACCGGATACGGAAGGGCAGAAAAGCAACAGGTAATGGCAATGGTCAAAATGATACTTAACCTCGATAAGATACCCCGTCCCGATGATGCCGCGGACGGCCTTGCTCTTGCGGTGTGTCAGGCTCACTGTATGAGAGGTTTGTGAAAAATAAAAGCCGCAGCGACCGTTTCGGACCGTTGCGGCTTTTTGTATAACAAAAACCACGCGATAGTCGCGTGGTTAAATAGAGGTTAACCGGTGAGCAGAAATCC
>ERZ779889.773-NODE-773-length-37777-cov-4.225545_pt1 | contig 37777 bp, 41 predicted proteins | sample MGYA00511030_ERZ779889 | MGnify/ENA primary metagenome ERZ779889 (study PRJEB29588, sample SAMEA2160616) | human gut metagenome | biome: human gut; feature: human-associated habitat; material: faeces | place: Denmark | collected 2008/2010 ... | reverse complement strand
ATACCACGACTTCATGGTTGTGCCGCCGCTGACAGCTACAATATGTTTTTTGCCGTCACTTAAAAGCCCGCTTAAAATACGTGCTGCCGCACGGCCTATTTCCCTTTTTACAACTTCTTCCTGGTCAGAATCACCGGGAATAATAACAACCTTGCCGATATTCAGCTTTTCACATAAAAGCTGTTCCAGTGAATTAAGCCCCTGTAATTTGCGTACATAATCAGCAAGTTCACGAAGTATATCCATTCCTTCCTCCGTAACAGTCATTCCGGACGAAGAAAAAACAAGCAGCCCGCGGCTCTTTAAAAAATCCACCTGGGCGCGCAAAACTCTCTCGCTAAGCCCAAGCCTTGCCGCCAAAGCACGCCTGCCTATAGGATGTTCGTGACTGACCTGCCGCAAAATCTGATAGCGCTGTACCAAAAGGTTGGTCAGTTCGGGAACTATTTTCTTTTGTAAATTAATAATGCTGTCCATAAGCTCCACCAAACACGTTTTGTCCCTCGTGGTCCTTTTTTAGTCCCACAGTCTCTAAACAAAACAAATAAGAGTACCTTATTTATAAATATTGTAACACATATCCCATAAAAAAAGAAGGGCAAAACAAAAAAGTTGAAGGCAATTTTGCCTTCAACCTGTAAAATTTAGTTTAAATCTTTAATTTTTACTTTCTATAATTTACAATTTCCGGATTCATATCATGATATTGCAGGCGGTGTTTAGCAACAGCCTCCCATTCAGTGCCCGGTTTGCCGTAATTTGCATACGGGTCAATTGCAAGCCCTCCGCGCGGAGTAAACTTGCCCCAAACTTCAATATATTTGGGTTCCATCAGCTTAATTAAATCTTTCATTATAATGTTTACGCAGTCTTCATGGAAATCGCCGTGATTGCGAAAGCTGAACAGATAAAGTTTCAGCGATTTGCTTTCTACCAGTTTCATATCTGGCACATAAGAAATATAAATTGTCGCAAAATCCGGCTGTCCGGTCATAGGGCAAAGGCTGGTAAATTCCGGGCAGTTAAATTTAACAAAGTAATCGTTACCGGGATGCTTATTTACAAATGCCTCCAAAACCTGCGGTGCGTAATCAGTAGGGTAATCTGTTTTATGCCCTAACAGCCCTACTCCTTTTAATTCTTCTTTACTTCTTCCAGATGTCATATTTATTTCCTTTCTGCCGCTAAACTTACGGCGAACGTTTTTTCAAGAGCGGTTACAAGCGCCATGCCGGCAACGCCGCAGATAAACTGTCCTACTACAACAGTAGATGCCAATACCCAATAAGGTATATCCAAAATGATAGAAAGCCACACCGGCACACCAAGCCCAGGTATAAGCGTTATGGCAAGCAGAATGCACCAGTTGCCGCACCCAAAACGTTTGGCAAGCACTATAACGGAAGTTGTTAAAATGCCTACAACGCCGCCGCCAATCATATCCAAAGGCCCAAGCCCGCCCATAATGGCATTACTGATAACATTTGCCAAACCAAACGGAACTATTAAAAACGGAAAAATAGCACTTAACCCGTACATTGCCGTTGAAATGCGCACCTGGTACTGCCCGAAGGCAAAACTTTGCGTACACATCATTATTACAATATACAGGGCAATACAGATACCGGCTATTGTTAATTTTTGCGTTTGTGTGTAATTGGTTTTCATTTTATCACTCCTCATATTCAAGCGGGTCTGTAGAACCATTTGCCGCAAAGGCAGCTTTACGGTCAATACATGTGCCGCATTTTCCGCACGGCTTTTCGTTGCCGCAATAACAGCTCCATGTCAATTCATACGGCACACCAAGTTGCAGACCAAGCCCGACAATTTCTTTCTTCGTCATTTTTACAAACGGAGCAACAAGCTGTACTTTCCGCCCGCTGCCAATATAAATGCCTTCATTCATTTTATTGTTAAAATCACTGCTACAGTCAGGATATGCACTGCCGGCAGCATCATCGGCATGCGCGCCGTAATAAACAACACTGCAATTTTGTGCCAGCGCAATGCTTGCCGCTACACTTAAAAATACGCCGTTGCGGAACGGTACATAAGTTGTTACAGCTTCACCGTGCCTGTCTTTTAGTTGTTCTGCATAAGACTGCTGCGGTATTTCTTCTGTAGATTGTTGTAGAAGCGAGCAATTGCTGTAAGCAAATACCGGCGTTAAATCAAGCTTTAAAAGTTCAGTATTATAATAGACCGCTATTTTTTCGGCAGCAGCCAGTTCTTTACTGTGTTTTTGCCCGTAATACAATGCAAGTGCGGCAACATCAGCATATTTTTCTTTTGCCAGAGCAAGACATGTGCTGCTGTCAACGCCCCCGCTTAAAAGTACCAGTGCTTTCATATAGCCTCCGTAAAATAAAAAATCCGTCTGACTACAGACGGATTGCATAACAATAAAATTGCCGTCAAGCGGCAAACGCCCGTAGTTTTGTTTATAGACTGGATGGTCTCGAACAGTCTGTTATTCAGTTACTTAAACAGTATAACCAATATTTTTTGTTTTGGCAAGCAAAAATTACAAAAACGGCAGTTATGCAAACCGCCGTTTTTGTATTGAGGAATTTTAATGAGCATTATTTTTAGGCAGCACAAAGGTTATTTTTGTTCCTTTGCCAAGCTCACTTTCCAGTTCTACACGCCCTTTATGGAATAAAACCCCGTGTTTAACAATGGAAAGCCCAAGCCCAGTTCCGCCCGTTTCTTTATTGTGGCTTTTATCGGCACGGTAAAAACGCTCAAAAACACGTTCACGGTCTGCCGTGCCAATGCCAATACCTGTATCGCTGACGCAAACCGTTGCTTCATCAGTTCCATCCGTTACATTTACGGTTACGCTGCCGTTATCCTTATTGTATTTTATAGAATTATCAATAAGGTTATACAGAACTTCGCTTAATATAGCAGGTACACCGGATACAACAGCATCGGCACCTTTTACATCTACAGTTACTCCTTTGCCCTGCGCCTTATGTTTTAAACGCAAAGCAACGGACTGTGCCAATTCATGCAAATCAACATTTTCAAACTCACCAGCCGATTTATTCTCGTCCAGACGCGAAAGTTCCATAATATTTTGGATTAGCTCTATCATATTTTCAGCTTCGGCATGGATGCGCTCTAAAAAGCGCTGTTTGTCTTCATCTTTAACCAGCCCGTTTTTCATAATCTCGGCATAACCGAGAATAGATTGGAGCGGCGTTTTAAGTTCGTGCGATACATTTGCACTGAACTCACGGCGCATTTTTTCGGCAGCCATTTTTTCAGTAACATCGTAAATTAAAATAACACTGCCGCTGCCGTTTACACTGCTGCCTGAAAGCTGATAATATCTGCAGTCTTTTTCATAAAGTCCTTCTGCGGAACCGTCTGCTGAAATTTTTTGCAAAAGCTCCTGCACTTCCTGCGCACGGTCAACACTTAAAATATTTCTGCCTATTACAGACTGGCTGTTAAAACCAAAAATTTTGGCAGCGCTTTCGTTAACGAAAAGTACGTTTTGATGCCCGTTTAACAGTACCAAGCCTTCACTCATATTATTGGTTATAATAGTGAGCTCTTCCTGTTTGCGGCGCAGCTTATCAAGGTTTTTGCTAAGCTGGCGTTTCTGCTTGGCTATACGTGTCAAAAATGGAGCCAGTTCGTCATAAGTATCATTATCGAGCGGTTCATCAAGGTTTACCATGTCCAGAGGCTTAACAAGTTTTTTGGTAAGCCTGCGCGCTGCAATGCTTGCCAAAAGCGCAACAAAAATTACTATGCCAAGCATAAACGGCATCATTTGCGTTACCGATTTATAAATGCTGTCAATAGTACGTGCCAGGCGCAGAATCTTCCCGTCGTCAAGACGCACTGCATAGTAATATGTTGTTCTGTCCAAAGTGTCTGAAAAGCGCTCTTCCTCTCCTGAGCCTTTTTCTACCGCTTCCATAACTTCTTGGCGCATGGCATGGTTTTCCAGCGTATTTGCTTCTGCCTGGTTATCAAACAAAACAGTGCCGTCTGTATCAATAAGGGTAATGCGCACATCGCCCGAATTTTCGGCCGCAATGAGATTTAAATAATTATTGCCGCCGCTTTGCAGGCCCATACTTATATAACGGGCTTCCTGCCGCAGTTCTTTTTTTGTTTCGTTAAAGAAATCCTGCGACACAACAAATGTTATTAAAAGAGAAGCCAGCAGCACTGCCGTCGCGGCAAGTGCTACCAGCGTTCTGAAAATTTTATTTTTCATGTTCTGCACCTATGCGGTAACCAACGCCGCGCACTGTTTCAATTACCGTGCTGGCAGAGCCTAATTTTTGGCGAAGCGTGCGGATATGCACATCAACAGTACGTGTTTCACCGGCAAAATCATAGCCCCAAATATCTGTAAGAAGCTGTTCGCGGGTAAATACCTGTCCCGGGCGTTCCATCAATTTATGCAGCACCTCAAATTCTTTGTAGGTAAGCACAATTTCTTCGTTATTTACAAAAACCATATGGCGCGCTATATCCATCTTAATGGCACCGGCAGTAAGCTCATTGGCTTTATCTTCTTTTATGTACCGGCGCAATACTGCTTTAACGCGCGATACCATTTCCATCATGCCGAAAGGTTTGGCAATATAATCATCGGCGCCGCTGTCAAGCCCCATTACCTTGTCAAATTCCGAACCTTTGGCAGTAGCCATAATAACCGGTATGCCTGCCGTACGTTTATCGCGGCGCAGGCGCTTGAGCACCGCAATGCCGTCATCTCCCGGCAGCATAATATCAAGAATAATAAGCTGCGGCATAACAGTTTCCAGCGCTTTAAAAAGGTCCTCGCTGGTTTCCAGCCCTATTGCCGGAAAGCCTGTGGACTTTAAGGTATAAACTTCAAGTTCGCGGATATTAGGATCGTCCTCCACGCAGAATATCATGTATGCTTTCCTCCTCAAGCGTTCCCGTTATCATAAACAATACCCATTGAGAAATGTTTACGGCATGGTCGCCTACTTTTTCAAAGTATTTGGCAATCATCAGGTAGTCAATTGCCTGTTCGCCGCTGTCCTGAGTATTGCGGATAATATGGATAAGCTCGCGTTTAGCCTGGGCAAACAGCTCGTCAACCTGGTCATCATCGCGTTCAACCTGCTGTGCCGTACGGATATCGCTTTTTACAAAAGCATCCAAAGTGTTGGATACCATTTTTTTTGTTACGGCAGCCATTTGTTTAAGAATTGAAGTGTCATAATCCATTCTTAAATTATCCTGGCTTAAAATTTCGGCAATGTTGCCGGCAACTTCGCCAATGCGGCGCATATCGGTTACAATTTTCAGTGCAGAAGAAATCTGGCGCAGGTCGGATGCTACCGGCTGCTGTTTCAGTAAAAGGTTAATGCAGATATTCTCCAGTTCCCTTTCTTTTTCCTCTGTTTTTTTGCTTAAAATTATAATATCCCTTGATACTTCGTCAGTAGGGTTATCAAGCGCATTTGCAACTTTCTCCAAAGCGTTTTCGCACAAGGTGCCCATAACGATGAGTTCGGTATTGAGCTGCTCCATTTGTGCCATAAATCTGCTTCTTACCATCAGCCGAACCTCCCTGTAATATAATCTTCTGTCTTTTTCTCTTTAGGATTGCTGAACAATGTTTCAGTATCATTAAACTCAACAACTTCTCCCAAAAGGAAGAACGCGGTTTTATCGGAGATGCGGACTGCCTGCTGCATATTGTGCGTTACTATAACAATAGTATAATTCTGTTTTAATTCTACTGCAAGGTCTTCAATCTTCAAAGTAGAAATAGGGTCAAGCGCAGAAGTGGGTTCGTCCATTAAAAGTACTTCAGGCTGAACTGCAAGCGCCCTTGCAATGCACAAACGCTGCTGCTGGCCGCCGGAAAAACCAAGTGCGCTTTTATTGAGGCGGTCTTTAACTTCATCCCAAATTGCCGCTTTACGCAAAGAATCTTCTACAATATCATCAAGTTTGCTTTTATTATGGATGCCGTGAGTTCTCGGTCCGAAAGCGATATTATCATAAACGCTCATCGGAAACGGATTAGGCTTTTGGAATACCATGCCGACACGTTTGCGCAGCATGTTTACATCGTCGTTAAGGTAAATGTCATCACCGTTTAAAAGCACCTTGCCGGTAACGCGGCAGCCTTCAACCAAGTCATTCATACGGTTAAGGCAGCGCAGCAATGTTGATTTACCGCACCCGGAAGGCCCGATAAAAGCAGTGATTTCTTTTTCGCGGATATGCATGTTAATATCCTTCAGCGCGTGAAATTCGCTGTAATACAAATCGAGGTTTTCAATAGTAATCTTATCTTCCATCTCAGTTCCCTTTCATCAATTTACGTGCCATATAAGAAGAAACGGCATTAATTGCTATAACAATAACTACAAGAATAACGGCCGTTGCATAAGCCTGCTTCATAAACAAACCTTCGCTGGCAAGCACATACATATGCACTGCCAATGTACGTCCGGAAGAAAACACATCATGCGGCAAGGCAGCAACTGTGCCGGAAGTATACATCAATGCAGCGGTTTCACCTACAATACGGCCTATGCCGAGAATTACGCCTGCCAGAATGCCCGGTATTGCCGAAGGCAGTACAATGGCAAATACTGTGCGGAGCTTACCTGCACCAAGACCATAGCTGCCTTCACGGTAACTATCAGGAATAGCCTTTAACGCTTCTTCGGTAGTACGCATAATCAGCGGCAGAATCATAATCGCAACCGTACAGGAACCTGCAAGCAGCGAATAACTCCATTTTAAATAAGTTACAAAAAACAGCATGCCGAACAAACCGTAAACAATGGAAGGTATGCCGGAAAGCGTATCTGCAGTAACCCTTACAACGCCTACTATTTTATTATCGCGGCTGGCATATTCAACAAGGTATATTGCCGCAAAAATGCCAAGCGGCGTGGCAATGGCCAGTGCCAGAAGCACCATAATAATGGTATCAACCAAAGCCGGAAACAAAGAAACATTCTGTGTATTATATTCTAAAGCAAACAAATCAAAATTGATGTTGGGAATGCCCTGCATCAAAATATAGCCTAACAAAAAGGCAAGCGATAAAAATGTAACTACCGCTGAAACAAATACACATACAAGCAAGGCAATAGACAACGGGTCGCGCCCGTACCTGTACAGAGTTTTACTGAGCGTATTGCCATTCATTGCTGTACCACCTTACCCTTCAGATACGAGAACGTTAAATTAATAATGAGAATGAAAATAAACAAAACAACAGCCGTTGCTATCAGCGCATCGCGGTGCATATCGGCAGCGTAACCCATTTCAATAACAATATTGGTGGTCATGGTACGCACGCCCTCCAAAAGCCCCTGCGGCATACGCGCCTGATTGCCTGCAACCATAATTACGGCCATAGTTTCACCAACCGCACGTCCAAGCCCCAGTATAATTGCCGCCATAATGCCGGATTTTGCTGCCGGAACTATTGTAAAAAACACACTGCGAACATGTCCTGCGCCAAGCGCCAAAGCACCTTCGTAATAGCTGTTGGGCACCGCCCTCAATGCAGCCTCGGCAACACTGATAAGAGTAGGCAAAATCATCATGCCCAAAAGAAGTGATGCTGTCAGCATGCTGCTGCCGGTTCCGCCGATGTTATCGCGGATAAACGGCACCATTACAACCAAACCGAAAAAGCCGTAAACAACAGAAGGGATACCGGCTAAAAGCTCTACTGCCGGTTTTAAAATTCTGTACATGCCATCCGGGCAAAAGCGCGCCATAAATACTGCCGTTAAAATACCAATGGGCACGCCTACAACAATAGCGCCCAAAGTAACATAAGCACTGCCTAAAATCATCGGCAAAATGCCATACATGTCATTATTAGGCCTCCACGTCTGCCCAAAGAAAAATTCAGTTGCGCCTATTTTGCCTATTGTCGGCAGGCCGTTGCCGAACAAAAATACGCAAATCATTGCAACAAGCGCAATGGATGCACACGCGGCCGCCAAAAAGACAAGGCGCATTATCTCTTCTTTACCTTTTTTCATAAACCCTCACAATTTCCATCAACTTTATTTTTCTATGCTTACAATTAACGGTTGCCTATTGCAGGCAACCGTTAAAAATTTGTGTTTTATTTATTGTTGTATTGCTGCCGTTAAGCCAACAAACCGTTATTTAAGTTTGTTCCATTCGGTTGCTTTGCCGGTAAAGATATCTGCAACCTGAGCTTTGGTAAGGTTATCAACTTTGTTAGCTTTGTTTACGATAACTGCAATACCGTCAGTAGCAATTACAGTATTTTTAACGCCTGCATCAATTTCGCTCTGTTTCAGTTCACGGGAAGCCATGCCGATATCGCATACACCGTTGATTGCGGACTGAACGCCGGTAGTAGAGTCGCTCTGCTGAACTTCGATGTTAACATCCGGGTTCAGTTTTACATAAGCTTCTTTAAGTTTTTCCATAACAGGAGTTACGGAAGAAGAACCTGCTACAACGATTTTGCCGCTCTGTTTGCTGCCTTTGTACGCTTCAGCTTTGTCGCTGCCAATGTAACCGTTTTTAGAAACTACGTCCTGGCCTTCTTTAGACATGATGAATGCAATAAAGTCCTGAGCAACCGGGCTGGCACCATCTTTGGTTACAATGTTGAACGGACGGGCAACTTTATAAGAACCTGCTTTAATATTCGCTGCGCTTGCTTCTGCGCCGTCAATTTTCAGTGCTTTAACAGTATCGTTTAAAGAACCGAGGGAAATATAACCGATAGCGTCTTTATTGCCTGCAACAGTAGTCATCATAACAGCAGTGCTGTTGGTGATGGAAGCATCCTGAGTAGTCATATCAACTTTTTTGCCGTCATCGCCTTTCTTTTCGATGCCGAAAAGTTCAATGAAAGCACCGCGGGTGCCGCTGCCGTCTTCACGGGAGATTACAACGATTTTACCGCCTGCAGCCGGAGCTGCTTCTTCTTTTTTCTCGCCGCCGCAGCCGGTGAATACAGCTGCACTCATAACTGCCAACATAACGCCTGCAATAAGTTTTTTGTTCATTTTCATGATTTCATAAGCCTCCAGGTTTTTGATTTGCTTTGTTTTTTATAAAATTGCTATGGTTAAATAATAATGGCTTAACATTAAATCTGTTAGGTAATAAATGTTAAATCTATGTTAAACCGCTCATAAATTTTTCAGCTTTTATATAAAAAACATTACAGTTTTATTTACGTTTTCCAGATTTAAACCGCATTACTATCATTCAATGGCAAAAATCTTAACATCATTACAAAGATATGTTACACTGTAAACAGCAAATAATTACAGTGAGGTGATACTATGTCATCAGCAGATACTAAAGCGCACAAAACCGGCACGACCCGCCTTTTGACAGATGAAGATGTTAAAGTTTTAGAATCATTTGACGAGGGTTATGAAGCATATTTCGGCAAAATGATTGATTATCTTGATAAATTTGTGGAACAAGGAGTAAAAGAAGGACGTTTCACAGAACAGCAGGCAGCTGAAGATTTGGAAATTGTATTGTGGTATGCCTTTGCTTACAATAATCTTGATATTTACCCCGCCTATTACCGTTCACTCGAAATAATGAAACCCGCCGAAAAAAATGCCAAAGGCTGCGGCGCATGGTATTACCGTTATTCCGTTGCGCTGATGTATTGCAGCAGATTAAACGAAGCTATGGAATATGCCGAAAAAGCAGTAGCGGAAGAGCCAACCTATCCGTGGGGATGGCTGCAGGCTGCAAAAATGCGCTATCATTTCGGTTCTGCCGAAGGTGCGCTGCAGGCCATTGAAGAAGGTTTAAAGCTTGTTCCGGACGATTATGAATTTTTAACGCTCCGCAAAGAAATCAGCCTTGGTTACACGCTTGAACAGCTCGAATATCACTGGATTAGCCCTGAACATGACAAAAAACTTCAAGCAGGGCTTGATAAAGACGCCGATGAGAAACAGCGTTCCATTGCAGGAATTCTTAAAAACGAAGAAAATTTCAACAAAATAAAAATGCTGTTCCAACCGGAAGAATGGGAGGCCGATGCACCATTCTGCCATGGATTGATAGAACTTAACCAAATTAAATTCCGTGTTTTATTCCGCATGAACGAAGCAGCAATGAGCAAATTAAATTTTGACTGGCTGGCAGAACAAAAAGATATTATAGCCATGCATTATTTGCAGCGCCCATGCGGCAGCGGCATTTGCCAGCTTGTCCTGGTTGTGTTTAATCTTGATTACAGCATTACCCTTGTTTATTACGATCCCGCTAAAGACCGTCACTATGAAGTCAGCACGCCCAACCATGGCGATTTATCTTCAGAAGTAATGCTGAATATGGTATTTTCAGATGACGAAATAGACAACAACACATTGAATTAAAAATAAAAAATCCCTGCCCTATTCGGACAGGGATTTTTTTATTTTTTCTTTTTGCCAAGGTAGGCAGCTTTAATTTCGGGATTTTCCAAAAGTTCTGCGCCGGTACCGGTCATTGTAATTTTACCGGTTTCCAAAACGTAAGCTTTATGGGCAACCTTTAAAGCCATATTAGCGTTCTGCTCAATTAAAAGTATCGTCATTCCTTTGGAATTAATATACTGAATGATGCTGAAAATATCTTTAATAATCAGCGGCGCAAGACCAAGCGAAGGTTCGTCCATCATTAAAAGCTGCGGACGTGAAAGCAGCGCACGCCCAACGGCAAGCATCTGCTGTTCGCCGCCGGAAAGCGTACCGGCCATCTGCCAGCTTCTTTCCTGCAAACGCGGAAACATTTCATACACCCAGTCGATATCTTTTTGGATACCGTCTTTATCGCTGCGCATATACGCACCGATTTGCAGATTTTCAAGCACTGTAAGGTTCGGAAATATTCTGCGTCCTTCAGGAACAAGCGTTAAACCTTTGCTTACAATTTGCTGTGAGTTGAGACCGGTAATATCATTGCCTTCGTACTCTATCTTTCCGCTTTGCGGTTTTACCAAACCAACAATGCTGCGCAGCAGTGTGCTTTTGCCTGCGCCGTTAGCACCGATAAGTGTTACAATCTGCCCTTTTTCAACATCAAGCGAAATTCCTTTTAAAGCCTCAATGCCTCCGTAGGATACGACAAGATTTTCTACTTTAAGCATCTTCATCCACCCCCAGGTAAGCATCAATAACCCTTTGGTTATTTTGAATTTCGTCCGGCGTACCTTCGGCAATAGTCATGCCAAATTCCAATACATAAATCCGGTCAGAAATTTCCATAATCAAATCCATATGATGTTCAATCATAAAAATAGTTAAATTATATTCTTTGTGAATCTGGCGTATAAATTCAGTCAGTTCATCCGTTTCTTTCGGATTCATGCCCGCCGCAGGTTCATCAAGCAAAAGCAGGCGCGGTTTGGTTGCAAGCGCACGCACAATTTCAAGGCGGCGCTGCTGCCCGTAAGGCAGGCTCGATGCCTTTTCATTACGCACATCCCACAGCCCTACTTCCTGCAAAAGTTTTTCCGTACTGCGGTGCATCTGCTGCGCTTCTTTCATATACCACGGCAAATGCAGAGTTGCAGATAAAAAGTTGGATTTTAAATGCAGATGGTTAGCAATCAAAACATTCTCATAAACCGTTAAATCTTTAAACAGCCTGATGTTCTGGAAAGTGCGGGCAATACCGAGTTTGGCAATTTCACTCGGGCGTTTGCCGGTAATATTATGTTCTTTGCCCTGCGCATCGGTATACAACACTTTGCCTTCTGTCGGCGTATAAACACCGGTAACCATATTGAATGCCGTTGTTTTGCCTGCACCATTCGGACCGATGAGCGCAACAATTTCACCATCATTAATATTGATATTCAGTTTATAAACGGCAGTTACGCCGCCAAACTGCATGGTAATGGCATCAGTTTTTAAAATCATTGTGCTGCCCCCTTCCGCTTAATGAAGCCCAGAGGATTTTTTACAAAATCAATGGCTTTCTGCCAGGTAAACTCCCGCGTGCCCATAATACCGTGCCGCCAGAACAGTACGCAAACCATAAGCAGCACAGAGAAAATAACCATACGGAAACCAGGACGGAACAGGGGTATATCCATACCGAACAGCATCAGCGGTTCATCGAAGAAACGCAGATATTCAAGACCTGCCGTTACAATTACCGCACCAAGCATACTGCCGGTAATGCTGCCCATGCCGCCCAGCACAATAATTAACAGGAAGTTGTATGTAAGGGTAAACAAAAAGTTTTTAGGGTCAACCGTGCCAAGCAAAGCGCCATACAAACCGCCGCCGATGCCGGCAAAAAATGCGCTGACCATAAACGCCAGGTTTTTATGCCAAAACAGGTTAATGCCCATTGCCTCCGCCGCAATTTCATCTTCGCGGATAGCTTTAAACGCCCTGCCGTAAGAAGAATTAACAAGCAGCGTAATAAAAATAAAACAAATAACCGTTACCAAAAAGATATAACGGACATCATTCAGCGGCGGAATATCCTTAATGCCCAATGCGCCGTTGGTAATGCTCTGCGCATTGGTAATCCAGATACGGATAATTTCAGAAAAGCCCAAGGTAGTTACGGCAAGGTAATCGCCGCGCAAGCGCAGAACAGGCGTACCGATTGCAAACGCAAACAGCGCAGCAAGCGCGCCGCCCAAAATAAGCGCAGCCCATAAAGGCAGTTCAATGTCTGCAATCAGCGGATTCATAGGCATTGCATAAAAAACATTTTCCCTGTATTCAACAGGAACGGTAAAAATACCTACTGTATACGCACCAATAGCCATAAACCCGGCCTGCCCCAGCGAAAACTGCCCTACAAAACCGTTGGTTAAGTTCATGGAAAGGCCGATAATGGCGTAAACAAGGCACAAATTAACAATTCTGCGGATATAAGAGTCCATTTCTTCCTGAACGAAAAAAGCAAGGCCGAAAAGGACAATTATGCCGGCTATGGTTAACAAAGCATCTCTTTTTTTCGTCATAATTACACCTTCTCCGTTGTTTTTTCGCCCAAAAGACCGGTTGGTTTATAAAACAGAATAACAATCAAAACAATAAAGGCAAATGCATCGCGGTAGCCGCTCAAATCCGGGAAGAATGCGACAATTAAAATTTCGCCGAGGCCCAGGATAAAGCCGCCGAGCACAGCACCCTTGATATTGCCGATACCGCCTATAACAGCGGCAATAAAGCATTTCAAGCCGGGCATAACGCCCATCATCGGCGTAATGCCGGGGTAACGGATGCCATACATAATTGCGCCGATTGCCGCCAGTGCAGAGCCCATGATGAAGGTAATGGAAATAATCCTGTCAATATTAATGCCCATTACCCTTGCAATTTCGTAATCTTTGGAAACGGCACGCATTGCCATGCCTGTTTTGGTATGATTAACAATGTGCAGCAAAACTACAAGGCTTAACACTGTTACAACAGGTATAACAAGGCAGATTGCCTGAATTTCAATTCCACCTACGCTGACATTCTGCGACAGCAAAGGCACATCCGGAAAACGCATCGGGCGCCCGCTGAAAAGATAGTTAGCGAGGTTTTCCAGCAAATAGGATGCGCCGATTGCAGAAATCAATATAGAATTTTTAGGTGCTTCACGCAGGGGGCGGTATGCGCTGCGCTCTATTAAAACACCAAGTATTGCGGTTAAAACAATCGTTATAATAAAGGTTAAATACCACGGAATATGAAACGCGGTAATACCAAAAAATGCAAAATAACATGCCATCATTACAATGTCGCCATGGGCAAAGTTAATCATCAGCAAAATGCCGTATACCATGGTATAGCCAATAGCTATCAGCGCATAAAGGCTGCCGAGCGATATTCCGTTGACCATGTGCTGCGCAAAGCTCAGCGCCGACATGTTGGCAATAGCGTCAAAAAACTCCATAAGGGCACCTCATAACTAAAAAACTGCTCCCTTCCCTCAAAGGAAGGGAGCACCTTTTACTTAATTTCTAAATCATTTGGCAGCTTTTACATAATCTTTGAAAGTAAATTTGCCATCTTTAACGGTTTTAATAACAACGTCTTTAATCGGGTCGCCGTTTTCATCCAGCGTGGTCATACCGGTTACACATTCAAGGTCTTTGGTAGCGGCAATCGCATCACGGATTTTTACGGTATCGGTAGCAGTACCTGCTTTTTCAATGCCGTTAACGGCAATCAGGTAAGCATCATATGCCATAGCGGTTAAAGCAGAAGGTTCGCCATTGTATTCCTTGGTATAAGCATCAAGGAATTTCTTAGCTTCTTCGGTGCTTGCTTTTTCACGGTCAAATGCGGTGGAAAGCGCAACGCCTTCAACATCTTTGCCGCCTACATCAATAAATTCCTGAGTTTCCCAGGTATCGCCGCCCATGAACTGAGCAGTGATGCCGAGCTGGCGTGCCTGTTTAACAAGCAGTGCAGATTCGGTAAAGTTGCCCGGTGCAAATACTGCATCCGGATTTTGTGCTTTAATGTTGGTCAGAATAGCAGTGAAATCTTTATCGCCGGTCTGATAGTTTGCTACGTCAACAATGCTGTTTTCGTCGCCGGTCAGCTTAACAAACTCTTCACGGAAGAATTTTGCCAGGCCTACGGAATAGTCATTGGAAACTTCCTGCACAATAGCTACTTTTTTGAAGCCGTTCTGATGTGCATATTCTGCCATTACTTTGCCCTGGAACGGGTCAATGAAGCATGCACGGAAATAATAATCATTGTTAGCGGTTACCTGTGGGTTGGTGCAGCTTGTACCAACAGCAGGAACTTTATTTTCTTTAACTATATTGCCAGCAGCCATAGAAAGGGAAGAACCATAGGAACCAACAATTGCACTTACCTTGTCTTTTTCAATAAGGCGCGCTGCAACGGAAGCAGCTTCTGCTTTATCGGATTTGTTATCGGCAACTACAAGTTCAACTTTTTTGCCTAAAACCTCGGGATGCAGTTTATTGGCAAGTTTGATGCCGCGCAATTCCAGTTCGCCGCCTGCTGCGTTATCGCCTGTAAGCGGAAGGAACACGCCTACTTTAACAACATTGGAATCGGCAGCTTTTTCTTCGCCCCCGCAGCCTGCCAGCAAGCCGGTAGCTAATGCCGATACGGCAAGTAATGATAATAATTTTTTAAATTTCACTTCGCATCTACCCCTTCTTAACTGTTTTGTACAGTTTTATAATAATCTTGTTTTAGATTATAACATTAAAGTCCATTTGTGACAAGAATGTTAAAAAAGCGTAAATATTAACAATTTTATTATTTTAAAATAGCATTTTTTGTAACTTTGTTGCTTTAAAGCCGTGTACATTTTCAATTTTATTTTATTTTTGTTTTTGTAAAAAGGACTTTATTAACTTAACATTTTGGACACGTCCACCACGGAAGCACACGAAAGCAAAAACTTTCAAAAAAATTTTTAATGTATACACGAATACATTGTAAATCAAGCGTATCTTTTTACACTTTCAGCTAAAAATACAATTATATATGTTATACTTTAAGAAAAGGCAGCTATAAAAGGAGAACATAAACATGCCTGAACTATCCAAAGAAGAAAAGAAAGCCTTGCTGAAAAAATGGAAAATTTCTCAACATAAAAATTATATTCTTACTAAAAAAGAAGCAGAAATACTTTTGAATTATCTGGATGAAATTTTAGAAAATACACCCTGCGATAATACCTTGCGCTTTACAAAACAATGGCTGCAAACCAACCTTCCCGCTGAAAAAATTGAAGGCGTGCTTGCAGAAATGCGTGTAATGGGCGGCTATTGCGACTGCGAAGTATTAATGAACTGTTATGAAGAATACAATTTAGGCTAATCTTCAACAGTTAAAATAAAATTTATGTTAAAGGATGCCCAAACTATGAAAGTAATTGATTTAACACATACCATTATAGAAAACATGCCTGTATTTCCCGGTACTGAACAGCCTAAACTAACCACTATTAATACTTATGATAAAAACGGTTTTAGAGAAACACTTTTGCAAATTACAACGCATACCGGTACGCATATCGACCCGCCTGCGCATGTTTATGCAGGCAAAGCAACACTGAACGATTTGCCGCCAGAAACGTTTATAGGCAAGGCTTTGGTTATAAATTGCCGCGGCTTAAAACCTGGCAGCAGTATAACTTTGCAGCATATAACAGCTTATGGCGCCAAAGCCGCCTCTGCCGATTTTTTACTGTTCAACCTTGGTTGGGATAAATACTGGGGCACCGAAACATATTTAGGTGATTACCCATGTTTAGATGGAGAAGCATTAAACTTTATTTTAAGCGGCAGCTATAAAGGTATTGGCTTTGACGTAATGGGCATTGACCCTATTAATGACGAAAAGTTAACACTGCATAAAAAACTATTTGCAAATAAGCAAATTGTAAATATTGAGAACCTTAAAAATTTAGATTTATGCGGTGATGAACTTTTCTGGTTCAGCTGTTTTCCCTTAAAAATCGCAAACAGCGATGGTTCACCCATTCGCGCTGTTGCCTGGTTTGAATAATAAATTTAAATATACAATAAAGAGATGTTGAGTATGAGACTTGCAGAAGCATTACAAGAAAGAGCGGATTTAAACAGAAATATAGAACAATTAAAAAGCCGCCTTCGCAATAATGTTTTAGTACAGGAAGGCGAAAAACCGGCAGAAGATCCGGTAAAATTAAAAAATGAACTTGATAGTTCCATAACCCGTTTAAATTACCTCATTGCGCATATCAATCAAACTAATTGTGCAACTAAAATTGATGAACTATTTCTTACTGAACTTATAGCAAAAAAAGATACTCTTTCTTTAAAAATCAGTTTATACAAAGATATTGTCTATGCGGGAAGCCAAGCATCTTACCGTGCCAGAAACACTGAAATAAAAATCAAATCTGCTATTTCCATCAGCGAATGGCAAAAAGAAATTGATAAAATGTCCAAAGAACTGCGTTTATTAGATAATAAATTGCAGGAAAAAAATTGGAATACTGATTTAATTGAATAAAAATTAAGATGGTAGCAAATGCAAGGTGAATGTCACGCGGCGACAGCGCAAGTCGTACTCAACGGTAAAACCTAAGAGCAGGTTCAGAGGTTCGAATCCTTAAGAATTGTTATGCTCCAATTGCGTACAAGTGTATAGTTACTACTAATAGTTACTACCAGACATTTCTTGCATGAGCGAGGGTGGGCATGGGAGAATAAAAAAGCGCAAACTGATTTGTCAGTTTGCGCTTTTTATTTTTATTGTAATGTATTTGCGTAATTTACTGCACTTACAGCGTTAGGCGCATAAAAATCCGCACCAATACTGTCAGCATAATCCTGCGTAAGCACTGCCCCGCCGCACACAATTTTAAAGCTGCCCGCTGAACGCAACTCCTTAATGGTTTCTTCCATGGCTCCGACAGTCGTAGTCATCAGAGCTGAAAGCCCTACAACTTTAGCGTTATTGGTAACTGCCGCTTCCACAATTCTTTCAGGCGGAACGTCTTTGCCAAGGTCTATAACCTGATAACCATAGTTTTCAAATAAAACTTTAACTATGTTTTTGCCAATATCGTGAATATCGCCCTTAACCGTAGCAAGCACTACTTTTATGCCATTACTCTGGCTTCCGCCTTCTGCCGCCATTTTATCACGAATAACATTAAATGCCGCTTTGGCTGCTTCGGCACTCATTAAAAGCTGCGGTAAAAACAGAGTATGTTTTTCAAAGCCGCTGCCAACATAATCCAGGGCTGGTATCATTTCACCATTAATAATTTCAAGCGGCTGCTTTGTTTCAAGCTGTACTTTAACTGCTTTTTCGCTCTGTTCACGCAAGCCCTTAACAATTGCTTCGTATAAAGTGTACTCTGCCGCAGCCAGCTGCACTGTTTTAGGCTGAACGCTTTCAGCAAACCGGGCAACATACTCCTTACATCCGTCATCAAGACCGCTTAATGCACCATAAGCATAATAGGCGCCCATCATTGCCGCACTTTGCGGATTGATAATGGCGCAGCTCAAACCTGCTTCCATTGCCATTACAAAAAAGGCACTGTTTACAGCATCACGCGCCGGCAGTCCAAACGAAATATTCGATACGCCCATTACTGTTTTTATGCCGCGTTTTGTAAGTTCACGCAGTACATCTAAATCAATTTTGGCGTTATCCCTGCCGGTACTGATTGTAAGCGCCAGCGGGTCAACAATAATGTTGCGTTTGGCAATTCCGTATTCCGCCGCGCGGGCTATAATTTTTTCGGCAATGGCTATACGCCCTGCCGCCGTTTCCGGTATGCCGTTATCATCAAGAGTAAGTGCCACTACTGCTGCACCGTATTTTTTTACAAGCGGTAAAACTTTAGTAAGGCTTTCTTCTTTTCCGCAAACCGAGTTAAGCAGAGGTTTGCCGTTATATAAGCGCATACTGCCGGCCATAGCTTCATAATTGGAAGTATCAATTTGCAGCGGCACAGAAGTTATCGCCTGTAAACGCTGTACTGCTTCAGCACTTACTTTTGCCTCTTCAATGCCCGGCACGCCAACGTTAACATCTAAAATTGCCGCGCCGCTGTCAATCTGCTCAAGCCCAAGGCGGCAGATATAATCATAATCAGCGTCTAAAATAGCCTGTTTTAAACGCGGCTTGCCGGTTGGGTTAATACGCTCGCCTATTATTACCGGCTTTCCGCCTATTGCAACGGCACTGCCGTAAGCTGCTACTGCGGTTAATTCGCAATTACGTGCCTGAGGCACGATTTCTTTGCACTTGCTTACCAAAGCTCCGATATGTTCCGGCGTGGTTCCGCAGCAGCCGCCCATAATTGCAAGGCAGCCGCCTTTTGCCATGTCATACATCAAGTCTGCAAATTCTTCTGCACCTACGTCGAATACCGTTTTGCCGTCAACTTCTTTAGGCAGCCCGGCATTGGGGTTAAGCACAGCCGGCAGCGGCGTTGCTGCAAGAAGCTGCGGCAAAAGTTTCTGCATCTGCACCGGACCAAGCCCGCAGTTAAAGCCAATAGCATCTGCGCCCAATCCTTCCAGCATAATGGCAGCGGCAGTAATATCGCCGCCGGTAAGCAGCTTTCCCTCTTCATCCAACGTCATAGTGCATACCACCGGCAAACTGCTGTTTTCTTTGGCAGCCAATAATGCGGCTTTCATTTCATAGGTATCACTCATGGTTTCAATCAAAATCAAATCTGCCCCGGCTGCAACACCTGCTGTTACAATTTCAGCATAAATGCTGACGGCTTCTTCAAACGGCAAATCGCCATAAGGGGCAAGCAGTTTGCCCGTAGGGCCCAAATCCAGAGCCACAAAGCTGCCTGCTTTTTGGGCACAGGCTTTTTTGGCTATTTTTACAGCCTGCGTTATTACATCAGCCGTTTTTATTTCCATACCGGCAAATTTTAAACGGTTAGCGCCGAATGTGTTTGTTTTTATAATATTTGCACCGGCATTTAAATATGCGGCATGAATTCTTTCTACTTCTTCCGGATGGCTGAAATTCCACAATTCAGGCAATTCTCCCGGTTTAAGCCCGGCAGCCTGCAGCATTGTGCCCATTGCCCCGTCAAAAAAAAGTGTTTTTTTACCAAGTAAATCTTTAAAAAGCATATTGTCCCTCACAATTATTTTTTATATATACAGTTGGCGTTATTTTCGCAGTTTTCACAGTCAGGCAGCGTTTTTTCACAGCTTTCCGTAATGCCTATAACCGCCGTTACAGATTTTACCGGCGCCAGCATGCCTCCCGATGTTACCGTAAGCCCGATACGTTTAGGAGCATCAAGCATAGACAGAATACGCGGCTGGTCAGCTAAACTCCAGTCAGCATATCCGGGCGAAAAGCGTAATTTAAAATACAATCCGCCATATTCAGCACTGATTTTACTTTCTGTTTCATCGCAGTAAGTTTCTATCAAAGCAGCACATACGGCCTGCCCTGCTGCGCCTTCGGCAATATCGGCAAGAGCCATGCGCCTTAACGCAATATCTACCTTGGGTCCTAAAGTTGCAGCTAACAGCACAGCCCGCTTACAGCCTTTTAAATGTGCGGCAAGTTTGGTGCTTTTAAAATATTCGCCGCCCAGCAGGATGCCTTCTTCATCAACCTTACAGTCTAAAACACGGTACACGCTGCGCGCCTGCACCTCGTTACGCAGTTTTAAATATGCCGTGTCAGCAAGTACGCCGGCATTTTCATCACCGGCTTTGCCGCCCATGTAGCGGATAGCTTCACTGCGGTCATACCTCATTTTATAATCTCCGATAAGTTCTTCATTATATCGCGGATAATTTCCGGTTTATTCATCGTATAAACATGAATGTTTTTAAATCCGTTGGCAATAAGGTCGATAATCTGTCCCAAAGCATAAGCTATGCCTGCCTGCATCAATGCCTGCGGGTCATCAGCAAAACGCTCTACAATTGCGCGGTAATGCGGCGGAAGTTTAGTACCGCTAAGTTCGCAAATGCGGTTTATCTGCTTTGCATTCGTTACCGGCATAATACCTGCCACAACAGGCACATCAATACCATTGCGCAGCAAACGGTACATATAGTTATACATAATATTATTATCAAAACACATCTGCGTTACCAAAAATTCGCAGCCGGCATCAATTTTCTTTTTGGTATTTTCAATGTCTTTATCAAGCGACCCGGCTTCCGGATGCCCTTCCGGATAACATGCGCCGCCAATGCAAAAATCGCCGGAAGCTGAAATTTTACGCATTAAATCGCTGGCGTGTTCAAAATCACGCACACCGTTTGCAACAGCATCACCACGCAAAGCCAGTACGTTTTGAATTCCGTTGGAACGGAAATTATCAAGCATACCGTCAATTTTAGCTTCCGTTGCATCAATACAGGTCAAATGAGCCAGTGCCGGAATATTGTTCTCTTCAACAGCTTTGGCTATTGCCACTGTCTGCCCGGCAGAAGTTCCGCCAGCGCCATAGGTAACGCTTATAAAATGCGGTTTAATAACAGCAATTTCATCAACTATTTTCAAGGCGTTCTGCAATTCCGACCCGGCTTTTGGAGGGAACAGTTCGCAGGACACACAAGGTTTATCATTTTTTAACAGTTCTGTTATTTTCATAAAAATAGCCCACCTTAATATGCAATGTATTATTTATTTTACTACATTAACACATGTTTTTCTATAAAATTGTTAAATTTTGTTGCTGTACCACAAATTATAATACATTCGGCAACAAAAAAGCTGATGCCGTTACAGCATCAGCCACTGGCAATTTATATTTATTTATTTTCAGGCAGCGCAGCCAGTGCGCGCATTGCCAAAGCATAGCCCATAAAACCAAGGCCGCATATCTGGCCAAGGCAGGCCGGAGCAGTTACAGATTTATGGCGGAATTCTTCACGAGCATGCACATTGCTCAAATGAACTTCAACAGCAGGCAATGCCACGCCTTTAAGGGCATCTAAAATTGCCACGCTGTAATGCGTGTAGGCAGCAGGATTAATTACAATACCGTCATACCTGCCGTAAGCCTCCTGTATAAAAGTTACTATTTCACCTTCATAATTGCTTTGGCAGATTTTTACATTTACACCTATTTCTTCTGCCTGCTGCAAAATAAACGCACATAAATCATCATAATTTTTTGCGCCGTAAACATTTTTCTCACGAATGCCCAGCAAATTTATATTAGGCCCGTTGATAACAAGAATATTCTTCATTTTTCCATCTCCCCGGCAATTTGTAATAGCTGTTTTAAAGCGTCTTCAACTCCGTTTATGTTATGCACTGTATAATCGGCGTACTTTTGGTATAAATCTATGCGTTCATTGTACAGTTCAAAAATACGCTGCACGCCGTCTGCCAAAAGCGGCCGCGATTTTATTTCCACGTCGCCGGCAATAGCTTCCGGAGGACGGTTAATAAAAATTATGCAAGCTGTTTTCTGATATGCCTGCATGCTTGCATTGCGTTTTACTACACCGCCACCGGCCGCAATAACACAGCCTGTTTTATGAGCCAGATATTCTGCGGTACGCTGTTCCGCATCACGGAATTTATCCTCGCCCTGTGCAAAAAACTCCTTAATTGTATAAGGCTCACGTTCTTCCAAAACATCATCTGCATCATAAAAATCCATGCCAAGACGTGCTGCAAGCATTTTACCAAGCGTTGTTTTACCACAGCCAGGCATACCTATCAATACTATATTTTTCATAATGCACGCTCCAGTTTCTGCATAATTTTTACAGCCAAATCTGTCCCAAGCGTGCGCCCCTGCCAAATTTCCTGCGCTGCTACTGCCTGCGCGGCAAGCATTAAAAGTCCGTTAACGGCAAGTTTTCCTTCACTGCGCGCAAGCCGCAAAAACTCCGTTTCCGCAGGATTATAAATTAAATCGACCGCTGCTGAAAAATTTTTAACCACATCTGCACCAACAGGGCTAATGCCTGTTTTGGGATACATTCCCACAGGAGTGCAATTTATGATGATGTCACCGTTTTCGGCAGAAAGCCCATTGTAATCAAGGCAGCGCACTTTAATGCTGCCACAGATATTTAAAACTTCCTGCGGTATGGACTGCGGAGTGCGTGATACCAGCAAAATTTCAGCGGCATTGCCTTTGGCAAGATACTGCAACACGGCACGTGATGCGCCGCCAAATCCCATTACCGCAGCTTTTTTTCCGCAAATTTCTATGCCGTAATATTCAAGCATCATGCCAAAACCAAGCCAGTCAGTATTGTAGCCGCAGCTCATACCATTTTTAAAATCTATGGTATTTACCGCACCAATAGCCTTTGCTTCTCCGGCTATATTGTCTAAAAACGGCATTACATTTATTTTATGCGGAATGGTTACATTAACGCCATTATAATGTTCAGCTATTTTTGGCAGTTCCGTTGTCAGTGCTTCCGTTGGCAGTTCTATTAATTTATAATCAGCGGCAAGCCCAATTTCATCAAAAATAAGCTGATGAATTTGCGGTGACAGGCTATGCCCCAATTTAGCGCCCAATAAAGCAAAATGCTGCATAATTATCTCTCCTGCCTCATATCACTGCGGTAGTTGCCCAAAATTTTAAAATAAGCGCAGTTATCTCTCAACATATTTACTGTTTCCTGTACATTGGTATCTGCTAAATTGCCCATTAAATCAATATGGAAGAAATATTCCCACGATTTTCCTTCAATAGGGCGTGATTCCAGGTTAGTAAGGTTTAACCCGCTGTGGTAAAAATATCCAAGTACACGGTATAGCGAACCCGGCTCGTGCTTAACGGCAATAACAAGCGTAATTTTATCGGCATCGGCTTTGTGCTCGGCTTCATTGGCAATAATAATAAAACGGGTTGTGTTATTGCCATTGTAGTTAATGTTGGCCGCTAAAATTTGCAGCCCATACAATTCTGCTGCCTGTTTGCCCGCCACCGCAGCCAAATGCAGGCTGCCGCTTTCCTTAACGGCTTCCGCGCTTTTAGATGTGCTGTAATACGGCACCTGCTTCATTTGCGGATATTCGGCAAAAAATTCCTTGCATTGCGCAAACCCCTGCGGATGGGAATAAACTTCGGTAATACCGCTAAGAGAAGCTCCCGGCAGCGCCATTAAATTATGTTCTATTTTTACGCATTTTTCACCGGTGATATAACATCCGTAATGGCGCAAAAGGTCATATACCTCAGTTATGCCGCCAGTCGAAGAATTTTCCACCGGCAGTACGCCGTAACGGATTTCTCCATTTTTAACGGCTTTTACAACATCTTCAAACACACCGTAATAATGGCGGTTAATATTCTGTCCGGCAAAATATTCTTCCATTGCCTTATGGCTGTACGAACCTTCCACGCCAAAACAACCAACATCAAAAGCAGGGCTTGTTTTTACATCGCTTTGCAGTTCTTTTTCTTCCATGCCACGTGCTATGGCCATAATGCCTTCCATTAAATCGACCGCTGCAGGAGCATAATTTTTATTTTGCAAAAGCGCCTGCGCTTTGACTATAACTTTAAGTTCACGCGCACGGTCACGTACAGGCATGTTGTTGGCTTTTTTATATTCTGCCACTTTTAATACCGCGTTAAGCCGGCGTTCAAAGGCATTTATTAATATTTTATCCGCTTCGTCAATTTCGCGGCGTATAGCTTCCAAATCAAGTTTTTCCGTCATCTTATCTCTCCCCGGCAAGCAACATATCCAAAATCACCCATGCCGCCACACCTTCTATCACCGGTACAGCACGCTGCACAATGCATGGGTCGTGCCGTCCTGTAATTACCAGTTCTGTATTTTCACCGCTGCTTATATCAATAGTTTTCTGCACTTTGGCAATGCTTGGCGTAGGTTTTACGGCGACCTTAAAGCATACGGGCATGCCGTTGGAAATACCGCCTGTAATACCGCCGTTATTATTGGTATAGGTCTTAACAGCCCCGTTATCATAGTACATTTGGTCGTTAGCTTCACTGCCCGGCATCTGCGCAAGTGCAAAACCTTTGCCAAATTCAATGCCTTTTACGGCAGGTACGCTGAACAACGCATGGGCAAGGCGGCTTTCAAGCGAATCGAAAAACGGTTCGCCCACACCGGCGGGCATATTAACAGCCATGCACTCAATTATGCCGCCAACAGAATCACAGCTTTGCTTAGCAGCCAAAATAAGCTGCTGCATATCATTTCCGGCAGCATCATCAATCACCGGAAATGATTTTTGGGCAAGTTCCTGCAAAAATGCTGCGCTTTCACCCAACGGATTAAACATTTTATCCTGCACATTCCATACAGATGCTATATGCGCACCTACATAAATACCGTACTGTGCCAAAAGCTGTTTGGCAACTGCACCCACAAAAACCAAAGGCGCGGTTAAACGCCCGGAAAAATGCCCGCCGCCCCGGTAATCGTTAAAGCCTTTATATTTAACTTTGCCGCTGTAATCGGCATGGCCGGGACGCATTACATTTTTCAGCTTACTGTAATCGCCGGAATGCTGGTCACTGTTTGGTATCAGCACACACATCGGCGTACCTGTGGTTTTGCCTTCAAAAAAACCGCTTTGAATAATAAAAGCATCTTTTTCCTGCCGCGCCGTTGCCAGCTTGCTTTTACCCGGCGCGCGCCGCTGCATTTCCGCTTTTACCGCTTCCAAATAAAGCTCTGCTCCCGGCGGCAAACCATCAATTACGCAGCCAATTGCCGGTCCGTGTGATTCCCCAAAAATCGTCAGTTTTATTTTTTCGCCAAATGTCGCCGTCATAAATTTTCTCCCTGTTCCATCCTGCCGCCAAGCATTACAAAATCCTGCCAGAAAGTTGGATATGATTTTTTTACGCTTTCGCTGCCTTCTATAACTACCGGTTCTCTGCAAACGAGGCTTGCCACAGCCATACTCATGGCAATGCGGTGGTCGTTCCATGCCGATACACAACCGCCGCGCAGCCCATGCGGCCTGCCATTGATAACAAGGCTTGCTTCTTTTTCCTCAACGTCTGCCCCAAGCTTATTCAGTTCAGCAGCAATCGCATGCAGGCGGTCACATTCTTTAATACGTAAACGCCCGGCATTAATAATTGTCGTAGTTCCATCTGCCACAGCCGCTGCCACTGTCAGCACCGGTATGATGTCAGGACAGTCCGCAGCATCAATAACTGTTCCTTGCAGGGTGCTTTTTACTGCTTTCAGTCCGCCTTTTTCCTGTGTAATACTGCCGCCCATTGCAGTTAAAATATCTTTTACCACTCTGTCGCCCTGCAGTGAATTTACATCGGCACCGCCGCAATAAATATTTCCGTTAAGGCATCCTGCCACAAGCCAAAACGCCGCCTGCGACCAGTCTCCCTCAACATCGGCATTGCCGGGTTGGTATTGCTGTCCGCCGGCAATACCAAAACTGCGGTAATTATTATTCACCACTTTTATGCCATATTTGCCAAGCGCCGCTAAAGTTAAATCAATATAACTCTGAGACTCAAGCGTCGTTGTAATGATAATTTCAGAATCTCCTTCAAGCAGCGGCAATGCAAATAACAGCCCTGATACAAACTGTGAACTGACATTGCCCGGCAGTTTGAAAACTCCGCTTTTCAGTCTGCCTTCCACCGTTACCGGCAAGCCTTGTGAAGGGCTGTATTTTACGCCTTGTTCAGTAAAAATATCATAATAAGGTTTCAGCGGTCTTTCTCCCAAACGTCCGGCACCGCAAAATGTAACCGGTTCTCCGCATAATGCGCCCAAAGGCAATAAAAAACGCAAAGTTGAACCGGATTCCCCGCAGTCGCATACAGCACCTGTTGCCTTAACCATACCTGTACCGTAAATTTTTACTGCGCTGCGCCCTTTAAATTTGCTTGCTGTCAGTTCGGATTTAACGCCAAGCGCATTTAAACAGCGCAGTGTTGCTTCAATGTCAGCCGACATGCTTATGTTATCAATTATGCTTATGCCATGCGCAAGCGCTGCGCAAATAATTTCGCGGTGCCCCATGCTTTTGGATGAAGGCACATTAACTTCGCCCGCAATCGCACCGGGATGTATTTTTACCTTTGCCATAATTAACTCCGTTTAACATAAGACGGCAAATCATGCCAGTCAGTTTTTTGCAAAAAGCTGCTGCCAATTTCCTTTAAAATAATTAAAGTAATGCTGCTGCCGCTTTTCTTTTTATCCATGCCGATACCTGCCATTAAATCTGTTTCAGCATATGGCGCATCAACAGGCAGATTATATTTTTTCAGCAGATTTTCTATTGCTTCTGCCGTACCTTTTTTAGTAAGCCCAAGCTGTTCTGTCTGCCTTGTGAGCAGCACCATGCCTATGCCAACCGCTTCTCCATGAGTATAAGTTGCATATCCGCAGCATTTTTCTACCGCATGCCCGATTGTATGTCCAAAATTCAGCACCATACGTTCACCGGTGTCAAATTCATCATGTTCTACAATTTCTGCTTTAATCGCACAGCAGCGTTCCACAATGCTGCCGATATTACCCAGCAGTTCTTCGTCATCCCGCGTAGAGGCAATCTGGTCAAACAGTACTTTATCACGGATGCAGCCGTATTTAACGGCTTCAGCCAGTCCATCATGCAAAAAGCGTACGGGCAGAGTTTTTAAAAGTTCCGTATCAATCAGCACCAATTTAGGCTGATAAAAATTGCCTACAAGATTTTTACCGGCAGGCAAATCAACCGCTACTTTGCCGCCAACGCTGCTGTCAATTTGCGCAAGCAAAGATGTCGGCACCTGCACATAATCTACGCCGCGCAAAAAAGTTGCTGCCGCAAAACCACCAAGGTCTCCGGTAACACCGCCGCCCAAAGCTACTACCAAATCGCTGCGTGTAATGCCAGCTTCACTAAGCCTGTCATAAATTTTGGCAAGTTCTGCCAGGCATTTGCTTTTTTCTCCTGCCGGAAATACAATGCGCGTTGCAGCAAAACCGCTTTTTTCAAGCGCCTGCTGCATACGTTCTCCGTATAGCGCATCAACATTACTGTCGCTGATAATTGCCGCACGCTGCGCTTTCGAGTTTACTGCACGGATTTTTTCTCCGGCTTTATCCAGAAGCCCGGCAGCAATTTCTATCTGATAGGATTTTGCACCCAAATTTACATTAATGATACTCATAAAACTATTTCCTTCCTGTGGCAGCAGGCCGCATGCAAAAAGCGTTCCAATCCATCTTTATCATTATCTGCAATCAGCTTTTGCATTATTTCAATCTGCTCTTTAAAATTCGCCAGTTCTTCCAGCACATTGCCGCTGTTTTCCAAAAACAGACTGCTCCATAAAACAGCGTTAATATCGGCTATGCGCGTAACATCACGAAAACCTCCGCCAATAAACCAGCAGCTTTTTCCGCTGTAACGGTCGCTGTTAATAAGCGCTGCGGCAACAGCATGCGGCAGGTTGCTGGTGTAGGCAATTATTTTATCGTGCTGTTCCGGTTCAATTACTTCCACATGCCCGCAGCCAAGTGCCAAGGCAAAATTTTTCAGCCATCCCGCAGCGTTTTTGCTGTTATTTTTAGTTGGCACCACAAGGTAATTGGCGCCGTCAAAAATTTCTGCCTGCGACATTGCGTAACCACTGCCCTGCCGCCCTGCCATCGGATGTCCGGAAATAAATTCCGCACCTTCCGGCACAATACGCTGGGCATCATAAGGCAGGCTGCCTTTTCGCCCGGCAATGTCCGTAATCAGTGCGCCGCGTTTAATAAACGGTGCGGCCTGCTGCAAAAATTCCGTAACGGCCTTCTGGTAAACGCAGCAAATAATTACATCTGCCTGTAGCAAACATGCACCTGCTTCACGATGAAAACTATCAATAACTCCATCTACTTTTGCAGCCCTCAATACCTGTGCATCAGTATCAACGCCAATAATATTTTTAACCCCAAGCCGCCGTAAGGCTTTGGCGTACGAGCCGCCCATCAGCCCCAAACCGATTATGGCAAAACACTGCTCCTTTAATTTGCTGCCAAAGCCTGCTTCCACAAACGTCACTCCTTCTATACTTCCATACTGCAAATTATACTATATATCAAAGCTCTCTGCCGACAATTTTGGCAATACCGCTTAATTCGCCCATCAAACGTGCAAAGCGTTCAGGTTTAAGCGATTGCGCTCCATCGCACAAAGCATGTTCCGGGTCGTTATGCACTTCAATAATAAGTCCGTCCGCGCCGGCGGCAATGGCAGCTTTAGCCATCGGCTCAACCATCCACCACAAACCTGCGGCATGGCTCGGGTCTACAATAACCGGCAAATGGCTCAATTTTTTAACTGCCGGAATGGCGCTTAAATCAAGCGTGTTGCGGGTGTAAGTTTCAAAAGTACGGATGCCGCGTTCACATAAAATTACATTTTCATTGCCGCCCGCCATAATGTATTCAGCAGCCATCAGCCACTCTTCAATCGTTGCAGAAAGGCCGCGCTTTAACAGCACCGGCACATTGGTTCTGCCAAGTTCTTTCAGCAGTTCAAAATTCTGCATGTTGCGTGCGCCAACCTGAATCAAATCAACATCTTCCACAAAACGTTCCAACATTCTTGCAGACATAATTTCCGTTACTATCGGCAGCCCTGTTTCCTTACGGGCAATTTTCAAAAGGTCAAGGCCTTCTTCTTTTAAGCCCTGGAAAGAGTATGGAGAAGTGCGGGGTTTGAATGCACCGCCGCGCAGCATAGCCGCACCTGCCAGTTTTACAGATTTTGCCACGCCGACAATCTGTTTTTCGTTTTCTACTGAACACGGGCCTGCAATAACTGTAAGCCTGCGCCCGCCAACCTTAACGCCGCTGACATCAATAACACTGTCTTCCGGATGGAAGCTGCGGTTGGCGCGTTTAAACGGTTCCTGAACACGCATTACTTTATCTACGCATTCGTTAACTTTCAGCATGTTCATATCCAGCGCGCTGGTATCGCCAATAACGCCTAAAATTGTCTGCCCGCTGCCTACTATTTCATTAATCTGAAAGCCTCTGCTTTCAAGATTTTCCTTAATTTTTTTCCAATCCTGTTCCGGCGTACCGGGTTTCATTACAATTACCATGTTTTTCTCCCCTTTAAGATTATTTTAATTTTTGGTTAAACTTATAAAAAAAATCAGGCCTCGTAATAAGAAGCCTGATTAAAAAACTTATTAATTTTACAGCCCGCGGCTGTTGTATAGGCATCTGTTTACGGTGTTACTGCTATAAGATTTTACGCATGCAAAACGGCCAGCGCTAAAGTAAAAGTAGCCCTGGCTAAAGCCGAAAAAGTATGCACTTTTATTTTGCTGCCAAATCTTTTCCATAAATACACACACCCTAAAAAGTTTTGATGTTGTAATTTTAACCCGCCTAAAAACAACCGTCAAGCAAAAACACAAAATAAAATAAAAATATTTTTTTGCATTTACTTTTTGTAAATAATGTTACATCAATTTTGCAGCAGCGAAGTTATGCCGCGGTACAATGCAGTACATGCGCCAATAACAACAAAAATCTGCGTCAGCCGTATAAATAAATGCTGGTTTATTTTATGAAAGCATCGTTCTCCAAGCCATGTTCCCAAAAGCATTGGCAATGTTACATAGGCTGCCAAAAGCATTAAATCTGCACTAATGCGGCTGCCGGATAAGGCTAAAGATGCCATTGTGCCAATATTTCCAAAAGCAAAAATCCAGCACATATTGGCACGCGTTACAAGTTTATCGCGCCCTTCTGTTAAGAAATATAATGCAACAGGCGGTCCGCTGATGCTTGTAGTTGCAGCCGAAAAGCCGCTGAAAAATCCTGCCGCCATACGCCCGAGCGTTTTGTTTTTAACGCTTAAATCAAAGTTCATGCCCATCAAAGCAAGCACTGCTACAAGCACCATGCCCAATAGTATTTGCAGATAGGCTGAAGGTATGGCATTTAAAAGATAACCGCCCGGCAAACTTCCAAGTACGCTTCCTGTAACAGTAACAACAACTGTCCGCCACTCAAAATGCTGACGGGTGTTCCAAAGCACTACCATTTTTACAAGGCAGGTGCCAAAAATAATAAATACAACAGTTTCTTTAGGACCTAAAACAGGCATTAAAAACGGCACTGCTACCAGGGCAAAGCCAAAACCGGTAACAGTGCTGAATAAAGACGCGGTAAACACACTTATTGATACAAATGCAATAAGCAGTGCATCGCTCATTTTTTATTTTCCGTTTCGTTATTTAAAAGAATTGTCCATCCTTCTTCCTGACGGATAAGGCCCTGGCGCAGCAAGCGTCCCAAAGCACGTTTAAACGCAGCCTTGCTGATACCGAATTTTTCCTTGATGATTTCCATCGGCGTATCATCGCAATAAGGCATTTTGCCGCCGCGTTTTTTCAAAAAGTTTAAAATATCCTCGGCATCGGCAACCATGGCATGTTCTTTCTGCTGGCGCATGGAAAGGTTTAACCTGCCATCTTCGCGTATATAGGCAACGCGAGCCGTAATTTCCTGCCCAAAATCAAGCCTGCCGCCTGGTACTTCGCTGCGGTGCAGAAAGCCTAAAAAACGCTGCGTGGTAAAGATGAAAAAGCCTTCCGGCAAAATATTATAAATAGTACCGGTTACATTATCGCCAACTTTAATTCCTGTTGCTGGTTTAGATGCTTTCTGCATCTCTTTTTCCACACGCATGCTTACGGCCTGACGTCCGGTCTTATCACGGTAAAGCTTTACCCATACAAGCTGACCCGGCGATACATGCCCGCGCATTTGGCTGTACGGCAAAAATACGCCGCGTTCTGCGCCGATATCGACAAAGCCGCCATCACGAGTAACGCCGAGCACTTTTACATAGCCAAGCTGCCCTTCACGCATTTTGGGCAGTTTCATGCTGGCAGTAAGGCGTCCGTGCGGGTCAAGGTACAAATAAACTTTTACGCTGTCGCCAACTTTTACCTCACTGTCCTGCTGTAATTTATGCAATAAAATGTCGTCATCGGTATTGCCTGTCCCGGCATCCAAAAATACGCCCATTTCAGAGGAACGTACTGCTTTTAATGTTACAACATCTCCAGGACGGTACTTAGGATGCGGCTGCATTTTATTCATTTTCTTCCTCCACAAATGCTTCAGAAGGAGCGTCTGCCCACAGCTGCTCCAAATTATAAAAATCGCGGTCTTCTTCTAAAAAGATATGTGCCACGCAATCGCCGTAATCCATCAAAATCCAGCGGCCTTCGGGGTAACCTTCTGTATGGGAAGGGAAAATACCGTCTTCACCAAGTTTTTCTTCAATGTTATCGGCAATAGCTTTAACCAGGTTTACGTTGTTTGCGCTGGCAATTACAAAATAATCTGTCAGCGGGGAAAGGTTTTCCATGTTTAAAAGAAGAATATCCTTTGCCTTTTTGTCAGATGCTGCGGCAGCAATTTTACGCGCTACCTGCTGGGGAGTAAAATTCATTGTTCAGCCTCCTTTGCTGTCTCATTACTATTTTCTGTATTTTCACTTGTTGTTTCGGATTCCTGCTGACTAATTTCACCATCAGCCTTCATATAGGGAATGCCCAGTTCGTTAAGCGTTCTTTCTACCTGTTTTTCAGAAGTACGCCAGTAACTTATGCCTTCCGGCGAATCATAAAAATCGCCATACAGCATACAGCTTTTCAAATTCTGGTCGCCAAACAGTTTAAAGGTATTGGCGGCTTTAATCATTGTCATTGTGTCCATATCGGTTTCCACATGGCGGTCTACCGTAGAAAACAACGCCGGTATTTTAGTTACCGTATCAATATTAAAAATCTGTGCGGCAAGCGCCATCATAAATTTCTGCTGGCGCTGTACGCGGCCTATATCGCCTAGTTCATCCTTGCGGAAGCGCACATACTGCCCGGCAAGTTCACCGTTTAAATGCTGATAGCCATGCTTGATATCAATTACAAGGTCTGCATACGGGTCCTCATAATACATATCCTTGTCAACATATAAATCAACGCCGCCGATGAGGTCGATAGATTCCTTAAACGCCCGCCAGTCCACCAGCACATAATAATGTATAGGCACACGCAAAAGGTTAGCAACGGTTTGCTTGGCAAGCATTATGCCGCCATAGGCGTAAGCCGAGTTTATTTTATCATAACCTTTGTGTCCGGGTATTTCAACCATTGTATCACGGGGTATTGATACCAATGCCACCTCATTTGCTTCCGGATCAAAACTTGCCATCATCATGGCATCAGTGCGTTTGGGTTCACTTTCGGCTGCTTCGCTGTCGCCGTCATCTATGCCCAAAAGCAAAACATTTATCCGCTGGTTTAGTTTTTCATCGGCCGCAATTTTACTGTCAGCACCAACAACTTCAACTTTAGGCGGTGCAATCAGGTTATCATAGCACCATACGGCACCCCAGAACCCGGCTGTTACACCTGCCGCAAAAACCATAACCACCAGCACCAGCCTGCCCCATTTAAGCTTACGTTTACGGCGCGGGTGCTGTGGCGCATTATTTTCTTCCAAAGCCATACAAATCTCCTAACAGCAGTTACTTTTTCAATTTAACTATCAGCTGGTTATAACCAAAAATGCAGTCCGGATGGATTAACAGCTTATTGTCCAGTAAATAATCAATGGTATTGGCATATGATTTTACCATTGCCTTTTCCAGATTTTCAAAAGATACTTTACGCAGTTTTTCCACACCGTCAAAATCGCGTCCCGGTTCTATTAAATCTGCAAGATATACTACCATATCAAGTTCTGTCATATCCGGAGCGCCTGTACTGTGCAGGCGTATTGCTTCCAATATTTCCGGGTCGGTAACGCCGTATTTGTGTTCAGCATAATAAGCGCCCATTTTGGCATGGAGCAAAATTGGCTGGCGGCGTTCTACATAATCAACGCCAAGTCCAAGTTCTTCAGCTTTTTCCACCTGTTTATCAGTCGGCACTTCACGTCCGCAATCGTGCAGCAATGCGGCAACCGCAACTTTTTCCAAAGGCATGCCATAATGCTCTGCCATGGCAAGTGCGGTTTCATATACGACAAGCGAATGTTTAAAACGCTTAGGCGGCAAGGCCTGCTGCAATTTTTCCTTCATTTCTTCAATCGTAAGCAATGCCTGTTCCTTCTTTCTTTTTAACGGTACAGCCCTTTTTGCAAAATATAATCGCGCACGGCTTCAGGAACCATACCGTCAATACTGCTGCCGTTTTTTACACGCTCTCTGATATCGGTTGACGATACGGCAAGTTCCGGCATATTAAGCAACATGATTTTTTCTTTTCCCAGCCCGCCAAAATCTTCACATGCTTTGGCAAAGGCTTCGGCATAACCCGGCCTTGCCACAGCCACAAACGTAACTTCCTGCAGAAGCCCGTAAATATTATGCCATGTATTAAGCTGCGGCACGGAATCCGCACCTACAATAAAATAAAGTTCATAGCCCGGGTACTGTTTTTTCAGTTCCAGTATAGTATCGTAAGTATAAGAAACACCGCTGCGCTTTATTTCTACATCACTGACCTCAAAATAAGGGTAGCCTTCAACGGCAAGTTCCGTCATCCTGTAGCGGTCTTTTGCCGTGGCAAACTCCATGCCTATTTTATGCGGAGCAATGCAGGCAGGCACAAACAGTACTTTATCAAGTTTTAACGCACGGTAAACAAATTCCGCGCTGTTCAGGTGCCCGTTATGTATAGGGTCAAACGAGCCGCCGATAATGCCCAGTTTTTTTACTGTCACAGCTGCTTTCCTCCAAAACAAACATATCTATCGAATAATTATATCACATCCCGGCAAAAAATTGGGCTATTTTTTCCAATATCCAGATAATTATTGCAAAAAAAATTAAGGCCTTCAAGCGGTCTTTTATATCAAAAACAGTTTTAGGCCTTCTAAGATATTCATAGAAGGCCACTAAAACTTCTTTTATTGTTGTTTTATGCTGACGGTTATTCATAACGCAAAGCCTCTATCGGGTCAAGCAGCGCTGCTTTGCGCGCCGGGTAAATACCAAAGAACAAGCCGATGCCGATGGAAAAAAGCACGGCAATTAAAATTACCGGTACGGAAATTATCGTCATCCAGCCTGCAAAATAGCTGATGGCATAAGATGCCCCAACGCCGAGCGCTACGCCCAATGTGCCGCCGACAATGCCTATAACCATCGCTTCAATTAAAAACTGCAAAAGAATATTATCGTATGTTGCGCCAAGCGCTTTGCGGATACCAATTTCACGCGTGCGTTCGGTTACCGATACAAGCATAATGTTCATGATGCCGATACCGCCAACAAGCAGGCTTATTGCTGCAATGCAGCCAAGCAGCATGGTAATGGTGTTGGCTGTCTCCATCATTGTATCCATCAATGCCGCTAGGTTACGGACGGTAAAATCGTCATAATCATCATCCTGAATTTTATGGCGCACACGCAGCAATGCTTCAACATCAGCCTGCACCTGGTCAACAACATTTTCGTTTTCTGCCTGAATGGTAATGCGGCTGATATAAGTTATGCCCATCATACGGTTCTGTGCCGTTGTAAGCGGTATAAATACAACATCGTCCTGGTCCTGACCGCTTGATGACTGGCCTTTGGTTTCCAAAACACCTACAACCTTGAACGGAGCCTTGTTTATACGTACGGTTTTACCGACAGCATCGCCATCTGGGAAAAGATTATCAACAATTGTCTGCCCGATTACACAGACGCGGTCGCGGCTGGTAAGGTCACGCTGATTTAAATTGCGGCCGTCTGCCAGCGTATAATTGCGGATGTCCAAAACATTCGGCGTTGTGCCTTCAACACTTGCCGTCCAGTTCTGGTTGCCGGCAACAAGCTGATAAGAACGCGATACCGCCGGAGCAACGTGGGCAATACCGTCAATCTGCCTTTCAATGGCTTCGGCATCTTCTGCCGTCAGGCGTGCGCCTTCACCCATTGGCAAGCGTGCGCCGCTTGGTGTGCGCCCGCCGCTCATAACAATTAAAAGGTTGCTGCCCAAACTGGAAATATTGCTTTTAATCTGTTCCTTAACGCCAAAACCAAGGCTTACCATGGCAATAACCGCGCCAACGCCGATGATGATGCCCAAAAGCGTTAAAAACGTACGCAGCTTATTGCTGAGCATGCCGTCCAGCGCCATCTTGATAGATTCGTTAAACATCAGCGTCACCTCCACTCGTCACTGACGAGTTTGCCGTCGCGCATTACCAGAATACGTTTGGTCTGCTCGGCAATATCAGGTTCATGCGTAACCATAACTATGGTTTTGCCTTCGTCATTCATAGCTTTAAAAATGTCCATAATTTCATAACTTGATTTTGTATCAAGGTTACCGGTAGGTTCATCCGCCATAATAATGGCAGGATTATTTACCAATGCACGGGCAATAGCAACACGCTGCCGCTGACCGCCGCTCATTTCGTTGGGCTTATGGTCAAGCCTGTTGCCCAGCCCTACCGATGACAATGCCGCAGCAGCCCGTTCCATGCGTTCTTCTTCCGGCACGCCTGCATATACCAGCGGCAAAGCCACGTTTACCTGCGCCGTTAATTTCGGCAGTAAATTAAAATTTTGGAATACAAAGCCTATTTCCGCATTGCGCGTATGTGCCAGCTCGTTATCATCATAACCGGCAATATCGCGCCCGCGCAAAAAATAATGCCCGCTTGTGGGCCTGTCAAGGCAGCCCAAAATGTTCATCATTGTTGATTTGCCGCTGCCGGACGGACCCATAATAGAGGTAAACTCGCCTTCACTGATACTGGTATTAACATGGTCGAGCGCATGAACAACAGTATCACCCATTACATATGATTTTACTATATCTACAAGCCTGATTATCTCTGCCATGTCCTGCCTCTTTCACGGCCGGTTAAATCGGCCCTCTCATATTATTTTGCTGGGTTGTGCGCTGTTTTACAAGCAGCACATCTCCTTCGTGCAAATCACCTGTTACGGCAATATTTTCTTCGCCGCTCAGCCCAAGCGTTACATCAACATCACGGGATGTTTTGGTCTTTTCATCATAAACTTTAACATAGCGGCGTCCATCTTCATAATAAATGCAGTTAGGAGGTACCATTAAAGTATTATCCTGCTGCTCAATAACGATATTCGTCCTTGCAGTCATTGTCGGCAGAAGTTTGCCTTCAGGATTAGCAACATCAACATAAACAGTGTAATAAATTACGTTATCTTCAGTTACTGCGGAACGCGAAATTAAACGCACAGTACCGGTAAAAGTTTCTTCCGGATAAGCATCAACTGTAAATTCAACAGTCTGCCCCACTTTTACGCGCCCTATGTCAGATTCGTCCACCAAAGTATCAATCTGCATATCGTCAAGATTAGCCACGGACATAATTACCTGCGGTTCGCTGATACCGGAGCTGATGGTCTGCCCTACCGGTGTAGGTTCGCCAATAATATAGCCCGCAATCGGGGATGTAATAACTGTATCATTTACATCGGAAACTGCCTGGTCATAATTAGCTTTTGCGACAATATAATCAGATTCAGCCAAATCAAAATCGCTGCGCGAAATTGCGCCCTGCGCCAAAAGCGCAGTATAGCGGTTGTATGTAAGCTCCGCATTATCAAGGCGTGCTTTCATCTGGCGAGCCGTTGCTTCTAAAGCCGTGCTGTCCAATCTAACCAGAACCTGCCCTGCTTCAACATGCTGATTTTCTTCTACCAGCACTTCTACGATACGGCCGGTAATTTTGGAGCTGATATCGACGTTATCGACCGCGCTTAAACTGCCGGTTGCCGAAATACTGTCTTTCAGCGTGCCATATTCAACTTTTGCCGTTTTAACAGTGGTTTCAACCTGCGTAATGCTTTGGTAATACGAATACCCTGCATAACAGATTGCAGCAAGAATAACAAGAAAGCCGATTACATATTTATTGTTCTTAATAAATTTCATCGCCGAACCCCTCCTGATAATTTTTAATTAGCTTTCACTAATTAAATTATAACATTTTCGTCTTTGTTGTTAAATATATATTACACATAAACTATGTCAAATTTATGGCAGTTTGTATTTATTGCAGCATATTTTAAATGGCGCTTTAGGTTTAAAAGTGTTATACTAAAATTACAAAGTTGTACAACGGGAGGTTGAACAGTATGAAAAAATCGTCCTGGGTTATTTTGCTTATTTTAGCTTTTATAGGTTACTGCCTGCTGCGCAAAAAACGTAAAGAAAAAGAAAACGTTAATGAAAACTGAACGCTGCAATCTTCTTGATGTGCTGCGCGGCGCAGCTCTTATCAATATGTTTATTTACCATGCCGTTTGGAATATGCACAACTTATTTGGGCAGAATATACACTGGCTGCATA
>ERZ779889.761-NODE-761-length-38360-cov-5.662002_pt1 | contig 38360 bp, 35 predicted proteins | sample MGYA00511030_ERZ779889 | MGnify/ENA primary metagenome ERZ779889 (study PRJEB29588, sample SAMEA2160616) | human gut metagenome | biome: human gut; feature: human-associated habitat; material: faeces | place: Denmark | collected 2008/2010 ... | reverse complement strand
GCACTTGTGCGCAGCCAGTAGTATTAGGGCTATGCCCGAAACTGAAATACCCCCCCGTTTTACGGGGGGATATTTATTTGCTGTGTTCCCTGGGAAAAGCTGTTTGACGGAAATGTGCTCAGTGAATAATTTGTATATTTATTCATTAAAGGTTTTTCGGGGTAAAGGTTAAATAATGCTTACAAATCGGCGAAACAACATCGTTTTATCAGAGTAAACAGGAAACGTAAAATAAAATTTACAAAAAAATGCAACATTTTATGAACATCGCTATTGACACCGTTACAAATTTGTGATATAATTAGCCATAAATAATGTGTCAATCTAACCGAAACGGTTCTGAGGGGCGTCGTCGAACCTCTTTCTGGTCCGATTTGATTGGGTGGCGCATTACGAACCAAAATTTATATTATAATTAGGGAGAAGTAATTATGAAAAGACTTCTTACATGTGGTATTGCTCTCCTGCTTGCTGTAGTTATGGTGCTCGGTATGGCATCATGCACTACGCCCGGAGAAACACCCACTGAGCCGGCTACTGATCCGGCTACCGAACCTTCTACTCGTGAAGTAGTGGTTTTCAAAGGCGATTACACCTATAAGGACTCTGTTTCCAAGTTGGCTTCCAACTGGAACCCCCACACCTATCAGACTTCCGACGATGCTTATCCCGCAGAATTCATCAGAACCGGTCTGTACGGAATGTATTTCAACGATGAACTCCATCCTGTTGAGGGTAAGGAGCCTTTCGGCGGTTATGTGGTTATGCCCGAAATGGCTGCTGAAATGCCTATCGACGTTACCGAAGAGGTAAAGGCATCTCATCCCAATTTCAATATTCCCGAATCCGCAACCAAGGGTTACGCTTACAAGATTAAGCTCAATCCCGATGCGAAGTGGGAAGACGGCACTCCTATCAATGCCGATACTTATATTTACTCCATGAAGGAGCTTCTCAATCCTCAGCTGCTCAACTACAGAGCTTCCGACTACTATGCTTCCGACCTTTGCATAGCAGGTGCTGAGAATTACGCAAACCAGGGTCGTTCCTATTGGGACTTCACCGCTCTCGGTATGACCGCGGAAGCGTTCCTTGCACAGGGACACACTGTTGATGAGATCATCGTGGATATGTCCTTCTGGGGCGTCAATGCCGCAGACGGCACCAAGTATGCTCTCGCTACCGATGATACCATGGTCCGTGACACCGCTGTTGCAGAGGATGATCCCGAGGCCTATGTTTCCGCTAAGTATCTTTATGATAACTACCTCGGACCCAATGGTCCCTACGCTGCTTACGGCGCACAGTATCTCGGATCCGGTCCCCGTAAGAGCTATCCCGAGACCTTCAGCTTTGAAGATGTCGGATGCTACAAGACCGGCGATTATGAGATCGTTCTGGTATTCGGCAAATCCCTTGCCGGATTCAACCTTTACTACAATCTGACCAGCAACTGGATCGTTAATGAGGCTCTCTACGAAGCCGGTAAGAAACAGGTCGGAGATTCCTGGGTCAGCACCTACAACACCGACGTTGCTTCCACTCTCTCTTACGGTCCTTACAAACTGGTTTCCTTCCAGTCCGACAAATCCATGAGATTTGAGAAAAACGAGAACTGGTTCGGTTATACCGACGGCAAGCACACCTATGTTGATCCTTCCGACAACAAGGTTTATCCCATGTATCAGACCACCGTTATCGACTGCCAGGTCGTTGAAGAGGCTGATACCCGCAAGATGATGTTCCTTAACGGTGAGCTCATGGGGTACGGCCTGCAAGCCGCTGACTTCGATCAGTACAGAAGCAGCGAATACTGCCATGCTACTCCCAGTGAGACCATCTTCTTCCTCATTCTGAACGGTCATATAGAAGCTATCAACAGCCGTGAAGCAAATGAAAGCTTTGATACCTCCAAGTATGATATTCAGTGCATGTCCCTCAAGTCCTTCAAGAAGGCTATGTCCGTTGTTTACGACAAAGATCTTTTTGCCGCTACTATTTCTCCTTCCCGTTCCGGTGCTTTCGGTGTTATCGGCTCCTCTTACGTCTATGACGTAGATACCGGTGCTCTTTACCGCGATACCGATCAGGCAAAGAAGGCTCTCTGCTCCTTCTACGGTGTTGATCCCGCTGACTTCGGCGGCGACCTGGATAAGGCTGTTGATTCCATCACCGGTTACGATCCCGAGAAGGCAAAGGTTTACTTCAAAGAGGCGTTTGACGAGGCTATCAAAGCCGGCTATATCACCGATGCCGACAATGACGGCAAGTCTGACCAGACCGTCCGCATCGAGTATGCGCTCAGTGCAGACAGCGACTTCATGACCAAGACCATCAACTACCTCAATGAAAAGGTTAACGAAGTAACCGTAGGTACTCCTTTCGAGGGCAAAATCGAATTCTACAAGTCCGCAATTTACGGTAATGACTGGTCCGATAAGATCAAACAGGGTCAGTCCGACACTTCTCTTGCCGGCTGGCAGGGCTCTGTTCTCAACCCCTTCAGCCTTACCGACCTCTACTGCAATCCCAGCAAGTCCTACAGCGCTAAGTGGTTCGATGCCAATAACGTAAACGTTACCATCAACATCAACGGCAAAGACGTTACCCTGACTCTGTATCAGTGGTCCGATGCCCTCAACGGTGCTACCGTTAAGGATGCGGACGGTGTTGAGTATTGCTTCGGTGACGGTATTGCCGATATCGACACAAGACTTGATATCCTTGCCAAGTTCGAGGAAACCATTCTGACCACCTATGACTACATTCCTCTGCTTCAGGACGGCAGCATGTCTCTGCTTTCCATGCAGGTATACTATGTAGTTGAAGAATACAACCCCATCATCGGTCGTGGTGGTATTGCTTACCTCAAGTATAACTACAACGATGCTGACTGGACTGCCTTCGTGGCTTCTCAGGGCGGTACTTTGGCATACTAATACCGGAAAGATCGGAACTTCGCTTCTGACTCGGATAGGATATTGCGGGGCTCCTGCCCCGCAATATCCGTTTTTCGGATATCCGGCAGGTTAATTCAATAGATTTCCGGACTGTCCGGAAAGGTCATGTTCCACTTTTGGATATGCCAAACGGCGGAGTCTGGCATATCCAAGAGTGAGAAAAAACAGGAGGCTGAAATGGTAAAATATGCTGCGCAGAGGCTTTTGCTGATGCTGATGACATTGCTCATCATCACCTGCATCTGCTTCGTACTTATCCGGATGCTCCCACCCGTGGAACTTCCTCCGGAGGACATACACTATCAGGTTGTTGCTGCCCGCCGCGAGGCTGCGGGATACAATAAGCCATACATGGTTCAGTTCGGAATATTCCTCAGAGACGTCTTCACCCGCTGGGACTGGGGCGTCAGCGATAAGCTCTATTTCGGACAGGATGTTGCGGCGATATTCGCTCAGAAGATCCCCGCTACCGTCATAGTAAACCTTTATTCCATTATCTTCAGTATACCCATAGGTATAATGCTTGGTATATGGGCGGCTCTCAAGAAAAACACACTTGTGGATCATACCATATCCACTCTTACGATGGTGTGTATTTCCGTGCCGAGTTTCGTGTATGCGTTCCTTGTGCAGTATTTCTTATCATATAAGCTTCACCTGTTTCCCTTCCTGATGAAGGGCGGAACGGACTGGTTCAGCTGGAGTATGTTTGTTTCCATGCTTCCCGCGGTGCTGTCCCTGTCCTTCCCGGTTATCGCCTCCTTCACCCGTACCACCCGTGCGGAGCTTACGGAGGTTCTTACAAGTGAGTTTATGCTCCTTGCCCGCACCAAGGGCCTTACGAGGACTCAGGCAACGGTCCGCCATGCCATGAAAAACTGCATGGTCGTTATTCTTCCCGCTATTTTCGGTGAATTCATCGGCGTTATGTCCGGTTCGCTCATTATAGAAAAGATATTCGGTGTTCCCGGTGTAGGCGGTCTTTATCTTAACTCCATCAACGGAAGAGACTATCCCATATTCATGATGCTTACCGTTTTCTACACCACCATCGGCCTTGTGGCAAGCATAGTCATCGATATAAGCTACGGCTTCATCGATCCCCGTATCCGTATGGGCTCCAAAAAATAAGGAGCGCTGGTCACAACATTAAATTTTAAAGAAAGGCGATGGAAAAATGCAGAATACAAATTATGAGCATATTCCCCAGGAAAAGTTCGAGTTTGCTCAGCTTGATGAGAAACTCCACGATACAAAACTGAAAACGAAATCGCGCAGTTATTTCGCGGACGCGCTTATACGCTTCCGGAAGAATAAATCCTCCGTTGTCGCGGCTGTTATTATCGGTCTTCTTGTACTGTTTTCGATAATTTCACCTATAGTCTCCCCCTATACGATTAATGACAGGGACAGACTGTATGTCAATACCGCGCCCTTTATCGAATCCATAGCTAATAAAAAGCTCGGTATTTTTGACGGATCCATTTCACTTTCCAGCCAGAACGATACCCAGATGCTGAAATGGCATGCCATCGGCATGGAGACCGGCTACGACCCGTACATAAAGACCACAGGTGTCACGGAGATTCACTCCCTCTGGAAAGGTCAGGACAAAATCACAAAGACCTACAGCATAAAGATCAACAAGTACTATTCGATCGGGTGCGTGTACCGGACCTTCACCTATGATGAATTCCGGAACATAATGAAATGGCAGGATGAAAACAATGTTCAGGTCATCTATCCTTATGTCGATATCAAGGATATAAAACATATAACCGACCCCAACTCCTGCTCCAATATATGGTACAAGATCAGTGATGCCAAGGGAACTCCAGTTCTCGATTCCGACGGCAATCTTATTCCCATATACAGCACGGATAAGGCTTCCGAGGGGGTAGAATACACCTCCATGCGAGTCGCCGGCGATGACGGCAGTTACATTTACAGCACAAAAAAATCCGGTGCGGTACAGTGCCGTGTCAGCTACTACAATTATTATAAGTACCTCAACGGACATGAACCCATGTATGTTTTCGGTACGAATGCCATGGGACAGAGCCTGTTTATGGCTATAGGCGTTGGCGCCCGTTTCTCCCTGATCTTTGCTATTCTTGTTTCCGCCATCAACCTGACCATAGGTGCCATTTACGGTTCTATTCAGGGCTATTACGGCGGTATAGTTGACCTGATCATGGACCGTATCAGCGATATTCTTTCCGGTATACCCTTCATTGTCGTTACGACTCTGTTCCAGTTGCATCTGGCACAGAAAGTGGGCATTGTGCCCTCATTCCTGTTTGCGTTTGTGCTGACGGGATGGATCGGAATGGCAGCGCTTACCAGAAAGCAGTTCTACCGCTTCAAGAGCCAGGAATATGTCTTTGCCGCCCGCACCCTCGGTGCCTCCGACGCAAGACTTATGTTCAAGCACATCTTCCCCAATTCCCTGGGTACTATTGTTACAAGCTGCGCGCTTATAATCCCCGGTGTCATCAGTTCCGAAACAAACCTGACTTACCTGGGAATAGTTGACCTTCAGTCATTTGTCGGTACCTCTATCGGTACTCTTATGGCACAGGGTCAGCAGGCGATGACCTCTTCACCCCATGCGATGTTTTTCCCGGCGTTGTTCTTCTCGTTGCTGATGATATCTTTCAACCTCTTCGGCAACGGTCTGCGCGATGCCTTCAACCCGTCAACGAGAGGAGTGGAAGACTGATATGGAAAAGAAACTCAAAGTAAGAAATCTGACTATATCCTTCCGGACCTCCAACGGTAAGGTCCAGGCTGTCAGAGGAATAAACTTCGACCTGGACAAGGGGGAGACTCTTGCGATAGTCGGCGAATCCGGTTCCGGTAAGTCCGTTACCAGTAAAGCCATTCTCGGTATTCTTGCCGGCAACTCCATTGTTGAGGGCGGCGAGATAATTTACGACGGCAAAGACCTTCTCAAAATATCCGAAGAGGATTTCCATAAGATCCGCGGCGACAAGATCGCTATGATATTCCAGGATCCCATGTCCAGCCTTAACCCCATTGTCCGGATAGGCAAGCAGCTTACCGAGGCAATGATACTCAAAGGAAAGGCAAGGCAGAAGGAGAGCCGGAACAATTTCAACACGCACCTTCGTCTGCTCAACGAGAGCATGGTTGCCGCCTCCGCCGGCGGAGACCAGGCAAAGGCAGCGTCCCTTACGGAAAAATGCCGCAATTTCGATAAATTCGAGTACAAGCATATTGAACTTGAGTCCGCCTACAATGTAGCTCATGAAGCCGCAGAGGAGGCCTCCGAAAACATAGCCGCTCTTGCTTTTGAGCTTAAGAAGAACGCTGCAAAGGACGTCAACTACCGTATTTCCAGGATAGTTCACCTTGCCGGGCTTGCGGTGCAGGACTACGTTGTCAAAGACAGGGCTGCCGAACTGAAGACGCTTATAAAATCTCTTTCCGGCGAAGCCAAAAAAGCCAAAAAGTCCGGGGACAATGCTGCCCTGATAGCAAAACTGAACGGTACCAAACAGATCCTCGATGAGGCAATTGCTTTTACCGCGCCCAACTTCTTTGCCCTCGGCTATTTCAAGACCTTCGCAAAAGAACCCCTTCCCGAGATGCCCGTGGATGAACTTAACGTGTTCCTCAGAAAGTACCTTGATGACAACTTTATGCTTGACTTCATTGCGGAAGCCAAGAAGGGACTTATCTATTCCGCACAGGCTTCCTACAAGGAAAAAAGCGAAGCCATAGACGTTCTCAGAAAATACCGTAATGTTTACGAAAAACAGAATCCGGACAGGAAGGAATGGGAGAAAACCCTTGAAATTCTGACCAAGGAGGTCATGGAGGCTGTCGATAAGCAGGAACTTGTCAAGGACAGTCTCATCTATACCTTCGGCTCCGGTATGAAGACCGATATCGACAAGTATTTCAACGGTATCGTAAAGAACAAAAAAGAGACCGAACGTTACACCAGACAGCAGGCGAAATATGAAAAGCTTGTTGCTGCCGGAAAAGAACCCGACGGTAAGGTAATACCTGCCGCATTGACGGATCTTGAACTTGTCAGAGGAGATATTCTGTCCCAGATCGACAGACTTGCCAGTCATTTGCAGCATTCTATCGACCGTAAGGACAGCCGGGACTACGAGGCTGAAACCGTTGCGATGATAGATTATCTGAAAGCCAATGCCTCCGGTGTGGTAAACAAGGTCACCAAGCATATTGCCAAGGATAAGGCAATAAAACTCATGGAGGAGGTCGGTATCCTCGAACCCCGCAAGAGATACAATCAGTATCCCTTTGAGTTCTCCGGCGGTATGAGGCAGCGTATAGTTATCGCTATCGCCCTTGCCGCAAACCCGGATATACTTATCTGCGACGAGCCTACCACAGCTCTTGACGTTACTATTCAGTCCCAGATCCTTGAGCTTATCAATAAGCTTAAAGAAGAAAGAAAACTTTCCATAATCTTTATAACCCACGACCTCGGCGTCGTTGCCAATATGGCGGACAGAATTGCCGTAATGTATGCGGGAAAGATTGTGGAATACGGCACTGCCGACGACATATTCTACGATTCACGTCATCCCTATACCTGGGCACTGCTTTCCTCAATGCCCGATCTTGACACAGAGGATAAGCTTGAGGCGATTCCCGGAACGCCTCCGAATATGATCTATCCTCCTCAGGGAGATGCGTTTGCCGAAAGAAACAAATATGCCATGAAGATCGACTTCGAGCGCCAGCCGCCGATGTTCAGGGTCAGCGATACACATTACGCCGCGACCTGGCTGCTGCATCCCGATGCTCCGAAGGTCGATCCCCCGAAGATAGTTACCGACCGTATAGCAAGAATGAAGGCAAAGGAGGCAACGCAGAATGCAGAATAATGAAGAAGTTTTGCTGAGAGTTGAGCATCTTTGCCAGTATTTCAAAACCGGCAGCTACGAGAATAAAGCCGTTGACGATGTTTCGTTCACCGTCAAAAAAGGTGAGGTCTTCGGGCTTGTCGGCGAATCCGGCTGCGGCAAGACCACTACCGGAAGATCCATTATCAAGCTCTATGATATCACCGGCGGCAATATATACTTCAAAGGAATACGCATAGGCGCGGGAAAGCGGTATTATGCGGATTCGATAGCCAGCGCAAAGGAGCAGTATAAAGCGGATAAAGCAAAACTGGACGAGGATCTCAAAAACGGTGTTATTGACTCCGCGGCTCATGATACGAGAGCTTCGGAACTTAAAAATACGCTGGATGCCTCTGTTGCTGAGAACAAAAAAGAGATGAAGGCTGCGAAGTATGACCAGAAAAACTGTGATAAGGAATACGCCGATGAACAGGTCGCAAAGGTAAAGGCAAAATACACCGAACTGCTGGCGAAAGCAAGCGGCGAGGAGAAAAAAGCCCTCACCGAGGAGTATAAAAACGAGCTCCGTAAAGCGAAGAAAACCAAACTTGTTACCCAGATCCAGATGATCTTCCAGGATCCCATCGCATCCCTTGACCCCCGTATGACTGTCCGCGAAATAATTGCCGAGGGGCTGCGGATCCAGGGGGAGAGAAACCAGAAGGTCATAAACGAAAAAGTTTATGAGATGCTGGAGCTTGTCGGTCTGGTCCGTGAACATGCTTCCAGATATCCCCACGAATTCTCCGGCGGTCAGAGACAGAGAATAGGCGTTGCCCGTTCAGTTATAATGAAACCTGAGCTGATAATTGCCGATGAACCGGTATCCGCACTTGACGTGTCGGTTCAGGCACAGGTAATAAATCTGCTCAATGAGCTTCGTGACAAGTTGGGCCTGACAATAATCTTTATTGCCCATGATCTTAGCGTCGTAAAATATTTTTCCGACCGTATCGGAGTTATGTATTTCGGAAAAATGGTGGAACTTGCGTCCTCCGATGAGCTTTTTGCCCATCCTTTGCATCCGTATACAAAGTCTCTGCTGTCTGCTATTCCTCTGCCCGATCCTCATACCGAGAAAAAGCGTAAGAGAATAGTGTACAACGCCCTTGCCGAGCATGATTACAGCGTCAGCAAACCCTCCATGCGCGAGGTCAGCCCGGACCATTTCGTTTATTGCAACGATGAGGAGGAAGCTGCCTACAAGAAGGAACTGGGGCTGTGAACGGGAAACTCAGAAACGGGATCATCAAGTATTCCGTATCCGTGGTTTCTGCGGGTGCCGTCACCGTGTATATGCTTGCCAGCCGCGGGTACGGTGAAGTGACAGTAGCAGCGGAAAAATACAGGCTTCTCTGCGATGCCTTTTCCGTTCCGGGAGTGCTTATGATCCTTATAGGTGCGCTTATATGGCTGGATAACCTCGGAGCGAATGACGGGGTGCTCTTTTACTTCTTTTCGCGGGTAAAAAATTTCTTTTTCCCCGTGCAGGAGAGAAAAAAAGAAACGTACCTGCAATATGTACAGCGACGCCGTGAGAGGGAAAAGACAAAGGGTTTCTCCTTTCTTTTCATAGTCGGCGGTGTGTTCTGTGCCGTTGCGACGGTGTTTCTTGTACTGTTCAACAAAACTTACTGCTGAAAAAATAAAGCGGAGTCCTGACGGATTCCGCTTTATTTTTTTATGCTGTGCTTTGTTCCTGTCTGATACGGAAAACCGAGAAAACCGTCCGGCCTTATCCCGGCGTGAGGTTTTCCCAGAGAATCCGATGGGATTGCCCTGTTCAGGGAGAAAATCATGCAAGCTGTTCTTTTCTGAACTGGAGACTGTACAGCTCCGCGTAGACTCCGTTTTTCCGCATAAGTTCCTCATGCGTTCCATGTTCCACAACTTTTCCCCGGTCAATAACGGCGATCTCATCAGCGTTCTTTATTGTGGAGAGACGGTGGGCGACTACAATTGTGGTCCTTCCCTTGCAAAGTTCGTCAAGAGCTTGCTGTATAAGGATTTCAGTGGTATTGTCCAAAGCCGACGTAGCCTCGTCGAGAATCAGTATCGGCGGATTTTTCAGAAATACCCGGGCAATGCTGAGCCTCTGTTTCTGTCCTCCGGACAGCCGCACGCCCCGTTCCCCGATCTGGGTGTCATATCCCTGGGGCATTGTCATTATGTAATCGTGGATGTTTGCCCTTTTTGCCGCCTCAATTACTTCCTGCTCCGTGGCATCGAGTCTGCCGTAGAGAATGTTGTCCCTTATGCTTGCGTTGAAAAGATATATATCCTGTTGGACTATTCCGATATTTCGACGCAGCGATTGCATTGTCACCGAATGTATCTCCCGGTCATCAATGTAGATTTTTCCCTCCGAAACGTCATAGAAATGGGGTATGAGGTGACAGATGGTCGTTTTTCCGCCGCCGGAGGGTCCTACGAGGGCAAACTTTGTACCCACCGGAATGTCGAGGTCAATGTGGTCCAGTACGTCTTTGCCTCCGTCATAGGCATAGCTTACATCGCAGAACCTGATATGCCCCTTTACCTTGCCTATATCCTCCGCTCCCGGGGAGTCTTTTTCCGGCTCTGTATCCATTATTTCGGTAAATCTCTGGAATCCCGTCACGCCGTTCTGATACTGTTCCATGAAATTGATCATGGTCATTACCGGATTTATAAACATGTTTACCGAGACAATGAATGCGGAGTAATCCGCAAAATCTATTCTGCCGCTGTACATGAACAGTCCGCCCGCAATGAGGATTATAACATTGAATACATCCGTGACAAAAGTAGTTCCGGAATGGAATTTCCCCATGGCGTTGTAGGCGTCTCTGCGTGCCCGGACAAATTCTCCGTTTCCCTCCTCAAATTTTTCTTCCTCTTTTTGCGCATTGTTGAAGGCTTTTGTTACACGGATACCCGATATACTGCTTTCAAGCGAGGCATTGATGCGGGCTATCGACGTCCTGCTGTCCATGAAAGCCTGCCGCATTTTCTTCCTCAGCATTCCGGCAATAAGAAGCAGAAACGGCACACAGGCGAATATTATCAGCGTCAGCCATATATTTATTGAGCTGAGATATATAAACGATGCCGCCACGGAAATTGTTGAAATAAGGACATTTTCCGGACCGTGATGAGCAAGTTCGCTTATGTCCATAAGATCGTTTGTCATTCTGGACATTATTTTTCCTGTCTCATGACTGTCATAGAAGCCGTAGGGAAGCTGCTGCAGATGGTTGAACATGTCGCTCCGCATCTGCGCCTGCATCCGGACACCCATCATGTGCCCGTAGTACTGTATAAAATAATTCAGCATCATTTTGGCTATATACAGTCCAAGAACGGTCACCCCCGCAACGATTATCATCGTATAGTTTTTTTCGGGAATAAGAGTGTTCAGCATCTTCCTGGTAACGATAGGATAAGCTATGCCTATAAGCGAAACCGTCAGCGATGCGAGCATATCAAGAGCGAACAGCTTTTTGTGAGGCTTGTAATAAGATAAAAAACGTTTGAGCATGGTTTTCTCCTTTCCGACCGAATTATTCTAACATCAATTTTTGAAAATTCGGTGAAGAAAGATTTTTTGTATGCAAATTGTTCACAGAAAAGGGAAGTGGACGGGACATAATCCGGTGTTACGTTTCGGAAAACGGAATTATATGTGAATTTTCGGAAAATTTCATTGACACCTGCGACCTTTTGTGGTTTAATATTTAATGTAGGAATTAAGCGAAAAGGTGTACATGTGCCGGGTTTCGGCTCTTTGTCCGCAATGTATCGCAACAGGAGAGTGCAAGTAATGAATGAAGACCGTAAAGGCTCGGAGATAGATATCATGCAACTGCTTTCGGCGCTTTTGTCGAAGTGGTACGTTATTCTTGTCGGTGCCGTTCTCGGCGGGTTGATTCTTTTCGGATATACCTCGGTTTTTGTAACCCCGATATATAAAGCCAGCGCAATGATGTATGTCAACAACTCCACTCTCTCCGTCGGAAGCGCCAAGGTCAATATTTCCTCCGGAGACATCACTGCATCAAAGAGCCTGGTTGATTCTTACCGCGTTATTCTCGGTACAAGACTTACCCTTGAGGATGTAATAGCCAAGTCCGGGGTCAGTTATTCCTACGGTCAGCTGAAAAAAATGGTTTCCGCAGCGTCTGTCAACGACACTGAGATTTTCTCCATTACCGTTTCGAGTCCCGATCCGGAGGAAGCGTGCAAGATCGCGAATACAATAGTTTCCGTTCTTCCCACAAAGATTTCCGGAATAATCGACGGTGCGTCTGTCCGTACGGTGGATCTCGCGGTGGTTCCCACCTCTCCGTCGTCTCCGAGCTATACCAAAAATGTGGCTATCGGTGTTCTGCTCGGGATTATCGTTGGTGCGGGCTATGTGTTGCTCATTGAATTCTTTGACGATAATGTCAAGACTGAGGACTGGCTGACCACCACCTTCGGCGAGGAGATTCCTCTGCTTGCCGTAGTCCCCGACGTTGATCAGAAAAACTCCGACAAAAATAATAAATACGGCCGTTATTACACCAGTCAGTATTCCTCGACACGGACAAAGAGCAAAAAGTAAGGAGGACGGATAATGAGAAAAAAAGAGAAAGATTCTGTCCAGGATAAGAAGCCCCGCAAACTCGGTCCGGAACTGGACTTCGCGTCCGCCGAAGCGTATAATCTTCTCCGTACAAACGTATGCTTTTCAATGCCCGCCAAAAAAGGCGGAAAGATAATCGGAACGACTTCACCCTGCGCACAGGAGGGAAAAAGTTTCACCACTATAAATCTGGCGTATTCTCTTGCAGAAGCCGGTAACAAGGTCATTCTTATAGACGGGGATATGCGGAGACCTTCCGTTTCTTCCTATCTCGGGAAACCTGTTTCCCCGGGACTTTCCAATCTTCTGGTAGAAAATGTTCTGAATCTGCATCAGGGTATTCTTCATCCGAACCTGACGGTACTTACCGCAGGAGATACCCCTCCGAATCCTTCTGAACTGATCGGCTCTGAGCGTATGAGATCTGTTCTGGAGTCTTTTTCGCAGAAGTTTGATTACGTTCTTGTTGACCTGCCGCCCGTTACGGCGGTGTCCGACGCTCTTGCGGTCTCAAAATACCTTGACGGGATAGTCGTGGTGGTGCGCCACGGACGTACCAGACGCAGCGATATTTCGGAGACCATCAGGAGACTCCGTTTTGTTCAGGTGCATATCCTCGGATTTGTTTACAACGCTTACAGTAAAAGCGGCGGAAAGTATTACAAGTACCATTCGGATAAATACAGTCGCTATTATTCGAGCGACTATTACAAGGAAAAGAAGGTTCCTGAATCTTCAGATTCCTGATTTATTATGCTGTCACAGTCTTATTCTGAGACTTTAAATTTAAATTAAATGGGACAAATACCTAAGAAAGGGAAATGAAATCATGAAAAAAGTATTGGCAGTTATTTTCGCAGCTGTTTTCGCTTGTAGTCTGCTTCTTGTCACTGCTGCGGAGACAAACTTTACTCCCAGCGTAACCGCAAAGCCTGCTCCGGAAGTTGTTGCACCCGCATCCGAAGACGATAATGTCGTCGCAACCATTCTGATCAACAATGGTGAGTCTGATCCCGACCGTCTTGAAAACGTTACGGTTGAGCAGCTTTCCGTTACCCCTCTTGTAAACGCCGAGGAAGCTCCCGAGCATGTTAAAGCGGCTCTGGAAAAGGCGTATAAGGATCTCGCTGAGGTTGAGAACGTAGGTCAGCTGAATGAAGAACTCAACAAGAAGCTTGATGAAATAGTCAAGAAGATCGACAAGGATCTTACGGTCAGCGATCTTATCGCCCGTGACCTGTTCGATATCGATCTTTCCGAAGAAAGCATGAATGCGCTTAATTCCTCCGAGGATGCTTTCCTCAGGGTTATATTCAATATTGATATAAAACCCGATGTGGTCTGCCCTGTAGTCATTTATCGCTACTCTGAGGACAGCGAGTGGAAAGCCGTTGAGCCCGAGCATGTAAAGAATAACGGAAACGGAACCATAACCGTTGATTTCTATGAGCTTTGCCCTGTTGTATTCCTGACCACGAGTGAAGAGTATAACGCACCCGTTGTCGATCCCGATGTTCCGGGAACTGCCGCAGGTAACACTGCTGTCTACGCTGTAGTAGCTGTAGTTGCGGTCGCCGCAGTCGCCGTCGCTGTCGTTTCCAAAAAACGCAACCCTGCCGACTGATCTTGTAAAAAACAAATTCAAAACAAGACTGCATCGGAGGATTCTCCCTCCGATGCAGCTCTGCCGTTTTACAGCTTTACATCCTGAGAGGTAAAAATGTCCGGAAACAAGAGAAGAGTTGCCATTGTCTGCATTTGCCTGATCCTGATAGTAACTGTGGTTTTTGCTGTTACCTCAGTCGAACGTGGGTATATTGCCTCCGGGAAGACCGACCCGACGGGCAAGGGTGCCATTGACGCCTGGATAGAGATGAACAAGGTCACCGTCAACGGCGAAGACTACCTTCCCAGAGAAGGAGTTACAAATTTTCTTGTTATCGGTCTGGATCAACCCGGGAAAATGGTCAGCAGCGGCTCTTACAACAACACCGTTCAGGCGGATTTTCTTCTTCTGGTCTCCTTCGATGACAGCAATAAAAGCTACTCCCTGCTTCAGATCAATCGGGATACTATGACCGAATTTGACGTGCTCGGACTCTTCGGAACAAAAGCCGGTACCCGTGTGGCTCAGATCGCCCTTTCCCATACGTACGGAGACGGGCTCAAGGTCAGTTGCAACAACACCGTTTCCGCTGTCAGCCGCCTTCTTTACGGGACGAGAATAGACGGGTATGTTTCCCTTACCATGGACGCTGTCGGGATACTTACCGATTACATCGGCGGTGTGCAGATAACCTTTGATGAAGATTACACGGAAATAAACGATTCTTACCGGAAGGGTGAGACTGTTCTGCTCAGGGGCGACGATGCCCTGGGGTTTACCCGGGCGAGGGGATCACTCTCCGACAGCAGTAACCTTTACCGTATGCGCCGTCAGAAACTTTTCCTTAATGCACTTGTCGATACTTTGGCGCGGCAAAAGCACGACTCGGACTATTTTCTCAATGCCTGCCAGGAAATTTCAGACTATATGGTCACCGAAAGCAGTATAACGGAGATACAGGAGCTGTTTGAGCATTTTTCTGATTACAGAATGTCGGAATTCGTTTCTCCGAAGGGGGAAGCCCGGGTCGGGGATAAATTTATGGAGTTTTACATCGACACCGGTGATCTGGAGTCAATTGTTACACGGCTTTATTTTGACAGGTTGGAAAGATGATAGATTTTCATACACATATTCTTCCGGGTATAGATGACGGCAGCAGGAGCATAGAAAAAAGTCTCGAAATGCTGAGAACAGCCCGGGACAGCGGAATAGATACTGTCGTTGCGACTCCCCATTTTTACCCGGAAAGGGAAAATCCGGAATCTTTTCTTTCCAGAAGGGAAGAAGCTATCCGGAAGCTTCAGGTTGCTCTTACGCCTGACCTGCCGCAGATCTGCATAGGAGCGGAGGTTGCTTTTTTTGATGGAATAAGCCGGAGTGACCGTATTCTCGGACTGGGAATAGAAGGCACAGGGCTGATACTGGTAGAGATGCCTTTTATGCGCTGGTCCGCGTCGGATATAGAGGAGATATGTTCTGTTTATCCCCGTCTCGGACTTACTCCGATAATCGCGCATATTGAGCGGTATATGGATTATCAGCATGCCGGTACGCTTCCGTATCTGATCAAAAACGGGATACTGATCCAATCAAACGGTGAGTTTTTCCTGGACAAACGTACACAGTCCAGAGCCTGCCGTATGCTTAAAAATAATATGGTGCACCTGTTGGGTTCCGACTGCCATGACCCTGAGGCAAGACCCGAAAATCTCGGTGTAGCCATGGAATACATACTGAAGAGAAAAGGAACCGACGATCTCAGACGTGTTGCGGCTCTCGGCGAAAAAATCATGAGCGCCGCCGAAACGATCGCAGTACCCGCCGTCGGGGTTAAGGAGTAATTTATTCAATGAAAAACGCACGGTTGATGTTTTTGTGTCTGATAGACCTCTTTATATTGACTTTCTGTTATGTGGCTACCTCCCTCTGTGCTTATTATTTCAGCCCGGTAACGGTCAACCCCGGTCTGATACTTCCGGCACTGGGGATACTTATTGCCAGCTATTGTCTTGTTTTCGGACTCTTCCGGATAAATCACGTTATCTGGCGTACTTCAAACGAAATCGAGTATCTGAAGGTCTTTCTTGCGTCTCTGGGTGTTGGTGAAATATTCTTTGTCGCAGTGGATCTTCTCGGGGTGATAAAGACCAATGTAATGTATTATGTTCTTGCCACTTTGCTGGGCGGAGCGATGATATGCCTGTCCAGAATCGTGTATAAAGCCGGATACATTTTCCGTATGGAACGGGATACCGAAAACCCGGAGGAAAAGGAAAATCTTCTTATCGTGGGTGCCGGATATGCCGGAACAGCGATTCTTAACGATATTCTTGTAAACAAACATACAAGCCTGATTCCTGTGGGCTTTGTGGATGATGACGTTCAGAAGCAGGGCAGATCCATTCAGGGGGCAAAGATCTTCGGTGGAGTAGAGGATATTCCGCAGATCTGCCGTGAACATAATGTCAGCAAAATATATATTGCCATACCCACCGCATCAAACAGCCAGAGATCAAGGATCCTCAATGAGTGCGCAAAAACTTCCTGCTCCGTAAAAATCCTTCCCCCGTATTCGGAAATAGAGACAGCGGATGACAATAAACTTGTGAACCTTGTCCGTGATATAACCCCGGAGGAGCTTTTGGGAAGAGAACCCATTAACGTCGCCGATGAGAATATTTATCAGTTCGTAGGTAACAAGACCGTTCTCATTACCGGAGGCGGCGGCAGTATAGGCAGTGAGCTTTGCCGTCAGATCGCCGAGCACAGTCCGAAAAGACTGGTTATTATCGATATTTATGAAAACAATGCCTATGCAATACAGCAGGAGCTGAAAAACAAGTACGGCAACAGCCTTGACCTTATGGTATATATCGCTTCCGTCAGGGATGCGAAGAAGCTGAATTATCTTTTCAGCATCGAAAAGCCTGATATTGTTTTCCACGCTGCCGCTCACAAACATGTGCCCCTCATGGAGGATTCTCCCGATGAGGCTATAAAGAATAATATTTTCGGTACATTCAATTCCGCGATGGCGGCAAAGAACAACGGAGTAAAACGTTTCGTACTGATTTCAACGGATAAAGCCGTGAATCCCACAAATATAATGGGCGCATCGAAACGTATGTGTGAAATGGTCATTCAGTATTTTGACCATATTTCCGAAAACACTACCTATGCGGCGGTTCGCTTCGGCAACGTCCTCGGCAGCAACGGCTCCGTTATCCCTCTTTTCAAGGAACAGATTGCGGCACGGCACGACATAACCGTTACCGATCCCCGTATAATACGTTACTTTATGACCATACCTGAGGCGAGCCAGCTGGTCCTTACCGCCGGCGCTATGGCACAGGGCGGGGAAATATTCGTCCTTGATATGGGTGAGCCGGTAAAGATCGACGATCTTGCAAGAAAAATGATAAGTCTTTCCGGACTTACAATAGGTGTCGATATAAACATTAAGTACATAGGACTCCGTCCCGGAGAGAAGCTTTACGAGGAACTTCTCATGAGTGAGGAGGGGCTTAAGAGCACCCTGAACAAGAAGATATTCATAAGCAGCATTCTCCCTGTGGATTTCAATGTTCTTCAGGAAAATCTTGATCTTATGCATGAACTCGTAAGCCATGACAGGGTAACTCCGGAAGAAGTTGAAAAACTTATGATGAAGGCCGTCCCCACGTTCAAACGATTCGTTCCCGATGAAACAGTGGGTGAGTCCGGGAAAGAAAAAGAAGTTGCTTCCAAGGTTGTCGGAGTTGCCGGCTAATGAGAAAGATCCGGGTTTTTGCCGTTGTTTCTGCCCTTACGGTGGTATTTATATGGGGTAATTCAATTCTTCCTGCCTCAGTTTCCGGCAGTATAAGTCACTTTTTTGCCGATATATTTCACGGTATATCGGGATCCGGAGCAAATTCGGATGAAATTATCCGCAAAGTCGCCCATTTTGCCGAATTCGCAGTTCTCGGGGTCTGGCTGACCACTCTTTTCTCACTTCTGAAAATAGATAAGGCTATCCGGGTAATGAGCGTTGTCTGCTGCGGAATGTTTTTCCCTTTGCTGGATGAAACAATTCAGATGTTCAACGACAGGGGACCTTCGGTCCGGGATATCTGGATAGATATAGCGGGGTATACCCTTGGAAGTCTGATCGTTGCGCTGATTGTTGTGATTACCCGAAAAATGAAAAAAGAACAGAAAGAACCGTGTCCGTAAAGGACACGGCTTTTTGCTGATCTGCGATTTTTCAGAACCTGGTTACATCCGGGATATTCCGGATCCGAAAGTGATATGTCACTCTTCCTCCGCGGGTTGCTCCGGCTGCTGCGGAGCGATCGGACAGACTATTGCGGATTCGATCTGGTGCTCATGGACCTTTGTTACTTTGATATGAAGACCGTTTGTCTCCGTCTCAAAGTCCGATCCATCTTCGGGAATAGCCCCGAGGGCGTTGAAAACGAGCCCGTTGAAGGTTTCATATTCGTCTGTGGGGAGGGGGACATTAAGAGCTTCCGCCACCTCTTCCAGGGGCGCCTGACCGCTTATCTTCCATGTTCCGGAGTCGAGTTTTTCGATATCCGGCGGCTCGGCGGTGGTAGTTTCGTCATCATTGAGCTCACCTACAAGCTGTTCCATAAGGTCGGTCACTGTAACTATACCGGAAACTCCGCCGTATTCGTCCATGACCACGGCAAGCTTGTTCCGGGTTTTTCTCATATTTCTGAACAGAACGTCCGCCTTGACACTTTCCGGAACAAAATATGCGGGGCGAACAGCGTTTTTCAGCACGTTTTCACGGCTTCTGTCATCAAGTCGGAAATAGTCCTTTGCGTTCAGTATTCCCACCACGTTGTCAGCCGTTTCGGAGCAAACGGGGTAAAGAGTATGCCTGCTGGAGCAGATCGTTTCATGCCACTGCTGTTCGGATTCCTCCAGCCAGAGAAGGGCAACGTCCGTGCGGTGGGTCGCTATCTGACCCGCTGTCATATCGTCGAATTCAAATACGTTTCTGATAAATTCCTTTTCCTGAACGTCGATGGTGCCTTTTTCGCTTCCTGCATCCACCATCATTCTTATATCCTCTTCATCAACATGTTCCTCTTCCGCATTGGGGTCGATTCCCATAAGTTTGAGAACAAAGTTTGTGGATACCGTGAGAAGCCAGACGAGAGGCGCAAAGAGTTTGGATATTCCCGTCACAAGGGGGGAAATGCCCAGGGCAAGAGCCTCGGCTTTCCTCATGGCAACCCTCTTCGGGACAAGTTCGCCGAATATAAGGGTAAAATAAGAAAGAATGAGAGTAATAAGTATAACCGCGATGGCGTTGAGGGTGCTTTCGGGGATATTTACCCCGAGTCCGACAAGCCACTTTACCAGACCGTCCGAAAAGTTATCTGCTGCAAACGCACTTCCCAAAAATCCGGACAGGGTTATTGCAACCTGAATCGTGGCAAGAAAACGGGCAGGCTGGGACGTGAGTTTTTTGAGGCTCTTCGCCCTTTTGTTGCCCTGCTCAGCCATTTTATCAAGTTTAATTTCATTTACACTCAGCACGGCTATTTCCGCACTGGCAAAAACCGCATTCAATGCTATAAGGACTGCCTGCAATAAAAGCATCAGCCATACAGAATCTTTCAAAACAAACCTCCGTAGAATAGTTCACATCATATCATTTTGCCGCTTTTTCCGTGTTTTTATCCGAAAAAAGCAAAAAGAACACAACCTATGGCTTTCACTCACGCAAGCATAGGCTATGTCCGCTCAGATTCTTGATATGACATGAAGGAGGTCGGTCGCCGCAAGAGTCGCTTCCTTCGCACATATAGCTCTTTCATCTCCCTTCGTAAGCTGATAAATTCGTCCGGTCAGATCCGGAAATGCTGAATCGGATCTCCGGGTATCACGCACCGTAAAGGCATCCCTTAAGGTCGCAGATCCCGTCTGTGACAGAGACAGCACCGTTAGTGTATTATAACACATAAAACCGGATAAGTCAAGGGGTAACGGCAAATACAATAATTTTATATGAAAATTTCAAAGATTCTTGACATAGGGTGCTGTTTATGGTAATGTAAAAATAAGGTTTGATCTGTTTACGGCGCCGTGCATCTTTCGCGGAATCCGAAATTTTTATCGGGAGGAGTAAAAATGCGAAAAGGAATATCTTTGTTTTTGGTCCTTGGTCTGGCATTTATCCTTGTCTCCGGCTGTAACCGGGAACAAAACGTTAGTGTAGTGAGTCTTCCCACAGATGTGAACGGGATATATACGGCTTTTTCCGACCTCCCGGAATACTCGCTGGAAGAAGCCGTTGACGCGGGGATCTTTGTGACAGTGGCCGGAGCCCGGGAGGGGCACGGCTATGAGCAGGAGGAATATAATACCGACAGGTGGGAAAAGTTTCTGCGCCATACCGAGGACGGGAAAGACGATCTTTTCCGGAGTGCGCTTTTTTACAACGGAAATCTCTCTTTTACGGACATAGTTCATATTGACGGAAAGTTTTACAGTATCAACAGTGAACGATGCGAGATCCGCGGTCCGTTCAGATATCTCCGGAGGCTTTCCTGCGAGACCAGAGACGGGAAAGAGCATGTATCCTATGTTCTTACTGATTCTCTTTCACTTACCGCTGACGAGCTTCACTCTGCGTTTCTGTCGTCTGATCTGAGTTCCTGGAACAAAGTTCCCCCATTTGTGCTGGGTATAACAGAGCCTGAAGGACTTGATGTTTCCGGAATATACCGGGATCTGAAGGAAAGGATCTCTGTTTTGCTCAATGATATATGCGGCGGAACCGATACCGACAGTGACCCCTGCGTATGTATGGAAAGAAACAGAACCGCCTTTGATTCCCTCGTGGCTCTGGGGCAACATGGGGCGGAGGAAATGATAAACCTTATACGGGACGGTAAAAACGGGTCACGTGAGTATGTGGCTGCTGCGGCCTGTGCAGAAATAACCGGATTCGGAACCGGAAAGAACAAAACCTGGCAAACCGCATCGGAGTGGCTTGACGGGTACGAAAAATCTTTTATCAGGGAAAACGCGGTGTCTTTCTCCGAGGGCTTTACGCTTTCCGTGGACATTGAGCCCGAAACCTGCTATGTAAAGTGATGGTATAAAAACATAAAGGATATGCCCTTCAGGGCATATCCTTTAATATTTTTACTGTCTTATTCTGCTTCAAAGGCGTCTTTGCCGAGTCCGCAAACGGGGCAGAGGAAGTCTTCGGGGACATCCTCCCATTTCGTTCCGGGGGCGATACCGTTTTCCGGATCGCCGATCGCCTCGTCATAGACATATCCGCAGGGGCAAGCGTATTTCATGGGTTTTCTTCCTTATCTGTTCGTCATTATTACGGATATTGCATCCGTGATCCTGTTGCGACAGCCTTCGCATCCGCGGGGCATTGTAATCTTCCCCACTTTTTCGGAGCTTCTATTCTCATGCAGAAAACTTTCCGTGTCGAAACAGGTCATTTTTTACGGCAACAAAAGACCCTGTTTTCCGTCTTATTTGCCGAAATATCTGTTCAGCAGGCCTTCAAAGGCTTTTCCATGCCGCGCCTCATCCCTTGCCATCTCATGGACGGTATCGTGAATGGCATCGAGATTAAGGGCTTTTGCTCTTTTCGCCAGGTCAAATTTACCTTCGGTCGCACCGTTCTCCGCAGCAACCCTCATTTCAAGGTTCTTCTTGGTGCTGTCGGTGACGACTTCTCCGAGAAGTTCAGCAAATTTCGCAGCGTGTTCCGCCTCTTCGTAAGCCGCTTTTTCCCAGTACAGACCGATTTCGGGGTAGCCTTCTCTGTGGGCGACTCTTGCCATGGCAAGATACATACCTACTTCGCAGCATTCTCCGTTGAAGTTTGCGCGGAGATCATTCATAATGTCTTCGGGGGAACCCTGTGCCACACCGACTACATGTTCGGCAGCCCAGGTCCTGCCTTCCTGCACTTTGAATTTCTCCTTGGGAGCCTTACATACGGGGCACTGCTCGGGAGCCTCATTACCTTCATGGACATAACCGCATACGGAACATACAAATTTCATTTCAGAATCCTCCTGTAATCAATTGTTTTTATATGAGTCTGCTCAGTTTTTCAAAGGTGAAATCCTTAAGCAAACCTACTATATCTTCGTTAAGTATCGCCATTGCCCGTTTGATGTAGCAGGACCCATGACGGCGCACCACATCCGGGCGGTTGCATTCGTAAGAGCCCGAAAGACAGGCATTTATAAACAGTTCATCTCCGTTCATAGCTTTGAATACGTCGTACAGAGAGGTGTTTGCCGGGGTCCTTCCTTCCGCCAGGGCATATCCGCCATTGGCACCTTTTTTGGAACTGACTATGCCTGCAGCAGACAGCTTCCGCATGATTTTCTGGGTGAAAAGCGGAGTAACACCGGTCAGTTCGGAAAGTGTTCCCACGTCCAGACGTTCCGCCTCAGTAAGGCAAAGTTCATTTATTATGCGTATCGCATAATCCTGTTCACGGGTAAGCTGCAATTTCTGCCGCCTCATTTCATACTGTTTTGGTATGATTTAATTATAGCACAGGAAAGTCCTTCTGTCAATATGTTATCGCAGGATAATTTTGAACTTTTTCGTAACCCGGGATGTGTCGACGGGTTTCGACGGGTTTTTCCCGCCGCCCGGTGTATCATATAGGGGAACGGAGGTGCCCGAAATGATAGGATATTCCATGAATGAAGATACCATGACTCTTATGCTGAGCGGCGAGGTTGACCATCACTCTGCCGCAGCGATGCGAAAGGAAGCGGACGAGCTGATAAAGAATTACCGTCCTAAAAAGCTGATAATGAATTTCCGAGGTGTTAACTTTTGCGACAGCAGCGGTATAGCCCTTGTTCTCGGAAGGTACAAACTTGTCAACGAGATGGGAGGGACTGTATCTGTTGTCGGGGCAAGTAAGCCCACGGAAAGAATATTTACCATGGCAAATATGGAACGGTTCGTAAATATCGAACGGTAGAAAGGCGGAAAAATGAAAGCAGAAAATGAAATGGAAATCAAATTCCCGGGCAAGAGTGTGAACGAAGGATTCGCCCGGGTCAGCGTGGCGGCTTTTGTCAGTCAGCTCGACCCTACTCTGGAAGAGTTAACGGAGATAAAGACCGCTGTTTCAGAAGCGGTGACAAACTGCATCGTCCACGGGTACGGCGACCGTATCGGGACGGTACATATCAAGGTAAAGCTGATCGGGAACAAGGTACGCATAACAGTCCGGGACAGCGGTGCCGGAATTGAAAATGTCGAACAGGCCATGCAGCCCTGTTTCACCACCGGTACGGAGGAACGGGCCGGAATGGGCTTTACCATCATGCAGAGTTTTTCGGACAAGCTGTCAGTACGCAGTACTGTCGGAAAGGGAACCTCCGTTACGATGGAAAAAACCATCGTCCGCAGAGTATGACTTATACCGGAAACGAAGAACTCATGAACCGCTATGCTCTCGGGGAAAAGTGGCTGGAGTCGGAAATTGTGCAGAAGAATACCGGACTGGTGCGTTCTGCCGCCCATCGCTTTTCACGTTCCGGTGCGGCGGCTTATTGCGGTGCGGATTTTGACGATCTGATGCAGATCGGTTCGATCGGTCTGCTTAAAGCCATACGGAATTTTGACCCCTCCAGAGGTCTTATGTTCTCCACATACGCAGTCCCGGTAATAATCGGAGAGATAAGACGGTTTCTGAGGGATGACGGTCCGGTCAAGGTCAGCCGGAGCATAAAGGAACAGTATGCCCTTGTCCGAAAAGCCCAGGAAAAACTGAGTAATTCCTTGATGAGAGAGCCTACCCTGTCCGAACTTGCACAGGAAACGGGTCTGACCCGTGAGGAAGTGGTTTTTGCCTCTGAGGCGGCAGGTCGTCCGGCGTCAATAGATGAGACTCTTTCCGAAGACGGGGATGTCACATTCGCGGACCGGCTCACCCAGGAGGATCCTGTGGACGGGATAGACATTATTGCTCTGAAAGAGGGTATTTCAACCCTATGCAACGATGACCGGAAACTTCTTGGACTCAGGTATTTTATGGCGAAAACTCAGCAGGAAACGGCAGATATAATGGGAATGACACAGGTCCAGGTTTCAAGAAAGGAGAAAAAAATAATGCAACTGCTGAGGGAACGTATCAGTTAGATGGGATATTTCAATTACCACGGTACCGCCAAGAGACTTATTGCAGAGGGCAGGCTGACAGGGTATTACTATACCTCGGAATATCACGGAATAAGACCTGCCCTTGTTCTTTTTTTCGATGACCTCAGGCACCCGGTAATGCCTGTACGGCAATATCGGTGGGACGAGTATGCTTCTCTGCTTGATCCGGAAAAAGAACTGCCCGGGAAACCGAATTTTTTGTAAATCCGGGTATCACTTTCGGCATAAGCCTTGACAAAATACAACTTTTGTTATATAATCTTCGGTGTAACCGTGTTGTTTTTGTATATGTCAGGTCTATTCCGGAGTATTCGGTGCTCGGAAAGGTATTCTGCCGGAACAGACGGATGCAAAGATTTCCGTATACAGTTGGAAGGTACGGAGGGTTATCGAAGCGGTCATAACGAGGCGGTCTTGAAACCTCCTTGCCATAGCGGAAGTAACCCGCGAAAAAGCCCTGTATTTGTGAGGAACACGCGCATTTTTCGGACAGCAAAGTTTTTTCTTCTAATGTTTTTTCTAATACAATTTCATAGTTCCGTTTATACGGAGGGATATCGAAGTGGTCATAACGAGGCGGTCTTGAAAACCGTTTGAGAGCAATCTCACAAGGGTTCGAATCCCTTTCCCTCCGCCAAAGAAGCCGAGTCATACCCCGTGTATGGCTCGGCTTCTTCATCGTAAGGATTCGAACGGGTCAGTCATTTCACAAAGTATACCTTGTCTTCGCATACCATTCGACCACGACCTCTTTCGGAATATGGTACCTCCCGCCAAATCTGACGGCAAAGAGTTCTCCCGTTTGCAGCCAACGTAGAATTCTTTTCTCGCAAATTCCCGTCAGGCTGACCACCTGTGCGACACTGAGATCGTCCGGCAGGACCGCCCATTCTTCTTCCAAACACAGCATATAATCATCTGTTTCTTCCTCCCGCAGTTCTCTCTGCGGGAGGTTTTCACATTTTCTATGGTTCTTGACCGAGTGTGCGTTAAACTGTCCGGTCGGAAGTTCGCGTTGCCGCTCCGCGTCGGGACGGGCGAGGTAAATGCGCACATCCTCCATCCGGATGAGATAGGTATGCGTTTTTGTACCGCGGTTCTGACATGGAATGATGCCCTCATCCAGCATCCACTTTGCTTTGCGCTTGGAGATATGGAGCAGTTTATAAAGTTGTTCCTTGGTGATGATCTCGGGATCCATTTTCCTTTTCCTCCGCTTTGTTTTTTCCGAGTAACGATGCCATGGTTTCTCCAAGTTCAACTTTGGCGGAATCATCCAGGTGCCCATAGGTATCCATTGTAGTTGTGATGCTGCTATGCCCCATCCACATCTGTACCTGCTTCATACCCGCTTTGTGTGCAATCAGCATGGAGGCGCAGGAATGGCGCAGGTCGTGGAAGCGGATGCGCGGCAATCCGTTCTTCTTCAGCATTTTCGGGAAGCGTTCGCTGATATAGTTGGGACGGATGAGATTGCCGAGCGGATCGACGCAGACCATGTCGAGGTATTCCTTTGCGTAATCCCGACGGTAAAGGCGGCGGTAAGTATCCTGCAGTTCCCGGTGTTCCCGCAGGATGTTTTCCACCTCCGGCAGGAGCGGAAGCGCACGCTTGGAGGATTCGGTTTTCATTTCATCGGTGATAACGGTCTGTAATTTTCCGTTTTCCTTGACTTCACTTGCCTTGTTGCGGATATAAATCCGCTTATTTTCAAAATCAATGTTGCTCCACCTCAGCCCCACAACCTCGCTTCGCCGCAAACCGTAATAAGCGGCAAGGATGACCGGGAGGAAGAGACGCTCGCCTTTGGCGGCTTCCATCAGCAGTTGCACCTGCTCCGGGGTGTAGTAGCAGGCACTGTATTTTTTCGGCTTGGGACGATCCACCTTGTCAAACGGATTGGATAATAAGATCTCCTGCCGCACCGCCCATCCGCAGGCATCGTGCAGGAGATTGTGATACTCCAGCACCGTCTTTTCCTTGCACCCGTCAGCGCGGATGGAGGCGTAAAATTCCTGAATCCGCACCGGAGTGATGTCCTTTAGCGTCAGCTTGTCTCCGAAAAAGGTGCGTATCCGCCGTTCGATCAGCTCCTCATAGCCGTCGTAGGTCGATTTCTGCACATTCGGTTTCTTGACATTGACAAGCCAGCTCTGCAGAAATTCAAGGAAGGGACAATCCTCGGGGGAAAGGATGCCGCGACATTCCTTTTCGTATTGCTCCGTAAAGGCGGCAATCGCATCCCGCAGTGCCGCCTTCACGACGGATTTTTTCGCATCCGGTGTGAGATTCAACCCGATCCACTTGTATTTCCTCTTCTTTGTGATCGGATCCCCGTACCCGATCACGGCGTAAAGTTTTCCGTTCTTCTCCTGCACGCTGCCTGAGAGCGCCGTTTCTTTTTTCATTCAGCATACCTCCTTTGCTTTGGCATAACACAACATATCACTTTTCTTGTCACAAGTCCAGCCCTTAGGGTTCGAAGTTACAGAACCAACACACTTTTTGTAACCGCCGGGCGTGCGTCGATCCATAATATATTCCATTACGGTGGTTTTGGCAACGCGGTATTCGCGCCCGACCTTTATCCCGTAAATACTGCCCTCCCGCACAAGGCGGGAGGCAAGCTTTGTACTGATGCCGAGGGCGTTTGCCACATCGCGCAGTGTCATGGAGTCAGGATAGTTCGCAAAAATATTTTTGTTTCCGGTCATTCAGCATCCTCTCTTTCTTACATAAACAGCCCAAAGGTGTTTTCTTCGCTTTCCGTTTCGTCGGAATTCTCGTCGCAGTCGGGATCAAGTGCAGATAAAATACCGATGACGGAGCCAACGACCGCACCGATCGCGTTGCCGTTCTCTCGGGCTTCCCGTTCGCGTTTTTCTTCTTCACTTTCCTCGGAATCACCGTTGTTCAGAATCGAAACAGTGGAAGCAATCCCTGCAAGATCACCAATACCAGAATGAGCAGGCTTGGCAGGGCGAACAGAATGTTGAGCGCCCATCGGGTAATGAGATCCCGGCGATTGAATTTTTCTATCTGCAAAAAAGTCCGGTCGAGCAGATTCCCAACCTGTTGTTCTTTGTCGCGGAGCAGTATTTTCATCTCCTTCTGCAAATTTTCTATCGTCTGCCAATCCTTCCGGTGCCGGACTTCCATCTCTTTGAGTGTCTCCTGTATCTGTGCTGCCCGCCGGGCGAGTGCCGAAGCCGTAGCCTGCATCTGCAAAATCGTTTCCCGCAGGCTGTCGATCTGCTCGTTCCCGGGGACCGTTTCTTCCGGAAGCGGCACCGGCATATTCCGTTTCATCAGCTCTTCGGGCGAAAGCCTTGCGCAGGTTCTGTCGGACGATGAATTCATATTCCATGTTCTCCTTTAAGAATTTTTCGTCGTGTAATTTGTTGTCACGACATTTGCGGTAACTGCCATCCTTGCATTTTCCGTCACGGTAACAGGTGTAGGTAATCTGTTTTCTGCCGTCCTCCCACCGCACGCCGTAGCCCTGCAGATGCATGGCCTCGACAAAATCTTCGCGTGACAGACTGCGCGCCATGGCAAGTGTGATCGCACCGCAGAGACGAAACTTCCAGCTCTCCCCTTGAATTGCTTTGCGATATTCCCCGTTGCCGATGCCGTGAACCTTGGTTTTTCGATAGGGCGGCAGCGTGGCGATTCCGTGGGAGCGGCAGATTTCGTCGCTGATAGCGCGGAGCTTTTTCAGATTGTCCGGAGATTCATGCAGCTTCTTTCCCGTGTCCGGATGCACCGTGTTCACGATCATATGCGAGTGAATGTGCGCCCGGTCGACATGGGTGGCAATCAGAACTTCATAGCCCGTCCAGGCTTTTGCGGCAAACACTCCGGCAATTTCGTTTGCCTGCAGCGGAGTAATATTTTCGTCCGGCGAAAAGGATTGCACATAGTGGCGGAAAAGAAGTCCGTCCGTTTTTCCCCATGACGCCTTGGTTGCCATAAACTGATTGTAGGCGATTGAGGGAACGCAGTTCTGACCCGTGACAGAAAAAATCTCTTCTCGAATCTTGGTTTTGGATGGCTGCAGGCAATATCCTATGACATTGCGCATGACGGACGGGCGAAAATCGGTGCCGCTTTTATACCGGATCAGCTTCAGAATCGGCAATGGCATTCTCCTTTCGATGCAGGGCGATTCGCATCAGTGCCACATGAGTCTCGCCCAGTGCCTCGGTGAGCTCCTGCAGTCCGACCACACGAACGGCACCTGCGTTTGCGAGTTTTGTGAGTTGGTTGACATTGTTTCCGATCCGGCGCAGTTCGGTAAGGATCGGCTTCAGATCTTCCATCAGCGTAATTTCCTTACCGAGTGCGGCAGTAACCAAAAAATCCGTGCGGGAAAGTTTTGCTTTTGCCGCCTTGCGATCGATGATTTCAAGTTCCTTTTCCGTTACACGGATGGGAATATTTTTGTTTCGGATTCTCAAAGAATCACTCCTCTCCTGCTGTTTTTTGATAGGGGTGCGGGCTTAGCCCGCATAAAATGTGCGGGCGGAAAGCCACGCGCTCTGCTCGCCACGGCAAAAGCCGTGAAAATACGGAAAGCCGTTCATGTGTCAGGGACGCAAGGGACGGAAGGAACGCAGGTTTCACACACCGTGTTTTGTGCGTCACTTACGGCACTTTGCGTCACATCGGGTAATGCGGAAGGAAGGTACTGTACGAATAAGTAGCGTTGTCCGTTGCTTCGTTTGCTCTGAAACTTCACACCGTGCTCGGCAAGGAGGCGCTGGCTGCGATTCATCATCTGCTTGAGCGCCTTTGGGGACAGATGGGTTCCGGCGTAGGCGTTGTAGCGTTCGGCAAACTCCGAGTTGTCGCCACGGTATTCTTTTTCTGCCCTCATAAATTCCGACAGCAAAGAAAGTTCGGGCGGGAGCAGAATCTCCGGCGCGTCAAGGCTGTCCTTCATCAACGACCAGATGCAGGTCTTGGAATCGAAATGCAGTTCGATCCTTCGCGAAGGGATGTCCCTCCCCGTGCATTCCAGAACGCCGTCGGCTTGTCCCCTCTGCGCATGATCCAAAACAAACACTGCGTCCGCCGCACCCGAAATGCCCGTTGAACCGGAGATCTTGTTCAGCGGATCGCTGTCTCCCATTTTGCGCAGATGGTGAATCAGCAGAATCGTAAGATTCAACTCGTCGGCAAGGCGCTTGACCTGTCGTACTTCCTCGTAGTCGCTTGCATACGAGGTATCGTTTCCCGGCTTGCGGATGATCTGAAAGGTGTCGATGATAATAAGCGCAAGGTCGGGGTGTTCTTTTTTGAAGTTCATCAGTTGCGGAATCAGCCCGTCATTCAACGAATCGGCTTCAAAGGACAGAAAAAGATTTCCCGCGCCCTCGTCGGTGATGGCGTTCAGGCGGTCGTGGATGCGTCCGTTGCCGTCTTCCAGACAGAGATAGAGAACTGTGCCCGGATGGACTTTCAGCCCCCACAGCGCCTCTCCTTTGGCGACATGCAGGGCAAGGTCGAGTGCCATCCACGACTTGCCGATCTTTGGTGCCCCGGCTAACATACACAACCCCTGCGGGAGCAGCGTTTCCACGCAGAATCTGCGCTCCCTGAATTCGGAATTCATTAAGGTTTCGCTGTCGATGACAGCAAGAGCTTTTACATTTTTCATGTTTTTCCTTTCGTTTTTCACCGTTGGTACCATTTTGATACCAACGGTGAATCTGGTTTTCTTACCGCTGTTCTCATTTTGAGAACAACGGTAGCGGTTCTCTTTTTTGCGTACCGCGGAGTATCTTGTAGGATCATTCGGGCGGACCGGGTAGTTCCCTCGGCAGTACGCTATTCGGTTGTCAAAAGCGCGATGCCAAGCGTTGTTTTTCGTTGCCCTTCACTTAATAGCCACAGGAAAAGCAAAAGTGCACCCCCTCACTTCTACTGGCAAAAAAATTGGTGTTTCCACAACCGTTTTGAAATTTTCTTCGAAAAACTTTTCTCTACACTCCTGTAGCCAAGAAAATCGGCGCTTTGATTACCGGTTTCGAAAAGTCCCGTGAATTTCCCCCTCACCCTGTATTCCACACTTTTTTCGCGTTTGAGTGTACCAAAAACGCATTGTTTTCAAATTCGTTACAATTGGGCATCTCTCAGATTGCAGAGGGCAAAAAGAAAAGCGCCCAACCGGGATTGGTTGAGCGCAAATTGCTTATGATACTTGTATTTTGTCAAGTTAATATGTACTTACGACTCCGCTACCACGGACATTTTCAAGAATCCCGCTTTGAAAGCATCCGGGAAAATGAATGTTTTTTCTCCGGCATTAAAGTTTACACGGATGTGTTTCCCTGTCTTGTCGATCCATGTGATGGTTCCTGTTCCGAAAATCTTATGCACAACAACATCCCCTTTATGAACATCCAGAGCGACATATGGTTCTTCTTTCAGCGCTTGCGACGGTATCGGCTTCACGACAGGCTTTTCCACAGGCTTCACTTCGTATTGCTCGGTGACAAGGGACGGCGTTTTCCTTACAGCGGCAAAAGACACGGGTGCAGCGGGAGATGGATCTTTCTCCGGTTCGCTATCATCCGGCAGCGTTTCCGGCGGACGGTCATTTTCCATCGTCGCCTGCTGATTGTAGAACAGCTTTGCATATTCTTCGCGGCGGATAACAGTATCCCAGCCGCCGATGTTCTCGTCCCGGTGCTTGTCAATCCCGGTATAGGACAGGCTGGAATCCTCATATCGCTTGAATTTGAAAATCGCATCATTCATCAGACTTGCATTGAAAACGCCGAGCGAACAGAGCAGTTCAAAGTCTTTGACATCCAACCCGGTTACCTTTTTGAAAAGCCCTGGTTCCAGTTGCGTGATTACATCGCGGAGCGACCGTTCTCTGTAATCCGTCAGATACATAAATACAGGTACGCGCGTTGCGAATTTGATGAGTTTTTCCTGAATCTGCTTGCGCATGGATTTGTATTCTTTTTCTTCGGCGGAAATTTCCTTCTTTTCCTTCGGCGTGAGTTTTTCCTCGCCTTCTTTTTTTGCCTTTTTCACCGCTTCGGATTTGTTGATGATGGTCTGAATATCGCTGTTCAGGGAGCGGAAGCCCTCTATGTTCATCAGCGCATCAAGTGCCTCTTTGCTTGCCAGAAGGCGGCTCAGCGTGCCGTTGTCCACATTGACAAGCAGTGCAGACTCCCAACGCTTGGCAAGCAGCGTTGCACTGGTACCCGCCATTGCGATATCCAACACATCCTGCGCGTTGATCTGCCGCATGGTGCTGCCGTCGTAGGCAAGAACAGGCAGGAAACCGATGAATTCCGCCACCTTCTTTTCGGGATTGGATTCATTGACATCCAATCGGCAAGAGTAATCGGAAATCTGACGGAGCGCACGGTCAAGCGCAAAGTCAAAAATGTAGCACTCCTGCTTCATAATGGTTTTGTTGCCCGTCTCGTCGGTGATTTCCCATGGGGACTGCACACGGAATGCGGTCTGAAAATAGGTTTCGGGGGATTTGAGATTGCGGAGCATGAAAACGCCCGTCCACGGCTTGACCGTGACCCCTGTCGTCAGTTTTCCGCAGGAGAGTGTGATGGTTTTGGTCTTCAGCGGATCACCCATCGACTTCAGCACAGGTGCAAGCGCATCCAATCCGATCCCCGCGCGTGTTCCGGCGCAGACATTGATCCTGTAATCGTGATAAAATGCGTTCTGCTTCTGCATGAGCAGATTGTACATAGCAAAACAGGCGGCAACATTCGGCAAAAACCACAGCGTGTGCGACAGAACATTCAAAAGGCGCGTATCGGAATACGGCATTGGCGGACGCCGATCCTGACCAAGCTTCATATCGTCTACATTGGAAGGCAGGTAGGATCCTCGAATGAGATCCAACCACTTCTGCACCTCGTTTTCGTAAACAAACCGTGCGTCTTCCCCCTTGCCTTTGGCGGAAAAGAAAACATTCAGGTCAAATTCATTGAATTCCCCCTGCATGGCAATCTGACGGATGCTGTCGGGGATGCGGTAGGTCAGCATGACCATGCGCGGCAGGGACAGATACGGATTGCCCGAATCTACCCAATTTTCCTTGGCGCGTTGCTCGTCGGAATAAGTCCAGTTGAAGATCTGATCTTCGATGAATTCGCCCGAATTGATGGCGCGGAAAGGCGTACCCGAGAGAAACAGATAATAGCTTGTTGTAATGGGCAAAAAGGTTTCATTGTAGGCGTTTCCCGCTTCTTCCATACTGTATTTTTCGGCATCGAAATCGGCAGACTCCTCTTCGTCCGGATTTTCAAAGAGTTTCCTTGCATTCTCACGCCACGCGCCGAAATGATACTCGTCAAAAATCACCAGATCCCAATTGGTGGTATGGATGAATTCGTTTTTTGCCTTGATACCGCCCGCTTCATTCGTCCCGAGCAGATCCTGAAAAGAGCCGAATACCACAATAGGACGGGACTTGTCCGCCATTTCATATTGACGGTCTATGTTCATGTCGCCCATATGTGCGTCCTTGTTGGAGACAAACTGCCAACCGTCAAAGTCTACATGGGTCACCAGATCCTCGCGCCATGCCGACTCAACTGCAGGTTTGAAGGTCAGCACAAGGATTCTGGAGAGTCCCATTTTCTTTGCCAGCTCGTAGGAAGCAAATGTCTTGCCAAAACGCATTTTGGCATTCCAGAGAAATTTCGGGACTCGCCCCGGCTCGTCCGACTTGGCTTTTCTGAAATAATCCGCAGTGCGCTCCACGGCACGCACCTGTTCGGGGCGCATACGGAAGGTCGCCGTGCGCTCGCCGTCTGACCGGATGCCGGTTTTCAACTCGGTTATCGCCGCTTTGACATCCTCAACCTTGCAGTTGAACCACTCGTTGCGGTCACTTCCTGCGTTCAGCCGACGGAATCCGCGGCGCTCCAGAATACGGTGGATATCGTGATCGGTAAAACAGGAACCGTCTGGACACATGGAAGACTCACGCAGGAGAATCTGCGCCTTTACACCGCTCGTGTGCGTCTGCTCATAAATGCGTTTTTCAACATCCCGTTCGGTATATCCAACCTTAATGTAACCGGTGTGAGACGCAACTCCGGGAAGCGTGTAAACATAAATTGTTGGGGTAACAGCGGGGCGTTGGATGAAGAAATCAGTTGACATGGTCGTCCTCCCGCGGGATCAGCTCCCAACCGCGCACGCCCTTTGAAGTATCCAAACGATATTTTTTGCTACAAGCATCGCAAGCAATGTACACATCGTGATCCCGAAATCCCGGGATATTGTCGTGTTCCTCAATGATCTTTCCTTTGCCACAGGGACATTCATATTCATATCGTTCAGTATCACCACTCCCGGCGCCATAGCCGATATGATCTTCTTGACTTGAACAGATTAACTTGGTGCGCATGATCAGTCCTCCTTGATGTTCGTAGAATCCATTGGTTTTATCATGGATTCGATAAAATCAATTTCTTCCTGTGTCAGGTTATATTTTGCATAAAGCTCGGCATCGGTCCATGGTTTGGAGAAATCTTGCATGGGGACAAACTTATAAACATGTTTTGCTCCAGCTTGCGTTATTTTCACTATCGACACCATAAAGTGAAAAAATTTTGTGTTTATATAGCTCAATACATTTTCAGCTTCCACTCTTGTATCAAATGGACCTATTACTGAATATGTTTCAGTGCAAAGTGTATTTGGTTCTGCTATAATAGCATTTAGTCTATCAGAACCGGGGTCTCCACTCCCCCAAGCTCGAGGAATTAGTAACTTCCATTTGTCAATATATTGCTGGCCTTTTTTTGCCGTAGAACGATCAATATATCCGATGCCTTCGTTTCTCCACCCAAAATAGTAGAATTTTGCGGCCCCGTCAAAAGGTTTCAGCTTGAATTGAGGTTTTATTCGCAAGTAACTATTTTCGACTCGCACATCATATCCAAAAGGATCGTTTGCGCTCATAATATTGTAAAATAGAGATTCATTTTTGCTTTGTACTTTATGAAGTATGTTTATTTTATTACTATCCCGTATAAATATATCCAAACCATTTTCCAGCAAGGGACGCGTAGATGATGTAATTACTGTACCATGATGTGTAATTATTCTACAATCTCCGCTACTGTTTTTCTCCCAAAGAAAGAATGAAACGCCCCCCTTTATTTCAACCCCTGGGAAACAATCAGATGCGTCTGGAAAATCGTGAATAATCCTAATCTGTTCGTCATGGAGCATTTTATTTCGAAACTCTTCAAGTCCGCGCCCACCGGTAAACCATCGAGAAGGAGTAATCATGATTAAATATCTTGGCATCAACTTCTTGGATTGTTCTATAAATTTTTGATAAATCGGTATAGCACTTGCTCCATGCCCCCCATCGCTCAACTGATACGGCGGGTTGCCTATAATGACATCGAATTTCATTTTGAAAAGTTCCTCCGGATTTTGCGTATGAATCCATTCGTATGCGTGTGTTTCCAGTTCTGACGAACGGTCGTATTCGCTCTTAGACGCGCCGCACCAAATACAAGACGCTTTCGGCTTTCCGTTGCTGTCATAAGTCGTTTTTCCCCATGTATGCGGAATGCGTTTATAGCGGATATTCCCCTGTGCATCGTCAAAGCGGCTCACCGAGAACTCGCTGTTCGGGTATTTGGAGCAGTACACGCCGCGACGGGAAAGCAGGCTTGTCAACTCGGTAATGGCAATACCATACAGTTGTTTTTGAAAAATATGATCGACGCGTTCCTGCAAATCGGGAATCTGCGGCTCCAACCCGATGATCAGCCGTTTGGCAATCTCCCGGAGAAAAACGCCGGTTTTGCACGCAGGATCCAAAAAGGTCGTATCGGGATTGCGAAACAGTTCCTGCGGCAGCATGTCCAGCATTTTGTTGACCACATCCGGCGGGGTGAAAACCTCATCATTGGAAAGGTTTGCAAGGCAGGACAGCACATCGGGATTGTAGACATTTTCAAACAGCGCATTACTCATGGTCGGCAAGCCTCCTATAATTTGTGATATACTGCTTCAGAAATTTTCCTTCTTCGTCAGGTCGCACCGTCTCTCCGAGCAATGACAGTTGCCCGTCCTCTGGGGTTGTTTCCTTTTCGTCTTTTGCATTGACCAATTCGTCAAAGGTGTAGTCCTTGCGCTGAATGCGCCCGTCATTGAACGGGAAAGTCCATTCCGAAAATACAATCGGTTCGGGGGTGTCCTTGCCGTTTTCGTCTACGCACATAAGGGACAAAGCGTTGCCACAGACAATATTGCGGGAGAGAATGAATCTTACCGCCGCCCGTGTATCGTCGTTGCACTCCTTTTTGCAGACCTTATGGTATTCCTCCTCCCACAGTCCGTACAGCCGCTCACGGCAGGCTTCGCAATTGTCCGCGAGGATATCCACCCCATACAGACTGCCGAGAGCGAGCAGTGAGTTGCGCTCCCAATCGTAGCTGCTTTTACGGTACTTTCTTATTTGCTCACCGGCAAGCTTACGGGTAAGAATCTCGGCAAGAAAGTTGCCGTCCCCGCAGGCAGGCTCCAAAAAGCGGGAATCGATGCGTTCGGTTTCGGGTTTGACAAGATCGCACATCGCCTTGACCTCCCGCTCGGCGGTAAAGACCTCGCCGTGTGCGGCGACCCGCTCCCGGGATTTGACCTGTTTTTTCTCCATCCGACGCTCCTTTCTGCACCGAATATAACATTCGATGCAGAAAAGATAAGAAAAAAGGACGCATCCGTGTCAAAATTTGACAAGATGCGTCCGAAAAGTGCTTTCTCGGGGTTGAAAAGTGCCTTGCGGTGTGTTATAATAAAGTATATAAGTATGTTATTATGTACCGAATGTTATAATCGATGCAGTTTTTTGCTCAAAAAAGCTTTTCCAATTTGTTCATGGCGGCAATTTTCGTGTCCATCATGCTGTGCGCATAACGGTTGAGCGTGATGGTTGCGTTTTTATGCCCCATCAGTTCCGAAAGGGTTTTGATATCCATTCCGCATTCCAGTGCGCGGGTTGCAAATGTGTGTCGCAAAGCGTGAAAGTTCAGTTTTCGCACTCCCGCCTTTTCGGTCAGGCGTTCAAACAGATATTGATACGAGCGGATCGACATTCGCTCGGCTTTTTTGTTTTCTATCACAAACTCGCTCCGCGCGCCTCTTCTATAGATGCGTAAATCCTCTGCAAGATAGCCCGGCAAAGGAACCATGCGCTCGGATGCGGCTGTTTTCGGTCGATCCACAAATAACTGCCACTCGCCCTCGGCGTTCTTTTCGCGGTAGACCGTCTTTTGGATGTGCAGAATTCCTTTTTCCATGTCAACATCCTGCCACTCCAATCCAAGCAATTCCCCGATTCGCAATCCGGTATAAAGGCAGAGCCGGATGCCGAACAACCGCCTGTCTTCCCATGCCGCAATGGCTCCTTCCAATCGCCGCTGTTCCTCTCGTGTAAACGCTTCCACCCGCGACGGCGGACCGGGTACACGCCGGATACGGTCACAGGGATTTGCCGGAAGTAATTCCATATCGCACGCATAGGTGAATGCGGCGTTCAGAACGGTCAGCATCAGATTGGTACTGGTCGCCGAAAGTGCCTCGCCGCGCAGGTTCCCGTCCGCCTGATGTGCGGTCAGAAATTCGGAAATCTGCCGCCGGCCGAGATCGTCAATCTGCGTGTCGCCAAGTTCGGGCAGGATGTGCTGAACGATCAATCCCTTATACCGGCTGTATGTCCGCGGCTTGACCCTTTCCCGTTCGCATCGGTCCAGCCACGCTGTCATCAATTCATTTGTCGTCATTTTTTCAACGCTCCTTTTTGCCTTATTATAGCCTCTTCCGGCGTTTTTATGAATATCTCAAGGGAACGAAAGAGCGACACCCTCCGATAATCCGGAAAAGTATCGCTCTTTTAAAATGCGGCGTATATTGAACAGTGTATCGTTGCATTTTCATGCTCTTGCCCCCTTCTGTACCTGTAAGTACAATACCATACCACAGAAGGTCGGAGAAGTCCAGCGAAAATCCAAAGAAAAAAGATGTGTCGGAACAAATTTGCGGCAGGTTTATGGATTGCCCCAAAATCAGCTGAAACATTCACTCTCATACCGAAATCATTCTATTGAATTTCAAAAAATGTGTTTTTTGCTCGCGGATTTCAAAGAAAAATGTGTTGAATTGCTCTTGCAAAACTTCGAAAAATGTGTTATACTATATCAGACGGAAAAAGGAGGGATCGTATGAAGCGAAAAGCGATTGAAGATCTGAAAAAATGGCGTGATGACCCGGAACGCAAACCGATGGTATTGCGCGGTGCCAGACAGGTCGGAAAAACCTGGCTGATGAAGGAATTCGGTCGGGTGTATTATGAAAACTGTGTATATTTCAACTTCGACGAAGAAGATGAGCTGAAATCAATCTTTGAAGTTAACAAAAATCCGGCACGGATTGTCGAGCTTCTCTCCATGATCGCCGGAAGCAAAATTCAACCGGGTAAAACGCTGATAATTTTTGATGAAATACAGGAGTGTCCGGAAGCCCTGAATACGCTGAAGTATTTCAGAGAAAAAGCCAATGAATACCATGTGATTGCCGCGGGAAGCCTGCTCGGCACACTGCTTGCCCAGCCCAAATCCTACCCGGTCGGCATGGTAAACCTGCTTGATATTGCCCCACTGACTTTTGACGAATTTCTTGATGCGACCGATCCCGTTCTTTTTTCATACTATGACAGCATTGAGAAAGAGCAGATCATTGAGGAAATCTTTCACAACCGCCTGACCGAGGCATATAATTACTACCTGATTATCGGCGGAATGCCCGAATGCGTGGCATCATGGATCAAATATAAAGATCCGGAAAGGATCTCCTCAATTCAGCGTGAGCTGATCGAAATCTACGAAAACGACTTTTCAAAGCATAACGGGAAGATCAACAGCGGTCGGATTCTGATGGTTTTCCGCAGCATCGTTTCTCAGCTTGCAAAACCGAACGAAAAATTTATGTACGGCGCTGTCCGTGAAGGCGGCAGAGCACGGGATTTTGAAGAAGCAATCGAATGGCTGGTCTCTGCCGGTATGCTGAAT
>ERZ779889.759-NODE-759-length-38522-cov-3.985650_pt1 | contig 38522 bp, 32 predicted proteins | sample MGYA00511030_ERZ779889 | MGnify/ENA primary metagenome ERZ779889 (study PRJEB29588, sample SAMEA2160616) | human gut metagenome | biome: human gut; feature: human-associated habitat; material: faeces | place: Denmark | collected 2008/2010 ... | reverse complement strand
GCTGCGGCAAATCTTCCGGTTTCATTAATACGGAAAGCATCTGCGCCGGTCTGCCCTTTTTCATAATAATAGGAGTAACCCACGCATCAAGCGCACCTGCTGCCAAAAGTTTTTCCTGAACATAAGGCCATACTTCACTGCTCATATCGTCGATATTAGATTCGGCAACAGTCAGCCCACAGTTATTTTCATCATCAAGTGTGCCAAGGCTTACGCGCAAAACATTAGGAATTTCCAAATTCCTTGTTCCTGCACCATAGCCAACTTTTTCAATTATAAAACCTTTAGGCATATCAACAGAAGTTTTTGCCAGTGCTGCCATTAAAGCTGCACCGGTAGGCGTTGTTAATTCGCGTTCAATATTTCCCTTGGCAAACGCCAATCCCTGTGCCAAAAGTTCTGCTGTCGCAGGAGCCGGTACAGGCATTAAACCATGCGCACACTGAACAAACCCGAACCCTGTTTTAATTTCCGATACATAAATATCTTCAATTCCAAGATATTCCAAAGCAAGGCAGCTTCCAACGATATCAATAATAGTGTCAATAGCGCCAACTTCATGGAAATGCACTTCTTCAAGGCTTTTGCCATGCACTTTTGCTTCTGCAAGTCCGAGCATGCGGAATACGCCAACAGCTTTTTCTTTTATGTTAGCGCTTAAATCTGAATTTTCTATGATAGTTTTGATGTCATTAAAATTTCTGTGTTCATGATGGTGGTGCTGGTGAACTTCTTGAGTATTTTCGTTTACATGGCAGCAATGATGATCATGCAAATGTTCTGCCTCATGTCCATGATGGTGATGGCATTCCCCATGTTCGCCGTGATGATGATGTTCTCCATGGTGGCAGCAATGCTCATGCTCATGTTCTTCAAGTTCAGCAGCTTCCGTAACACCCGGAATTTTTACATTAAAATAAGCAGCATTAATTCCGCATTTATCAGCGCGAGTATTAATAAGTTCATATTCGCCTAAATGCATTTTCTGCAATTCTGCCGCAATAAAATCAGCATCAGCACCCAAATCAAGCAATGCTCCCAAAAGCATATTGCCGCTGATTCCTGAAAACGCTTCTATGTAAAGTGCTTTTTTCATTTTCTCACCTCATATGGTTAATAATACTTGCCATGCGCCCTGCGCCAAAACCGTTATCGATATTTACAACGGCAACGCCCGCCGAACAACTGTTCAACATTCCTAAAAGCGCCGATAATCCTTTGAAGTTTGCTCCATACCCTACACTTGTAGGCACAGCAATAACAGGCTTGTCCACTAAACCGCCGACAACACTTGCCAAAGCACCTTCCATGCCGGCAACAACAATAACAACATTCGCCTCGCGGATAATGTCAATTTTAGAAAATAAACGGTGGATGCCTGCCACGCCGACATCATAAACACGTTTTACCGTGTTACCCATAATTTCTGCCGTAAGAGCAGCTTCTTCCGATACCGGCAAGTCACTGGTTCCGGCTGTTACAACAGCTATATAACGCTTGTCATCTTTCGGCAAAGGCTTGCGTTCAATTTTAATAAAACCTGCATCTTTATAATATTCGGCATCTGGAACTACTTTTTTTACAGCGGCATATTTTTCTCCATTGGCACGTGTGCCAATAATATTGTTGTGCACTTCTGCCAAGCGACCCATAATAGCAGCCGTTTGTTCAGCAGTTTTGCCTTCACAATATACAACCTCTGCAAATCCCTGCCGCAAGCTGCGTTCATGGTCAATCATGGCAAAACCTAAATCGCTGTATTCATTGCTGTGCAGTTTTCTTAAAAAATCATCGTTATTAATTTTTCCCTGCTTAAAATCGTTCAGTAATTCGTAAACCTGCTGTTTATATTCCATTTTTTAATCCTTTTAATAACCAAAAATAAGTTTTCTCAACTATATAATTATACAACTTTAAGCGGGCTCATAGCAAGCAATTCAATCACTTAATGCATACGCTGTTAAATCTGCGGTTAATCTTACATTACCGTTAAAACTGTCTGAAATACGTTCGATAATTACATTATTAACAGTTAACAGCTGCTTTTTATTTTGAATTTCATCCAGGAAAGCAGCCGTTTTATAAAAACTGCCGTTTAAAATAATTTTAAATGTTATTGTTTCATAAGCTTTTTTATTTTGTTTTTCATTTTTTACCGGTTTTATGCTTTCTACCTGTAAATTATTTTTTCCTGCAATTTCAGTATATTTTTTTATAAGTTCTGCGGCTGTTATTTTTTCCGGCAGTATTTTATGCGCTTCTTCCATCGCAGCATTTTGTCCTTTAATAAAAGCATCATAATTATTATTTTCTATGGCAAAACTCCGATAATTTTCAAGACGCTGTGTTTCTTCTGCAAGTATATTTTTGCTTAGTTCAATTTTGTTTTGCAGCGGGTCTATAGCCACTGTCTTTATGGCCATACACAATGCCAGCACAGCAATTAAAAATAAACTACTTTTATCAGTACGCTTTAAATTTTGCAGTTTTAAATAAAGTTCCTGCATCAATTACTTCCTTTCCAACAATAAATTAAAGGCAGTCACATTTTTGCCTTCTGCTTGTACATTTTTTAATTCCGATAATTCCGCCGCAATATTATTTCTTTTACTAATTGTTTCAGAAAATTCTACAGCTTTAGCTATACCTGGCGCATAACCGCTGACTATAATTTGCCTGCTGTCATTTTCTTCTATCTTTTCCAGCCAGCAGCCATAAGGAATAGATTCTGTAACAGATGTTAAAACATGCTGCCAGTTTATATTTTTTGCACGCATAGTTTCTGCCATTTTTAAACGATTGTTAATTTTATGATTTACAACAGAGGCTTCTTCATAACGTTCCTGCCATTCGCCGTTTGCTGCTATTTTTCGCTGCACTGCCTGTAAATCATTTTGCACATTATAAAACAGAATTAAATTCCAACCCCACATTATCAGAAAAACTGCCGTGAGGATACCGGCAGCAACGTTGTATGCCTGCCAGCGCTTAAACTGGAACCTGCTTTCTGTAAAAGGCAAAAAATTACATTGCTTATTTTCCAAACAAAGTGCTGCGCCAATAGCCGCTGTAAACAAATTCAACTGCCGCAAATAATCGGTTTTGATATTTTCAGAAAAACCTATGCTATACCCAATTTCATTTCTAATAACCGGTAAATTGGTATCTTTTTCTATTTCTTCAGTCAATAAACTATTGCCATTTACAATTATCTGTTTAAAAGCAACACCAGAAAATTGTAAACACATATTTTCTATTATTGATTTTAAATCTGCAATATCAAAATTATTCATCTGTTTTTGCGCTATGGGAATGCCATTATTAAAAGCAGCAACAGTAATTTCGTTTGCATTAATAACATCAAGCAGCAAAAAATCTGTATATGTTTTTGCAAAAGTTTGCTCTATCGCCACGGAACGTAAAAATACGCCGCCTAACGGCAAATCTAATTTTTCGGCAACTGTTTTAAAAACGGCAGATATACGCTGCGGCATTGCTGCTGCGGCAACTTTACTTAAAGCATTTTCTTTTTTTGTTAAGTATACCGCTGTACAGCAAAAGTTGTCCGCATTGCTGTTTAAGATATTTTCCAGTTCCCAACGGGCAGCTTCACGCAAATCATTTTCAGGCATATTAGGCAAATCAAGCATAAACACAGCTGAATTTTCAGCACCTAAAGTAAATATAACAGTATCTGCCTGTATTTTTTCACGTTTAAAAATACTGCAAATAAAATCTGCAAGAGCAGAATTGTTATCAGCAATTGCTGCGTTTTCCAATAATGCAGGCATTTTTTCATTATGCAGCATTATCACTTGCGGTACACGCAAGCCGCAATCTACAACGGCAATTCTTATATCTTTAGTTGTAATATCAATAGAAGCAATCTTTTTAAAGTGCTTTTTAATTAAATTGGTTATAAAAAATTTATAATTCATTGCTCACTTTCCCTAAAATAAATTCCAATAATAATTTAATAAAACAGGCTTATATAATAAAACAACAAATGCCGATAAGCACAAAAATGGGCCAAACGGAACAGCATCTCCTTTACTTTTTATGCCGCTTGCAAGAAGCAACATACTCATAATGCCGCCAATAGTAAATGCCAATAACAAAAACATTAATGTACCTTCAATTCCAAGCCATAAACCAACCGCTGCACTTAATTTTACATCTCCTCCACCCATGCCGCCTCGGCTGATAATAAAAATAACAAGCATTATTGCAAATCCCAGAATACCGCCTAATAGCGAATCCAAAATTTTATCAGAATGGTATAAGAAACTATAACAAAGTCCGCTTGCTGCAATAACGCCAACCCAAGCATCAGGTATAATTTGTTCGTTGTAATCAATTAAACTTATCAGAACAAGGAATCCTGTAAAGACAAACATCAGCACAAGCAGCAATCCCGGCAGTGCATGAATACCACATAAAACAAAGGCCGTTCCTGTTATAAGTTCCGCAGCAAAACTATTTATGCTATAAGCAGTTTTACAATAACGGCAACGCCCTCGCAGATACAAATAACTGAATACAGGAAGCAAATCAATAACACTAAGCCTGTGCCCGCAGCTTTCGCAAACAGATTTGCCATAAATAATACTGCTCCCATGTGAGAATCTGTAAGCGCAGCAAGCTACAAAACTTCCGATAGCTGCCCCAAACACAAAATAAAAAATTAACCACAAAATCACTTAATAAACCACCACAACAGCTAAATTTACAGCGCCTTAAAAAGACGCAGCCCCACTATTATATAAAAAAATAACAGCGGATGCAAGAAACATCCGCTGTTATAATTCACTTTAAATTTTTGTTATTTGCCTGTACGGCCGCGTTTGGTAAACGGTTTACCTTCTTTGCAAAGCGGGCAGTCATCAGGGTCATAAGTAGGCACGTTAAGGTGCAGCAATGCTTCCGTACGCATGCCAAAATCAACTTTGCCGCCGCTGCGGTCTACCAAAAGGCCAATTCCTACCGGTACGCCGCCATGTGCTTTAACAACATCAAGAACTTCTTTAACGCTGCCGCCGGTGGTAACAATATCTTCAACAATCAAAACACGGGTGCCCTCCGGAATTTGGAAGCCGCGTTTCAAAGTCATTTTACCATTTTCACGTTCGGTGAAAATAGCACGGGTGCCAAGTGCCTTGCCAACTTCATGCGCCAGTAAAATACCGCCGGTCATAGGCCCGATAACGAGTTCTACATTATCGGCAGCATAGCGTTCAGCCAGTTCCTGGCACAGCATTTCCGTATATTTAGGATGCTGCAGCACATTGAATTTTTCAACATACATAGGACTGTGCAGACCGCTGGTCAGCAAAAAATGACCGTGCAGCACTGCCTGGGTTTCTTCCAATAACTGCATTACTTCTTTTTCCTGCATCATAAGTTTATACACCTCTTATTTCTGCTGCAATGCTTTGTGCCGCAGCTTTTTTATCTTCTGCTTTGGTAATAGGCCTGCCCACTACAATATGGGTTGAACCATTTTTTAATGCTCCTGCCGGGGTTGCGATTCTGCTTTGGTCATTAACCGCTGCACCTGCGGGACGGATGCCCGGAGTTACAATCAAAAAGCCTTCACCGCATGCTTTGCGTATCTCTGCGGCTTCCTGTGGAGAAGCAACAACACCATCCATTCCTGCTTCTTTGGCAAGTTTGGCCAGGGCAATTACCTGTTCGGCAATGCTGTTTTTATAATTAAGGTCAGCATATTGTTCGTCATCAATGCTGGTAAGTACGGTAACGGCAATAAGTTTCGGCGCAGGACGGCCAAGTTCTTCGGCTTTTGTATGTACAGCTTTAACTGCCTCCTGCATCATTTTTTTGCCGCCAATGGCATGTACATTCAGCATATCTGCGCCAAGCACTGTTAAAACAGAAAGCGCACTGGCAACGGTATTAGGAATATCATGCAGTTTTAAATCCAAAAACACCTTTTTGCCGTTAGCTTTTAAAAAGCTAATCATTTCGCTACCTGCTGCGTAATAAAGTTCCATGCCAACTTTATAATGGCAAACAGAATCACCCAACTCTTCAACACATGCTTTGGCTAAAGCAGCAGTCGGAAAATCAAGCGCCACTATTAAACGTTCATCACTCATGGTTTACTCCTTTCCGCTGTGCAAGGCAAAACTGCCTTCCGGCAATGCTGCGCCAATCATATCAGTAAGTTTGTTAATATTGTGCCTGTCCATATAAGCCAGGATGCCGTGGCTGATGGTTTCTGCAATAGCAGGATTACGGAAGTTTGCCGTACCTACTGCAACAGCACTCGCGCCGCAAAGGAAAAATTCAACAGCATCTTCGGCAGTTTCAATACCTCCCATGCCGATAATAGGAACATGCACCTTCTGCGCTACTTCGTAGCACATGCGTACGGCAACAGGACGGACAGCAGGACCGCTTAAACCGCCTGTAATATTACCAAGCACCGGGCGCTGGCGTTCAATATCAATTTTCATGCCAATCAGCGTATTAATTAAAGAAATAGCATCAGTTCCGGCATCTTCAACGGCAAGAGCCATTTCCGTAATGCTGGTTACATTAGGAGAAAGCTTTGTAATAACAGTTTTTCCAAAATGTTTTTTTACCTGCTCTACTACAGCTGCTGCACTATCCGGGCAAGTGCCAAAAGCAATGCCGCCCTGTTTAACATTCGGGCAGGAAATATTAATTTCTACTGCATGCACACCGTCAACATCAAGTTTGTGCGCCAATTCGCCGTATTCTTCCGGAGAAGAAGCAGCAATATTAACGATAACAGGAACATTATATTGACGGAGTTTAGGCAGAGTTTCATTTAAAAAGTAATCGCTGCCGGGGTTTTCCAGCCCTACGCAGTTCAGCATGCCGGAAGGAGTCTCAACGGCGCGCTGGCCTTTATTTCCTTCGCGCGGCAGAAGTGTTGTGCCTTTAACGCACACTGCGCCAACTTTTTCTAAATCTAAAAAGTCGGTAAACTCCAAACCGAAGCCAAAAGTACCGGAGGCAGTGGTAACCGGTGTCTGCATTTTTAAGCCGGCAATATCAACTGCCAGGCGTCCGTCATACAATTTTGCGCTTACCATTCGCCCACCTCCTCAGCCCAGAATACAGGACCGTCAGTACAAACTTTAAGGCGTTTGCCAATGCCGCTGCAAGAGCAGGACAAGCATGCGCCCAACCCGCATGCCATATATTTTTCAAGCGATACCTGGCATTTTACGCCATATTCTTTCGCTGCTTCAGCAACGGCTTTCATCATCGGCACTGGGCCGCAAACATAAAGTGCGTCATATTTGCCGCTTGCCAGTAAATCCGGCAGAACAGCCATTACAGTGCCTTTCGTGCCGCAGCTTCCGTCGTCCGTTGTTAAATGCATAACCGGGCAATAATCTTCATACAGCTTTGTCCAGAACAGTTCATCGGCTGTACGCCCGCCCATAACAATTTCTGCCTTGCCTTTGCCAAAAGCAGATGCAAGAAACAGCAGCGGTGCAAGTCCCAAGCCGCCGCCAATAATAAGCGGATGTTCGGCATTCATATCAAAGCCGCGTCCCAACGGGCCAACGATGCTTAATTTATCGCCAGTACAATATTCTGCTAAAAGTTTGGTTGCATCACCGATAATACGGTAAATCATAGTGATTGTACCCTCTTTTTTATTAACGGCAGCAACACCAAACGGACGGCGCAGCAAAGGCGCCGTGCAGTTAAATACCTGCACGTTTACAAACTGCCCCGGAACGGCAAGTTCTGCCAGTTCCGGTGCATAAACTTCTATTAATTTGGTTGAATTGTTTAAGACATGCTGTCCTACAACTTTAGCTTCAACAATTTTTTTAGGCATATATCAGCCCTCCCAGGCAAGATCCTGCAAAGCTACAATACTTACAACGCGGCGGCGGCGCATTGCGCTCATAACATGCTGCAATTCACGCGCCGTATCAAGAGAAGTCAGGCAGGCAATGGCATGTTCAACGGTAGAACGGCGGATTTTAAAGCCGTCACGTTCAGCGTCGCGTCCATGGTTGGTTGTATTAATAACCATGCTGATATGCCCTTCTTTAATTTCATCCAAAATATTCGGGCTGCCTTCACTTACTTTAGTTGCTACTCTGACTTTTACGCCGTGGCTCTGCAAATACTCAGCCGTGCCGCCGGTTGCCGTAATTTCATAACCCAAATCAGCAAAACCTGCTGCAATGTCACAGGCTTCTTCCTTATCCATATCGGCAACGGTAATTAAAATCGAGCCTTCGTGAGGAACATTAATGCCGGCTGCAATGCAGGCTTTGTACAGCGCACGCGAATACTGATAATCAATAGCCATAACTTCGCCGGTAGATTTCATTTCAGGCCCAAGAGTAATATCTACATTGCTCATCTTATTGAAGGAGAATACCGGAGCCTTAACTGCGTAATAATCTGGGAAGAGCTGCAAGCCGGGACGGAAACCCTGCTCACGGATGCCAAGACCCATTGCGCATTTTGTTGCAACGTCAACCATCTGAATGGTGGTAACTTTGCTGAGGAACGGAACAGTACGGGAAGAACGCGGGTTAACTTCAATAACAAATACTTCATTGTTGCGTACAATGTACTGAATGTTAATCATGCCGTGTACTTCAAGACCAATGGAAATTCTGTTGGTGTAGTCGATAATCGTTTTAATAACGGATTCCGACAAAGTGCGCGGCGGATATACAGCAATAGAGTCGCCGGAATGTACGCCTGCACGTTCGATATGTTCCATGATGCCGGGAATAAGCACGTCTTTGCCATCGCAGATAGCATCAACTTCAACTTCTGTGCCCTGTAAGTAATGGTCAACCAGTACCGGATGTTCATGCGAAGCCTTAACAGCATTCGTCATATAATATTTAAGTTCATCATCATTGTAAACGATTTCCATAGCACGGCCGCCAAGTACATAAGACGGACGCACCATTACCGGATAGCCAACATCTGCCGCAGCTTTCAGCGCACCTTCGGTATCAAATACGGTATGTCCCTGTGGGCGCGGAATATCGCAGGAAGTAAGAAGTTCATCAAAACGTTCGCGGTCTTCGGCACGGTCAATGCTTTCAACGCTGCTGCCCAAAATCTTAATGCCGGCTTTTTCAAGCGGGCCTGCAAGGTTAATGGCAGTTTGTCCGCCGAATTGTACAATAACGCCTTCCGGTTTTTCTTTATCCAGAATGTTCAGCACATCTTCAATAGTCAGCGGTTCAAAATACAATCTGTCGCTGGTATCAAAGTCGGTACTTACAGTTTCAGGGTTATTATTGATAATAATGGTTTCGTAACCAAGCTCTTTCAAAGCCCATACAGAATGCACGGAGCAGTAGTCAAATTCAACGCCCTGACCGATACGGATAGGACCTGAGCCAAGTACGGCAACCTTTTTCTTATCGCTGACTTCAACTTCGTCTTCTTCAGCATAAGTTGAATAATAATACGGAGTTTCAGCTTCAAATTCTGCTGCGCAGGTATCAACCATTTTATAAGTAGGTATAATGCCCCAGCCTTTACGCATTTCGCGTATTTCCTGCCAGGTTTTACCAATATAGCCGGCAATAACAACATCTGCAAAACCCATTTTCTTGGCTGCACGCATTAAGTCTTCCGTCATAGGTTCAGCCTTGATGCGTTTTTCCATATTGACAATGTTCATAATTTTTTGCAGGAACCAGTTGTCAATTTTAGTAATGTCGTGTACTTCTTCAATCGTTACGCCGCGGCGGAAGGCTTCTGCAATTACAAACAGGCGCTGATCATCAATCAGATGAATGCGGTCATATACTTCTTGGTCGCTGAGAGATTTCAGTTCCGGCATTTCAAGATGGATAAGGCCGATTTCCAAAGAACGTACTGCTTTCAGCAATGCAGCCTCAAGATTTCTTTCAATAGCCATAACTTCGCCCGTAGCTTTCATCTGTGTACCAAGAGTACGGTCTGCGGTAACAAATTTATCAAACGGCCAACGCGGGAATTTTAATACAACGTAGTCCAGCGCAGGTTCAAAGCAAGCAGTGGTTTTTTTGGTAACAGCATTCTGGATTTCGTCCAATGTGTAACCAACCGCAATTTTACTAGCAACTTTAGCAATAGGATAACCGGTTGCTTTGGAAGCAAGTGCCGAAGAACGGCTTACACGCGGATTAACCTCAATTACATAATAACGGTAAGAATTAGGATCAAGTGCAAGCTGTACGTTGCAGGCACCGCGCACGCCAAGTTCACGAACAATATCAATGGAAGCCTGACGCAGCATCTGTACTTCATGGTCGCTTAAAGTCTGTGCCGGAGCGGCAACGATGGAATCGCCTGTATGCACGCCAACCGGGTCAAGGTTTTCCATAGAGCAGACGGTAATGCAGTTATCATCCGCATCACGCAAAACTTCATATTCAATTTCTTTCCAGCCGGCAACGCTGCGTTCAATCAGCGCTTGGCCAATAAGGCTGTATAAAAGGCCTTTGCTTACAATATCGTCCAGTTCTTCATCATTATTGGCAATACCGCCGCCGGTACCGCCCAAAGTATAAGCCGGACGTACAATCAGCGGGAAACCAACCTGACGGGCAAATTCTTTAGCGGCAGATACGGTTTCAACAATAGTGCTTTCAGGAATCGGCTGGTTGATTTTTTCCATCGTTTCCTTAAACAGTTCGCGGTCTTCAGCACGTTTAATACTTTCAATCTGAGTACCTAAAAGTTTTACGTTATATTCACGCAAAATACCCTGTTTATCAAGGTCAATGGCAAGGTTTAAGCCAACCTGCCCGCCCAAAGTTGCCAGCATGGCATCCGGGCGTTCGCGTTTAATTACGCTTTCAATAAATTCTACATTAACAGGCTCAACATAAACACGGTCGGCAATATGCACGTCCGTCATAATAGTTGCAGGGTTGCTGTTTACAAGAACAACTTCCAGCCCTTCTTCTTTTAAAGCGCGGCAGGCTTGTGTGCCGGAATAGTCAAATTCTGCCGCCTGGCCGATAATAATCGGGCCCGAACCGATAACCAGTACTTTTTTTACATTTTGCAGCTTCGGCATATTAGCGGCCTCCCATCATTTTAATAAAACGCTCAAACAAATATTCGTGACCGCCGGGTCCGGGGCTTGCTTCCGGATGGTACTGCACGGTAAAGGTCGGATGGTCAAGATAACGCACGCCCTCAATCGTGTGGTCATTAAGAGAAATATTGGTAATTTCAATGTTTTTGCCTTCCAGAGATTTTTCATCAACGGCATAACCGTGGTTCTGGGAAGAAATCATTACTTTATGTTCCAGCAAATCTTTAACCGGATGGTTAATGCCGCGATGGCCGAACTTCATTTTATAAGTATCGCAGCCATTGGCAAGCGCCATTAACTGATGACCGAGGCAAATGCCAAAAATCGGCTTTTTGCCGATAAAGTTTTTAACTTCTTCGATAACAGAAGTTAAATCCTTCGGGTCTCCGGGGCCGTTGGAAAGGAAAATTCCGTCCGGCTGGGAAGCAAGCACTTCCTGCGCGCTGGTAAATGCCGGGAATACAGTTAAACGGCAGCCGAAACTTGCCAGATAATTAAGGATGTTTTGTTTAATGCCGTAATCCATAACGGCAACATGATATTTACCTTCGCCCATTGTATAAATTTCCGGCGTAGTAACTTTTGCAACCTGGTCATGTACTTCCGGTTGTGCCAGCAATTTATCAATTTCTTCCTGCGGAGTTTCTTCCGGTACGATAATGCCCTGCAAAACGCCGTAGTTTCTTAATTTTCTGGTAATGGCACGGGTATCAACGCCAACCAGTACAGGCACATCCTGCTCATCCAGGAAATCTTCCAAAGTCTGTTCGTTTTTCCAGTTGCTTGGATGATCGCAAAGTTCGCTGATAACAAAGCCCTGGAAGAAGCATTTTCTGCCCTGATTAAACTCAGGGTTAATGCCGTAATTGCCAACCAGAGGATAAGTTAAAACAACAATCTGGTCGCAAAATGACGGGTCAGTTAAAGTTTCCTGATAACCGCTCATGCCTGTTGTAAAAACAACTTCGCCGACAGCATTGCGTTTACCGTACAGAGTTCCTCTGTAAACGCTGCCGTCTTTTAAAACCAGTTTACCCTTTCTTCCTATTTGCCGCATACTACACCATCTCTCATAACAAATTTACCTGCTACCATAGTGGCAACTGCTTTGCCTTTGCAGTGTTTTCCATTGAAAGGCGTTACATTGCCGCGTGTATAAAATTTCGTATTATCAACCGTCCATTCCTTGTTAAGGTCGATAACAGTCACATCTGCCGGACTGCCTACTTTTAAACTTCCAGCATTTAATGCAAAAATATTCGCAGGCGCTGTACTCATTTTATCAATAATTTCGTTAATTGTGAAGAGCCCTGTATGATAAAGTTCTGTTAAAATTACGCCCAAAGAAGTTTCAAGGCCGGTAAAACCGTTCGGGGCATAGCGGAACTCAACATCTTTTTCTTCCGGAGCATGCGGAGCGTGGTCAGTAACAATCGCATCAGCAGTGCCGTCTTTCAGAGCCTGACGGCATGCCTCTACGTGGTCCATGCTGCGCAGCGGCGGAGATACGCGCGTTGCTGTGCTGTAAGTGCTGCATGCTTCATCTGTAAGAGTTAAATGATGCACGGTAACTTCACAAGTTACATTTACGCCTCTTGCTTTTGCACGGCGGATAATATCAAGAGCGCCTTTGGACGCAACATGAGCAATATGTACATGCGCGCCTGTATACTCGGCAATAATGCAGTCACGCGCAACAGCGATGTCTTCGGAAATATACGGAATGCCCGGAACGCCGATGCGTGCGGAAACAGCGCCTTCATGCATATAACCTTCGTGGTTCAGTTCCTCTTCGATAGAATGGGAAATCAGAACCTTATCAAAAGCGCTTACATATTTTGCAGCCAGCAAAAATAAGCGGCTGCTTTCAACATAATGGCCGTCATCACTGAAAGCCATAGCGCCTTTTTCTGCCATATCGCCAAGTTCTGCCAGTTCTTTCCCCTGCTCGCCCTTGCTGATGGCGCCGATTACTTCGACATTTACATAACCTTCGCGGGCAGCACGTTCTTTAATGCCGCTTACGATAATGCTGTTGTCTACAACAGGTTTGGTGTTAGGCATGCAGGCAATAGTTGTTACGCCGCCTGCTGCCGCTGCCATCGTGCCGGTAACAATATCTTCTTTCGCTTCAAGGCCAGGCTCACGTAAATGTGTATGTACGTCAATAAGTCCAGGAGCAACCACAAGTCCGCTGGCATCATAAACCTCGTCGGCTGCAGCTTCAATATTTTTATCAAGTGCAGCAACAACTCCATCCTCAATAAGTACGTCCATTACTGCATCAAGGTTTTGCGAAGGGTCAACCACACGTCCGTTTTTAATTAATGTTTTCAATTTGTTTCCCTCCTGTCAGCGTTAAGAACAGCAAAGCCATACGAACTGCTACGCCGTTTTGTACTTCGTCCCTGATTTTGGCATTATCGCAGTAACCAACATCCCACGAAATTTCAAGGCCGCGGTTCATCGGACCCGGATGCAGGATTGTTACATCAGGTTTTGCCAGTGCCAGGCGTTTTTCATTAATGCCGAAAATGCGTGCATATTCACGTGCGGAAGGGAACAGGCCTTTCTGCTGGCGTTCAAGCTGAATACGCAGAATATCAATTACATCCGCACCTTCAATAGCTTCTTCCACGCGTTTATGCACCGTTACGCCCAGTGCTTCAATATCATGCGGCATCAAAGTCATCGGACCGGCAACATGCACATCCGCACCGAGCTTTGTCCATGCAGCAATATTGGTGCGTGCAACACGGCTGTATAAAATATCGCCGACAATAGCCATTTTTAAGCCTTTAAAATCCTTGCCCTGCTCACGGATGGTAAACATATCCAAAAGTCCCTGCGAAGGATGTGCGTGCGCACCATCGCCTGCATTAATAATAACCGCTTTGGAAACATCTGCGGCATAAGCAGCAGCACCTTCTATAGGATGGCGCATAACAATGGCATCACATGCCATGGACTGCACAGTAAGAATGGTATCGCGCAGGCATTCGCCTTTTACAACGCTGGAGCTGGAAGTGGTAATGTTTACAACGTCTGCCCCAAGATATTTGCCTGCCAGTTCAAACGAAGTACGCGTTCTGGTACTTGGTTCATAAAACAGGTTGATGATAGATTTGCCGCGCAGTGAGGGAACCTTTTTAATATCACGCTTCATAATTTTTTTCATCTCAGCTGCGGTTTTAAGGATAAGTTCATATTCCTCAACGGAAAGTGAATCCAAATCCAGTATATCTCTGCCGCCGAGAGAAACTGTTGCTTTTGCCATTGCAGAAACCTCCTGTGTATTTATTTAAGCAAAATCTGCGGGTACGCCCGCTTACTTATAAAAATAAAAGCCTTCCGGTCCCCATGAGGATAGGAAGGCTTGTAGTACAAGTTACCTAAAAGTCTACCTTACAGTCTCACAGGACCGATTTAAAGGTAAGTTTTATGTTGTTATTATTGTAACACTTCATAGTCGTATAAGTCAAATTTTTTACGTTAAAATACAGTTCAAAAATCATAAATTTTTGGCAGCAATTTTTATTTCGTTTCGTAAAGCCTTTTCAAAGCGAACCATAGTATCACAATGATAATTTATCATCTTTTCCCAATCACTTAAGTTACGTATATTAACTCCTTCAATGTAATTAGAAATTCTACAGGACTTTTTACCTCCCAAAATTTTCCAATTTAATTCTTCTCCAAAATTTTCTTCAATTATTTTTTTATCTTTCAATAAATTATTAAAAATAGTTTCATTTTCTTCTCTACTTCCATAATTAATAATCAATTCAACACCACAATACCATGTTGTAGCATCAAAAGCAAAAGTTATTCCTGATACTCCGGCACCACTTGATAACCAATGATTTGAAGTAGGTTTAATATTTCTGTATTGAGAAGAAATATTATTAAATTTTTCCAGTAATTTTGTCCAATATTGTACTCTTATATTTTCAATATCTTTTGTTATATCTTTGTCGCTCTGCACTTCTTTTGCTTTATCGGCCATTTGAATTATATACTCAGCAGTTTCTTTAACTGGTATAATTTGCTCCATTGTAAGGAAAAGATTATCATTGTATTGATAAGGTGTAACTTTAAAACATTTGACACTTATACCGTGATTTAGCATCCACATAACAGTAGAAGTAACTTCTTTTCTAAAATTAGCAGCTACTAAAATCATTCGCTGGTCATTCTCATTAAGAGTTATTTCTTCCAATGGTTTTCCATCAAAGAATTCAGAAATATTATTTTTTGCATTTTCATTTATTGAATTTTTATCAAGATAATCTTGATAAATTTCTATAATTTGAGCCTTTGTCAAAGTAGAACAATAAGAAACATATTTTAAACATTGCCAAACTACATCTTTTCCAGTATCGTCCAATTTATTCTCAATAATTACCAAAGAACCGTCTTGATCAAGAGCCAACAAATCTAATCGTTCGTTAGTATCATTAAACCCATTAAATTCTTTTTGTATTATAAGCAAATCTTCTCCAAAACAATTAGGTGATTTGGCAATCCACTCTTGCAGATTTTCACGTTCTTTAAAACCAAGTTCATGAAAAGTACATTTTTGTATTTCAGCAATACTGTTGTTAGATTTATTAATTGCAAACACATTATCACCTCTATATATTTTCTTATATAATTAGTATAACACGTTTTTTTATTAATAAAAACAGCACACCTGCCGTAACAGATGTGCTGCGTGATGTTAATATTTGCTTAGAATTTCCGCAAGTTCTGCAATATTCTTTTTACCAAAAACAACTTTGTCATCATTAATAACCATACACGGAACGCTCATAATATTATATTTTGTTTTCAGTTCAGCAAAATGATTAATGTCATATACTTCTGCGGTAACATTCGGGCTTTCTGCCGCAATGCGCTGCGCCGCCATAACAAGCTCCGGGCACATTGTGCAGGAAAGCGATACCAGTATTTTTAAATCAAGCTTTTTGTTCAAACTTTTTATTTTGTTAAGCGTCGCTCCGTCAACCGCCTGACCGGGACCAGCCGCATTGTACAAAGAGATAACAAATGAATTGAACTCGTGCCCGCCCGGTACGCCGTGAAAGGCAATGCCGGTATAGCTGCCATCGGCGTTCAGAACACGGACACAAGGTTTTTCCGCTTCGTTGCCGTTTGTTACAGCAAGTTTGTCAGTCAAGGCTGCCATTTCATGCACATAGTATTGCAGTTCTTTAGATATTTCCCTATCATCGAGGCTTACTTCCAAAATCAGCGGCTGCTGCATTTTTTCAAATACCGTTTGCAGCTGGGCTTTTATCGCCGCAGTAAAAATTTCACCGTTTTTTGCCGATTCTTGTTTTGCTGTCTCCTGCTTTGCTGAAACTTCCGGTGTTTTAAACTCCGGCTTAATACCGGTTTTATTTTGCATCATACAGGCGTATTTTTCCAGTTCTGTTGCCGCACGTGCGCCATCACTTACGGCAGTTACCACCTGACGCAGATTTTTAATGCAGACGTCACCGGCCGCATAAAGGCCTTCCACATTTGTTCTCTGGTTAACATCAGTAATAATGTAGCCGTATTGGTCAAGTTCGGCCAGTCCTTTAACAAGTTCTGTCGCAGGCTCGTAACCGGCAAATACAAAAACGCCAAAGCCTTCGCCTTCCGGCGGACGGTACTCGGTAACAGTACCGTTTTGGGTATTGCGGTAACGCAATAATATAAGCTTGCTATCGCCTTGCACTTCGTCCACTACAGTATTGTAACAGATTTTTATTTTAGGATGCTTTTTTGCAAGTTCGGCTGTTGCCGCGGCACAGGTAAAATCATCACTGCGTACCAAAATTGTAACGCTGCGTGCATAACGCGTTAAAAATACCGCTTCTTCTGCCGCTGCAAAACCACCGCCAACTACGAAAATATCCATGCCGGTAAAAAACTCACCATCACAGGTTGCACAATACGCCACGCCGCGCCCTTTAAATTCTTCTTCACCAGCAAAGCCTATTTTGCGCGGATGAGCCCCTGTTGCCAGAAGTACGCCAAAAGCCTGTATATCGCCTTTTGATGTATGCACCATTTTTAAGGTATCTCGCATATCAAGTCCGGTTGCTTCTGCCAGCAAAAATTCTGCACCAAAACTTTCAGCCTGTTTACGCATAACAGCAGTAATTTCAGCACCGCTGCCCTGCATTACGCCGGGATAATTTACTACATCGGCAGTAATGGTAATCTGCCCGCCGAACTTTTCTTTTTCTATTACCAAAACACTGTACCTTGCACGCGCAAGATACAACGCAGCCGTTAATCCGGCAGGGCCGCCGCCTATTACAACAACGTCATACAAGGTTTTCATTACAGTAATCCTACAAGGTCAAGGCTCGGTTTCAAAGTTTCAGCGCCCGGCTGCCATTTAGCAGGGCAAACCTGGTCGCCGTGTTCGGCAACAAACTGGCTGGCCTGTACTCGACGGAAAAGTTCATCGGCATTACGACCTACATTGCCGGCAATAACTTCATAAGCAACAATTTTTCCTTCAGGATTAACTATAAAGCTGCCGCGTTCTGCCATACCATCTTCTTCAATCATTACATCAAAATCACGCGCCAGTTTTCCGGTCGGGTCTGCCAGCATCGGATATTCAATTTTCTGAATGGTTTTAGATGCATCGTGCCATGCTTTATGTACAAAATGGCTATCGCACGAAACAGAATAAATTTCGCAGCCTATTTTTTGAAATTCCGCATATTTATTGGCAAGGTCTTCCAATTCTGTCGGGCAGACAAAAGTAAAATCTGCCGGATAGAAGAAAAATACGCTCCACTTACCGAGTATATCAGCTTTGCTCACAGTTTTAAATTCACCTTTATGAAAAGCCTGCACGGAAAAATCGCTTACTTCTTTGTTAATTAATGACATAATAACACTTCCTTTCTTTTGTTAGCTTAGGCTAACTTTGTAATTATTATAATCAATAATAATTATCTTGTCAATGCCAGCAAACAATTAATATTCTGTGTTAATTAAAATTTTAACATTTTATATAAATGGCATAAAAAAATCCCGGAAGCCGAATCCTGTTAAGGCTGTACTTCCGGGATTTTTTATTTGTTTATTTCTTACAGTTCGATATTTTTAGCATTAGCAAGGGTTTCTCTTGCTTCAGCAACCAGTTTTTCCATTACTTCTTTGCAGGGCAGAATTTCATTGAGTACGTTAAGGCTCTGGCCTACAAGAACAGCGCCGTGTTCAATATCGCCGTCAACTGCACCCATGCGGTTGGTACCGGTAGCAAAATCATTCAGTTCCTGCTGAGGTGCGCCTGCGCATTCTTTAGCAAGGTATTCTTTGGTAAATTCGTTTTTCAGGCAGCGTACTGCATTGTTGCGGCTGAAACCGGTGACTGCGGAATCAGTATCAGTAGCATCGATAATTGCCTGTTTTGCACGCGGATGAGTCGGGCATTCAGTTGTAAGAATAAAACGGGAGCCCATCTGTACACCATCAGCGCCCATTAAAAGAGCAGCAGCAATGCCGCGGCCGTCGCTGATGCCGCCTGCTACCAGCACAGGTACATTTTTAACCAGCGGCAGCACGTTGGTCATCAGTGCCATGGTGGTCTGCTGGCCGATATGGCCGCCGCCTTCCATGCCTTCAATTACCATTGCATCAACGCCGGCAGCTTCAACGCGTTTAGCAAGTTTTACATTCGGAACAACCGGAATAACTTTAATGCCTGCGCTGTGCAGTTTTTCGATATGCGGTACAGGGTTGCCTGCACCAAGGGTTACAAAAGCAACCTTTTCTTCGCAGACAACTTCGATAATTTCATTTACATTGGGAGCCATCAGCATTAGATTTACGCCAAACGGTTTATCGGTTAAAGTTTTGCATTTTTGAATTTCTGCTTTAGTCCATTCGGTAGTGCGTCCGCCGGTAGCAATAATGCCGGCACCGCCTGCGTTGGAAACAGCAGCAGCCAGGTTAGCATCACTCGTCCATGCCATGCCGCCCTGAATAATAGGATATTTAATGCCTAAGAGTTCAGTAATTTTAGTTTTCATTATATCAACACCTCTTAATCAAATTTTATGTGTACATTATACTATATTGCGGTTATTTTTGCCATACGCGCCGTCAATATTATCTTTTCCTGCAAAAATAGCTGTATGGGCAGCTACGGCAATAACCTGTGCGGCATTCAAAGTCCTGTTCATTTTCTTTATCAAAAATATTTTTCAAATCAGCCGCAATCTGCTGCATATCAAAATCATCCGGCAGGGAAAAACTTACGCAGCCGCGCAAAAAGTGCAGTTCGGCGTTCTTTACAGGCATTTTAAACATTTTTTCCGCAGCAGTTTTATACAGCGCAAGCTGATATACATAACCTTTTTGCACTTCTTTGGGAACCTGCCCTGTTTTGTAATCAACAATCCGCAAAGTACCGTCATCATTATAAACTATATTATCTATATAGCCATGGCAATTTGCATTGATGCCGTATTCTTCAAGTAACGGCAGATTAAATTCTGTTTCGTGAAGCTGTCTGGCTTTTAAACCGGGATACAAACTGCTTTTAAGATAGTCGTTAAGCATTTTTTCTGCTTCATCCAAATTGACAAACGGAACATTATTATTGTATGCTGCCTGCATTAATGCTTTTTTGGCATCACCGTTATATTTTTCAAGTGCTTCATGAATTAACGTGCCTAAAGTGCGTGCCTCCATACCGGTGTTGCCATCAAATTCAGGTTCCACCATTGGCATTTGCAAAATGTAGTGGTAATAATAACTGCGCGGGCAAATTTCATACTGCTGCAAAGCAGATGCAGAAAAACTCTGCTGCCATGACCTGCCGTAAGCAACAAGCGGTTTAATATTGTTTTGCACTTCCGCTGTTAAATTTACAGCAATTGCTTCTTTTGTTAATTGCTCAGGCGCAGCAATATCAGCAGCATCAAGCACTGTAACATTAATACCTTCATACCCTGTTAATATTGCCTGCAAAGTTTTAAACCATTTCCCTTTATCGTTTTTTGTTTTGCTTACTCCTGATAAAATCAGTCTGTCTTTGGCACGTGTAACAGCAACATAAAATTGGCGCTGTTTTTCATCATCATCCAAGGCCTTATTTATTTCCGCAACTTTTTTAAATACAGTGCTTTCACACAACTTGCCATTAACATCTGCTTTAATGCCTAAACCTATATTTTTATTAAAACGGATTGCATTCTTATCAGATTGTGCAGATGAATCCAGCGAAGGCAGAATAACTGTCGGAAATTCTAATCCCTTTGATTTATGAATGGTCATAATGGTAATCGCTTCACGCATATTATCAACCGTTGCCGATGCTTCCCGCACTTCCATTACGCGCAATTTTTTGATGTATTCCAAATATTCACGCAGCCCTCCCTGGCGGCGCAGGCAAAAATCACCAGCCAGGCTGAACAGTTTTTTTACATTGGCAAGCTGTTCTTCGCCTCCGGGCTGTGCTGCCAAAACAGCATTAAGGTTCAATACATCAGCAATATGTATTAATAAATCCGTCAGCGGCAAAGCAGATGCTGCATTATAAATATCTTTCAAAACTACGGCACAATATTCAAGCTGCTGTGCTTTGCTTTCACCTAAATAATCCTGCCAGTTGTTATTTTGCAAAAGCTGCCACAGGCTTTCATAAGTATCGCGGTTATCCTGTAATTTAAAAAACAGTTTGGTAATTGTTTCATCATCAACAGCAAAATACGGAGACCGCAGCACACCCGCAAGCTCTAAACTGCGACGGCTGTCAGCACAAAAAGTCAGCAAATTAATAACGTCAATAATCTCCTGACGTTCATAGAAACCTTTGCCATCCACTACCATGCAGGGTATACCAGCACTGTTCAGCGTATTTTCGTAGCAGCTTACGTTAGTCATAGCGCGCAGCAAAATAACAATATCGCTGTAAGGCGTGCCATTATCATGCAGTGTTTTAATCTTCTGCGCTATGGCACAGGCTTCTGCCTGACGCGGTTCTGTCTGTGCTGTTTCGGCATCATGGCTTATCACAAGCAGCTCCGGCAGCAAATCACTGCTGCGGTTGGCTTTTAAGGCTTCAAAAAATACATCTTTACTTTCATCAAGTCCCAACAAATCAGGAAAAGTATTATTGCATAAATCAAGTATTTTATCTACCGTGCGGAAGTTGTCATCCATGGAAATATTAACTCCTCCGCTTGCAGCAATATCCCGCCGCACTCGTGCAAATACATTTACATCCGCTCCACGGAAACGGTAAATTGATTGTTTGGGGTCGCCAACTATAAATAGTTTATTGCCTGTCAGCACATTTTTGTCATCGCCGCAGAGCAGATAAACAATTTCACGCTGGCGTTCATTGGTATCCTGAAACTCATCAACCATAATATAGTTAAAGTTTTGCTGGTATTTATGGCGTATATCAGGCGAATTTGCCAGCAAGTTCAATGCCATGCTTTCCAAATCGTCAAAGCCGATTAAATTCTGTTCAGTTTGCAAGGTTTTAATGTAATCCGTGCAGCCCTGCAAAACCTGCTGCCAGCAGATAACAAGTTCCTGAGCGCGTTTATCAATCACACTCTGGTATAAAGCTTCTAAAACCTTCTGAGCGGCGGCAACAATTACTTTATCTTTGGCGCTTTTAGCCATACTGTCAATATATTTATCAAGCACAGCCCTGTTTTCTTCTGCTGCAAAATCGCGCACAGCATCAACAATAGCCGTTCTGTTTTCCTGTAAATTCAAAAGTTCTGGATAATGATTTTTGCTGCTGGGTTTAACTACCGTGTCAATGCCGGCAATAAGTTCATCAATAAGTTGTACAAGTTCCGTCTGTTTATCATGCACTGTATTTTCGTCAACTTTATACAGCGCAGCCAAATTACCAAAGGCTAAAATTTCATCAGCATGGACGTAAATTGTATATAACTGGTTTTTAAAGCCGTCTATGCCATATGCTCGCGCCAAAGTTTCCACGTCAGCGTTATGTTCTGCCAACTCTTTTTTTATGTAGTTAAAAATACCGGTTTGCAAAAACTCTGTCATATCATTTTCTTCGGCAACATTAAAAGATGGGTCAAGTTCTGTTTCAACAGGACTTTCCTTTAAAATGCCGTTGCAAAAACCATGAATAGTGCTGATACGCGCCTGGTCAAAATTCTGTCGCTGCAGATGCCAGAATTCACGGTTGGCCGTATCTTCTTTTTCCAATTCATACAGGCGTTTGCGGATGCGTTCTTTCATCTCGCCTGCGGCCTTGCGCGTAAAGGTTATGGCCAGTATTTCTTTAGGCATAACAGCCTGCTGCGGATTTTTTATGCCCTGCGCAAGTATGTTGATAAAACGTTCTACCAAAACACGCGTTTTGCCGCTGCCCGCGCCTGCCGATACTGATACATTGCAGTTTAATGTATTGATTGCCGCGGACTGATTTTCAGTAAAATTAAACATCTTCCTCTGCACCTCCCGCAGCTTTAGTTAAATAATGGCGGCAAATATCACATGCCGGACAGTAATCACAGGTTCCTGAAGGAAGCGGTTTAAAATCGCCGCTGCGCATACCGCTGACATAAGTATTAATAAACTGCTTTGTTTCGTTCAAAAATTCGTTATAATCAATTGTTTTTGCTTTGAAAGGAAGTTTAGCTTCACTATTAAAGTAAACATTATTTTCACGCACACTGGTTTTAAAAGTATAATAACCGCCGCCCAATACGCCTGTACTTTGGGCAAGCTTTCCGGCAGCCATTAAGTACAGCGGCATTTGCAAATCAAGCCCCTGTTCTATTTTCTTTGTATTTGGTGTTGCTCCGCTTTTATAATCTGTAACAAAAATGCCATGCTCCCCATTATCTATACGGTCAATGCGTCCCAATAAATTAATCGGTTTACCGTTTTCATCTTCAATGCTTAACGGTAAATCCGTACCGGGCCCGAATGGACGTTCAACCGCTAAAGGTCTGTAGCTGTGCCACTCTTTAGCATATTTATATTCTGCTTTTACAAAATCAAGCAGCCGTTTTAGCAGGTTTTCTTTCTGATAAGTCAATAAAACAGTATCTTTTAATTTGCCGCTATGCTGATATTGAGAGCTCAATTCATCAAAAATCTGCTGCATTTCTTCAAGCAAATCTTCTAAATTATAATCTGCTATTTTTTTATTAAGATAACGTCCAATAAATTCTGCGGCGGCAGCGTGCATTAAATTACCGGAATCCAGCGGCGCTATATTTTCATCAGTTTCGCTGTATTCCTGCTGCTGCCAAAGATATTTAACCATGAATTTAAACGGACATTCGGCGTAATCTTCTAAACGTGTAGAACTGAAATTATTGCCAATATGTTTTTGAAGCTGCCTTAAAAGCCCTTTATCTTTTAATACACCGCTGTAATTATCAAAACAATTCTGGCGCAAATAATCAATATCAGTACGCAGCTGCCAGTTAACAAAACGTTCTGTAAACCAGCTGTTACGGCGGTCAGTTACAGCAAGTTTTTCTGCCAATTCATTAAATGACATAGCTTCATTAGCACTGACTGGTTCACATTTATTTATTTTAAGCGTTCCGTTTGCAAAAGTGTTTTGCAGCATTTCCACATATGGCGATGCCCCGCCCTTATCATCACAATGCCAGCTTACGGTAAGCGTTTGCTGTGCTGAGGCAACGGCAGCGGCAAAAAAATAACGGTCTTCATCCAAACCGGCAATTGTGCCTGGCAGGTCAATTCCAAGCGCTGCCATCATGGAACGTTCATAATCGTTATAAATCCAGTTTTCCGTTTTCAATACGGGGAACTCTCCTTCACGCATTCCCAGCAAAAAAACATGTTTATAGCAAACTCCCTGGATATTGGCGGCTTCTGTAATCAGCACACCACCCATATCTCCTTTTTGCAGCACTAATTCAACTCCCTGTACTGCTTCGTAAAAAATATCGGCAAATTCCTGCACACTGATTTTTTTCTCAAGCATACCGCCTGCGGCATAATCGCTTTGCAAAACATCTAAAATTTCTTTTAACTTGCTTTCTGCCAACAGGTAATTTTTTATAGCGGCATACCCTGCACAGCCATTTTGATATGCCCTGCCAATTATTGATGCAATATTTAATTGTTGCAGCAAATCTAACACGGCTTTGCAGTAATCATTAATTCCTGCAAAAGAAGGTATACTTGCAGCCAGTTCAAGCAAACGCGTAAACTCTGCATTATTTGCTTCGTCAAAAACTTTCTTTCCATCTTCAACAAAAACATTAGAGTTTTGGTAGAATCTATCTGCTTTTAACCGCAGCAATTTTTCCGAATCAAATTTAAACAGCATTTTTACTGCCTGACACTCCAAAATGCGCCATAAATCGGCAACACTGCCAGCAGGAGTGGAAGGAACGGCTTTTTTAAGCAGCAAATATATTAATTCTGTCAGCGGTTCATTATTTAATTTTACTGTTTGCGGCAACGATACCGGTATGCCATATTCATCGCTTAAATTACGCAAACCTGCATAAAAATTAAAATCCCTTAATAAAATAATAATATCATCCGCAGTTATGCCCTGCTGTAAAAGTTTTTTTACCCTGCGCAGCACAGTGCGTATTTCCTGCTCACGGCTGGCCGCTTCTATAAGCAGTATATTATCTCCCGTATATTCAATATTTGTTTCGCTTCCAAGCTGTTCTGCTAAAACCGTTAAACTATCAGCGCGTTCAGGTACAGACAGTTTTAATTTTTCAACAGATAACATACCGCCCAAATCACCGTAAGTATTTTCCGTAGCCGCAAAAATTTCCGGTCGGGTTCCTTCATACATCAACCCCACGTTAATGCCGCAATGCTTTTTCAGTTCATGCAAAAGTTCTGTCTGCAATCCGTCAAAATGGTAAAACTCACTAAAATATAAATGTTTCCATGGCACAACTGGCTTCGTCTGCTGCAATACATAAACAGCCAGGCGGTACAATCCTTCAACGTCAAACCAGTCTTCTTTTTTTAATTTAAGGCAGTAAGCTTTATAAATATCAGCAATTTCGCGGTCTTTTAATCCTAATTTGCCCTGCCTGTCCCAACTTTTCAGTGCTTCATAAATTTCTTCCATTTTAGCGCCGCTGCGCGATAATTGCCCTATTAAACTTGTAACGGCTTTAACAAAGCCCTTTTTTTCAATAAGAACGTTAAAATAATCAAGATTGTTATTTGCAGCATAATTTTGCAGCAGTTCCTCAACAATAAGTTCCTGCGTACGGCGTGATATGCGTTTTAAATTTGTATAACCATTAGCGTTCAGCAAACCGCTCGCCACATCGTCAAAATTTTTAACGCGTACAGCACCTTCTGCGTAAGCACGGCTTTGCAGTACGCCGCTTGGCAAAACCAAAAGGGAATTTTCCCATCCTTGTTTTTCTATTTCTTTAATAAAAAACTGCCTGGCACTGCTGCCTAAAGGCACACAATATAATTTATTCATAGTTTTGCTCCATCAAAGTTTTTCTTATATTTTAACATAAATATAGCAAAACCCAAAATTACTTCCTTTTAATAGCGTATACTATTCATTGTTTAACATAACATTTAATGTTAACTTTTGGTTAAATTTTGTAAGTTTTAGTTTACAATTTTATAAAATAGGTTTATCCTATATAAGAATTTAAAATCTTTATTTCAAGGAGGAATTTTTTATGTCTGGTTTAGGTTTAATGATAGCTTTTGTTATAGCTATCATCGTCATGATTGTCGCTATCTCCAAGTATAAGATTCATCCGTTCCTCTCCATTATGACGGTTTCTCTTATTCTTGGTCTTGTTGCCGGTATTCCCCTGGTTGATACCAAAGTGGATGGCAAAACTGTGCAGGGCATTGCCACTGTAATCGGTTCCGGTTTTTCCGGCACGTTTACAAGTATCGGCATTGTTATTATCTTAGGCGCTCTTATCGGCGGCATTTTGGAAATTACCGGTGCTGCTTTTAAACTTGCTGACCTTATTATTAAACTGGTCGGCAAAAAGAATCCGGAACTTGCCATCGAACTTATGGGCTGGGTTGTTTCCATTCCTGTTTTCTGCGATTCCGGTTTCGTTATTTTAAACCCTATCCGCAAAGCGTTGGTTAAACGCACCCTTGTTCCGAGCGTAGGCATGTCGGTAGCATTAAGCGCAGGCCTGTATATTTCCCACGTATTTATTCCGCCTACACCGGGCCCGATTGCCGCAGCCAATACTTTAGGCGTTGGCAATAACCTGCTGCTTGTTATTGCCATGGGCATGGTTGTTTCCATTTTCCCGCTTATTGCCGGTTACGGTTATGTTAAGTATATCGGCCCTAAAGTAAAAACTCCCGAAGATATAAACAACGGAGAAGTTGTAAAAACTTACGAAGAAATCATGGCTGCCCACAAAAATATTCCTGGCGCATTCATGTCCCTTGCCCCGATTGTTATCCCTATTTTACTCATGGCTTTGGGTTCTATTTCCAACATGGCTAAATGGAGCGGTTTCTTCGGTGAAATTTGTGTATTCCTCGGTACTCCTGTTATCGCACTTGCTGTTGGCGTTATCTTTGCAGTTGCACAGCTTATCAGTTCCGGCAAAACCGGTGAATTTTATGAACTGACTAACGAAACACTGAAAGTAAGCGGTCCGATTTTGTTTGTTACCGCAGCAGGCGGCGTACTCGGCAAAGTAATTGCTGTCAGCGGCATGGTTCAGTACATCACTGCTAATGCTGGTATTTTGGAAACTATCGGCATTTTCTTCCCGTTCATTCTTTCTGCAATACTCAAAACAGCACAAGGCTCTTCTACCGTTGCCCTTACTACTACCGCAGGCATTGTTGCTCCGCTTCTTGGCGTGCTTGGTCTTGATACTCCGATGCTCACCACCCTTACCGTTATGGCTATCGGCGCAGGCGCAATGGTTGTATCCCACGCGAACGATTCTTACTTCTGGGTTGTTACCAACTTTGGCGAAATGACTCCCGACCAGGGCTACAAAACCCAAACCGTCTGCACCTTCATTCTTGGTGTTGCCTCCATGGCAGAAATCTGGCTGCTCTCCCTTATTCTCAGATAACAGGAGCAAATTATCATGCATAAAATTCTCTTAATTCCCGATTCTTTTAAAGGAACAATGTCATCAGCGGAAATCTGCTCCATTATGGCAGAAGCCATCCGCAACCATTATCCGGAAGCGGAAGTTATCAGCATACCGGTTGCCGATGGCGGCGAAGGCAGCGTTGATGCTTTTTTAGAAGCTCTTGGCGGTGAAAAAGTAACCGTTAAAGCACAAAATCCTTACGGACAAGAAATTGATTCTTTTTACGGCATTTTACCGGACGGAACGGCTGTAATTGAAATGGCTGCCGCTGCCGGGCTGCCGCTTGTTGGCGATAACAAACATGCCGAAAAAACTACAACTTACGGCGTTGGACAGCTTATCAAAGATGCCCTGCACAACAAATGCAAAAAACTTATTATCGGCCTTGGCGGAAGTGCCACCAACGAAGGCGGCTGCGGTGCTGCTGCTGCGCTTGGCGTGCGTTTTATTAACAGCAGCCGTGAAAGTTTTGTACCTGTTGGTGAAACATTAAAAGACATTGCTTCTATTGATGTTACAGGACTTGACCCATTGCTGCGTGATGTTCCAGTAATTACCATGTGCGATATTGATAACCCGCTTTGCGGACCACATGGTGCTTCTGCAGTGTTCGGCCCGCAAAAAGGCGCTGACGAAGACTGCATTAAAATGCTGGATAACGGTTTGCGGCATATGGCTGAAATCATTAGGCGCGACCTTAATAAAGACGTGCTGGAACTTCCAGGCAGCGGCGCAGCCGGCGGCATGGGCGGCGGCATGGCGGCATTTTTCAACAGCACCTTGCAGCCCGGCATTGAAACGGTGCTTGATACAGTACATTTTAACAATCTTTTGCAAGGCGCTGACCTTATTATATCCGGTGAGGGCAAAATAGATACCCAGTCACTGCGCGGTAAAGTTGTTATCGGCGTAGCACGCCGCGCCAAACAATCAGCAGTTCCGCTTATCGCAGTAGTCGGCGATATCGGAAATGATATTCAAAAGGCGTATGATGAAGGCGTAACCGGCATTTTCAGTATTAACCGTGTTGCGCTTCCTTACGAACAGCTTAAACTGCGCGCCAAAGATGATTTACGCCTTACTGTTGATAACATAATGTATTTTTTAAAACATCTGCGTTAAAACCAGATATAAAAATTAATCCTGCTCAGCAAGCTGCCGGGCAGGATTTTTTATTTATAAAATATTTAATTAATCTTCGTAACGGTCGTCATCCCATGGGTCATCGTCTTCATGTTCATAGCGGTCATCGTCCCAACGGTCGTCATCTTCATGTTCGTAGCGGTCATCATCCCATCTGTCATCGTCTTCGTGTTCATAACGGTCGTCGTCCCATCTGTCATCATCATCATGTCTGTCACGCCAGCGACGGTCATCTCTATCCCAACGGTCATCACGGTCATGACCGCGGCGTCCATTATCATGGCGCCATTTATCATCATTGCCACGGCCCCTGTCATGGTCAAACGGGCTGTTTTTTCCACCCGCAGCACGTAAAATATCACTTACAACACCATAATTTACTTTTTCAGTTACGATTGTTCCGGGATACTGTTCAAAAGACATTGCATCTTTTTCTATAAAATTATTTTCTGCAGCTGATGCATAAAGCGGCATAGCCGTTAATAATGCTGTCATTAAAACCTTTTTTAACATTATCCGTCACCCTTTCTTAACTGCGCTACTATCTTAATTTAATTATACAAAAACAAAATACTTTAAAGCAATATCTAATAAAAATTTTACATTAACTTCATTAAATTAACACAATTACATTGAGATAAAATTTTTAATAGTTCTTTTACAATAAATTTTACTTTAAAATATCATAAAATATACAACAACACTCCAAAAGCTGAATTAGCTTCGGAGTGTTGTTAATTTCTATTATATTAAATTATAATTCTTCTTTTTTGGCGATAATTGCTTCACAAGCAGCACAAGCTGGACAATCGCAATATAATGCTCCCTGGGCCTTAATTTCTTCGGCATGGGCTTTTACGTTTTTTGCCATTTCCGCGCCGAAAACTTTTGCGCCGGATTCACTGCCTGCAAAAGCAATTAAAGTATCTATTGGCATAATATCAGCTTCAACTTCTGCCATCAGTTTTTTAGTAGCTTCCGCTTCTTTATCAGTGCTGGCAGCATCAAGCCATTCGCGGCAAACGGCTTTTGCCTCCGCGCAACAGGTTGGGGCTTCCATTAATTCTGTTACCTTTTCAATCATATAAGCTGTTAATTCTTTAGTCATTTTTATCATCCTTTCCTATAAATTACTCAACCATCGTGCCATCAGGCAATATAATATCTCCGTCGCCGCTGGCATCAAAAAAGCCAACGCCATGCTTTTGCGCAAGACTGCGTACTTTTTCGTACGCTTCATCAGCGAGCGACCAGCTAAAAGCAGCATAAATAACATTATAGCCAATGCTGTAATCAGTTAAATGCTCTTCTAAATTTTCATCATTTTCAATAGCTTCTTCATCCGGTGCAAATTCTCCGTTCATTGGCGGAAAAGTATCTTTCATTTCCATGAACCATTTTTGCAAAGCCGAAGAAGTTACACCGACAGTTTCATAATCATGTTCTTCAGCCCATTCAGTTTGCCTGTCATACCAATCCATAAATTCTTTTTTTGTTTTGGGCGCTTTGGTTATTTCAAAAACCATTAAATCATAACTCATAAATCACCCCTCCTTACCAATCGCGTTCGCGGATAGCTTCTTCTTCATCAATGGGAATATTAAACCAGTTTAAAACATAGTATACCGTTTCACCAATGCAATCTCTGGCAACAGTTTCAATTTCGCTGTCATTAGCATCAAATTCATCTTGCAAATCGTTAATGGCGCATGTCATTTCATCAAGTTTTTCCTGAATAATTTCAACGTCATTTTCTCCGCTTTCCAGTAATTCTATTACTTTTTGTATTTCTGTCTTTACTTTATCAACTAAAAAAGCAGGGTAATATTCATCATTATACATTTCTTTCAAAAGAACATAATTGGGGTCAAATTTTTTCATGGCAACCATCCTTTATAAATCAATACTCAACTTTAAGAGTCATGCCCGGCAAAGAAACGCCTTCACTGTACGTTATTGCGTGTTTATCTTCAGCGCTGAAACCTATTGTTTCTCCGTCTTTAAGGGTTACATCATAGGCAAGTACATAACCTGCAAGGCTGTAAATAAAATCGCGTAAATCGTTAGGGTCTGCATCGGCATCTAAAACTTCCATTTCGTCTTTGCCAAATTCCACCATGCCGTAGGTATACCCGCAAAAACCTTTCTCGCTGCGGTAAAGGCCAATCCAAATCCAGTTATAAATAGGCAGTTCGCCTTCTTTCATTATGTTGGCAAATTTTGCATAAAACCATGGAGCAAACACAACACCGCTGGTATATACGCCTAAAGCTCCTGACTGGGCGCAGCAGCAGGCTAAAATTTTGGTAAAGAGTTTCCCACGTTCCAGTAAATTTTCTTCTTTACCGATAATTGCCACCATAATATGTGCTTTATGCGCTCTTGCTGCGTCTACAGCTTCCGGCCACATATAGTTATTTTCGGCATTGGCTTCGGCTTCTCCATCAGGTATAGGTGCCGGCATTAAACTTACAGCAGCAATCATATTGCCAACATCAAATACCAACGAATCTTCTCTTTTATCTTCGTTATCCTCAACAGCTTCAATTCCCCATTCTTCTTTCAAATCATTAATAATCTGTTCTTTATTCCATTTAGCTTCTGCCATCAGCACAAAGCCAGCAAAACTGCCTGCCCTGTTTTTGCGTTCTTCAATCTGTTTTGCCTGTTCCATCCAATAATTACGTACCAACTCTACCATTGCTGTAGCTTTTTCAACGGCAGTTTCTTCTTCATAAGGTTCCATTTCACTGAATACATGCCCGCAATGTTCAAGCCCATCATCTTCATAACCGCCGCATACGCCAAGCAGCCACACTCCATCAGCTTCCGGCTGATATTTAAAGAGATAATATAACATATCGTGCAATTCAAAGGTGCCTGCACATTCGATTACAGCAGGTTCATGACCAAGTTCCTGCGGATGAGCCAGCCATTCTGCCATTGCTTCTTTTGCTGCCTGCATTTGTTTCATGTTCATAATTATTCCTCCTCATCTTCATCACTGTAATCGCGTTCTATATCGATAAACTGAATTATAAGCTGGCAAACTGCGTCATTTTCATCAAAGCCCCAATAAACAGGATATGTGCCGTCCCCAAAACCGGCCTGGAAAAACGGAACGTGATAATCCGTACCGGGAGCCTGCCAGTTAATCCAATCTCCGCCATCACGCTGATACTGCGGATTTTGTTTATAACTTTCTTTAAACAAGTCATAAAAATAATCGTTATAAATTTCGCCGTCCGGATTTTCCTTTTCCCATTTTTCACGCCATTCACAAATAATTTTATTTGTTTCGGCATCGCAGATACATCCCAAACCGGCATCTACATTAAAGCCAAAATATTCTCCTTCTTCAAAGTTCTCTAAATCTTCACTGCCAATAAGCGCCTCGTAAAATTTCACAGCGCGTTTTTGGTTAAAACGCAGGCGCACAGCAGCATAACGCGCGCAATCACCATCATACGGTTTAACAACGCAAACTTCTGTTTGGTAACTTCCGGCAGGAGCCTGCACTAAATACGGAATACAGTTTTTATCAAGGTAAACCAATGGGTCTGCAACTATTACTTTGCCGCTCGGCAAATCGCATAAGCCAATATTCATTACATCCAAAGCCATTCCGGCAATTTCTTTTTCTTCAAAATATTTATTAAAATCAACCATACTTTTAGTTAATTCTTTTTTCTGTGTATATAAATCAAGCCATTCCTTTGCAGGTTCCATAAAATCACTCCTTATCTTACGGAAATATAAAAATTTCTTAACATTTTTCTATTCTTTATTTGGATATTTTCAGTGTTTAGCTTTATATTTTATACAGCTTTTTTAAACAATAATTATTAAGCCAAGCGCACTAAAAATCAAACGGTACATGCCGTTACTTAAAAGATGTGCATCAGGTTTACAGGCAAGGTCGTAAAGCCAGTACCAGTTTTGTACAATCTCTGCAACAAACATCAGTTCCGTTAAAATCGTTATATAATCGTTGTATTCAGCTATAAATGCCGATAATTTTGCTTAGTACATGATTATTACCCTTCATCTTCCATATCCATTTTATACAGTTTGCCATCAGCACCGCGTTCAAACGCAGTATCAAACGGGCTTTTTAAAATTTTTAAAATTTCAGGGCATAAATTACATAATGTATTTAAATCATAAACTTTGTAGTGGTCTTCTTCATCACTATAAACTTCATCTTCATCGCCGGCTTCAAAGCGCCAGCCGCTGTCCCATCCGGTATCATCACTGTCTGGTTCTTCGCGGCAGCAAAAACCTACTTCACAGCCGTCCATTATAATTCGGTCGCTGGCCAAACAGTGGCGTGCGCCCTGCCAGCTGCTTAAAAGCTGTTTAAATTTAGTTTCATCAAAAGCCTGTGTATTGGCATTTTTATCAGCTTCGCCCAAATTCATAAATTCTTCAAAGCGGGCATTAATAATTTTTTCAACAGCTTTGTAATAATCTTCGCCCCAAGGCAAATGCAGGTAAGCTGTTTTTTCATCACAGGACGTCTGCTCTTTAAAATATTCCGCTGCGTATGCTTTTAAATCCTTTAAATAAGCATACGGCATGCTGCGGTTGCCGGTATTATACCAATTGGCAAACATTACACCAGTGCGGTTGTAATCTATTATCATCAGCCTGCCGCCAAGTTCATCACGAACAAAAGAACGCAGGTCTGTTACAGTGCCGTTTTGCACTGAACTAACTATATTTCCGTACTGCTGCAAAAATACATCGCCCATTAAATTATGGTTTATACACCAGCGTAAATATGCCGCCATGTGGTTATATGCGGCAAGTTCTTCCACCGGCAGATTATGTTCATGTATCAATTTTATATGCTCTGCCGCATTATCCATTTCACGGTCGTCATAATTCAGTGTTTCCGCATCGGTAATAGCGTTTAAGCGTACCGGATTAATAACCTCCAATATTTCATCCGGACATTTTTGCAGAAGTTTATCCACGCTGTTTTCAATTTTATAAGTAAGTTCTTCTCTGTAAAGTGGTATTGCCTGATAAAAATTAACCACTTCACCGTTCGGCAGACGGCATTCATAGCTCGGTTCGCCAAAAACACCCGGGCTTAATGTAATAGCTGTGCACAATTTGGTACTTTCATCAAAACTTTCAATATCGTCAAATTCCATCGTGCTGCCCCAGCAAAAATATAAATCATTATTAAGCGGGCTGCGTGCCATATATTTCAGCAGGCGTATAGGCCAGTACCATTTTTCTTCTTTCAGTGATTCCCTATCCAAATGCCAATCTGACGGCAAGTTTACTAAAAGTTCTGCACGTTTTAAATCTTCATATTCTTTATCTTCCGGCACCGGCATTTTAAATGCGCCCATGCCCATTGTTACCAGTGTATAATATTCATGTTCCTTTCTCGGCGGAATAACGCAAATATCTATATGAATATCCGGCGATACCAGTTCGTGCATTACATTATCATATTTGCCAAAATATTTTTCAATATGTTCGCCGACAGCTTTCATTTCCTCAAAATCATATACTATCGGTTCTTTATAATTTTCTTCCACATATTCTTCTATAGTTTTTATTAAATGCGGCGCATCTTCGTCATCAGGGTTCAATTCCTGCCATTTGCGCGCATGAGCCAGCGCTTCAAGTTCCCTGCCGCTCATCATCCATAAGGCATAAGCCATACGGCAGTTCCAGTACCAGTCATCCATGCCCTGTAAACGCACGCTTTCAAAAATATTAACGGCTTTTTCCATTAAAAATATATCTACGCCATCAGATTCAGCTTTTTCTTTATGGTCTCCAAGTACGCCTAAATTGCTGTATGCCCTGCCTAAAAGCACTGTCAGTTCATAACCGCGTTCGGCTTCCGGTACTTCTTCAATGAGTTCAATGCATTTGCTGTATTCATCGGCATCATTTAATTCGTTTATCTTTTTTATCAAATCCTGCATCATAGCAACTCCCCCTTTTGCTCCTGAAAAATGCAAAAAAACGCTTCAATACCTGTTTAATGCAGATACCAAAGCGCTTTTGTTTTTAATTTGTTTTTTTCAGCATAACAAAGTCCGGGCACTACTTTACACATAGCACCGTTTGCTCGTTTTCATCATGGTAGCCAAACTCAACATTTTAGTCAACCCCTTGTTATGCTTTATTTAATTATACTAAATTTTTTAAGCTTTAACAATGCTTCAGCTTATTTTGGCAAAGTAGTATTTAACCGCTGCCGCCTGCGCAGCCAAAAGAATTGCCAAAAGGTAAAATACTTGTGTAATGCCAAATCCATGTGCTACAAATCCTAAAACGGCAGGGCCCAAAATTACGCCGGTATAACCCATGCTTGTTATAGCTGTAACAGCGGCATTAATGGGCATTACCGTTTGATATTTTGTTAGTGAATATATTGTAGGTACGATGTTTGCAAGCCCGAGGCCCATCAGTACAAAACCGAACTGTATAGCGTAAAAATTTTCTAAAAAAATTACGCTTAAAAATCCCACTACGCCAATAACGCTGCCCAAAATAAGCGTTTTTTCTTCGCCAAGAAGAACAACAATTTTGTCGCCAATAAGACGCATAACAAGCATTGCTACCGAAAATACTGCATAACCAACACCGGCAAGCGAAAGCTCCGTATTTTTAACTTCCGTCAGCAGCACACCGCTCCAATCCATAACAGCGCCTTCCCCCAAAAAGGTTATGCACGCCAAAGCACCGAAAAACATAACTATGCCTTTAGGAATTGCGATTGGCTTTTCATTGCCTGCTCCTTTAAAGTTTAAGAAATAACGGCTGTACATAAGCGTGCATATTAACACTACTGCCGTGTGAACAGCAGCTATAAGCGTTATGCCAAGCCCTGCTTTTGCCAGAAGGCTGAACAGCCCGGCGCCCGCAAAACAGCCTACGCTCCATAATGCATGCATACCGCTCATCATGCGTTTTTTGCTGGCGTTTTCTACAATAACTGCATTAAGGTTCATATTTACATCAATGCAGCCCATTGCTGCGCCAAATACTGCCAAAAAAATTAAAAAACCCCAAATGCTATCCAAAAGCGAAAGCACTATCAAATCAAACGCCATAATAGTTATGGCTACACGAAGAACTTTTTTACAGCCATAACTGCGGCTCAGCATTCCGGCAATCGGCATAAAAATAAACGCACTTATGCCGATACTCAGCAGCAAAATACCTAAAACATCGGCGCCAATCTGCAATTTTTCTTTGACGGCAGGAATCATCGGTGCCCAGGTGGAAACTGCAAAACCCGATATAAAAAATGCCATGCGGGCAGCCATCTGCTCATTTTTGCCTACTTTGAAATTTGATAAATACTCATCTACCAGACCCATAAATTAACCTCTTTTACGGTTTGCAAATGCCGCATGGTTTATAATCTTTGCTGATAAGTTCGTTGCGGCTTCCTTTAAAATTCTCTTTATTTTTGGCGTTTATATCCTTAACGCCTCTGCAATCAGGATTATGGAATTTTTTGCTTTTGGTGTTCAGCACATAATTTTTAACTGCAAATTCATCGGCAGCGGGGCATATTTCCGTTTTACTGCTATTTCCGGCAAGTTTGCTTTTGCCTGTAGTATAGTCAATTTCTACACCCGGCTGTACATTATAGCAGTAAACATTAAAGCTAATGCCTTCGCCTTTATCTTCAACAGAAAATGCCTCCATCTGTACGCCGCTTGCTACAAGGTTACTGCCCTTAAATACCGGCGTTACGCGGTACAAAACATGGTTGCCTGTTTCTTTTACATAGTCGGCTATCATGTTCTCAAACGGCAGCATGCCGTCTACATTCATATAGCGTGTGCCTGTGATTAAATTGCGTTCATTGGCATTTTCAGCCGTCAGTTGAAAGCCTATTAAATGGCAGCGGTTATAGAGCGATTTGCCATCCACGCAATCATACTTGGCCTGCACCCAGCCGCTGGGCTTCACACTGCTGATACTGCCTCTGTCTTCCTTCGGCATGGTATCGCGGCTTACATTTGCAAAAGCAACGCCGCAGCGTTTTAGTTTATCAAGCGGACTGTATTTTTCAAAACTTTTAGTAGTTAAATCTTTCTCACTAAAACCAGGCACATTGCCGTTTATTTCAACATACGGCGTGCCGCTGTATGCCGGTATGCTGCCCAAATCGCTTGCAGAAGCAGCATTTGTACTTACCGCAGGCTTTGTATCAGCTGCTGCAGCATCATTTTTTTGTCCGCAGCCACCAAGTACAACACTTACTGCCAATAACAAAGAACATATTAAAGCAAGTATCTTTCTCATTTTATGTAAATCTCCTCTGTAATTTTTTCATGAGATGAACCGGCAAAATCACTGCTTTGTTCAAGCTTCCAATTACTTAAATCTATGTCAAAATATAAATCTGCCGGATAAACTCTGTTCCATTTATATAAAATTATTTTTTTAAAATCTTTTTCTTATTCAGATATTCTTATATTCTCGGCAAAACAATAATCATCACCAGCAGCTTTGGCCATAAAATCTTCGTCAACAGTTATTCCTTCAGCGGCAATATCAAATTGTTTGCGGCTGTAAGCATTCATCCACAGCTTTTTACTGGCACATAAGTTTAAAATACGGCTGCGCAGAACTTTATCCATGCTCTGGCGCCGTTTATTAAACAACATGCCCATTTTATCATCAACACAGGCAATCAAAATCAATGTATTTACCTCCGTTTTTATAAAATTGCAACAGAATCATCATACCATTATAAAAATCGCTTTGCAAGCATACATTTTAAAATGTTAAAACACCTCTTTACAAAATGCCAATAAGCACTCTGCAAAGAGGTGTTTAAGTTTAAATGTTAAATTTTAAAAGCGTAATTGTAAATTAGTAGTTTACTTTGCGCAGTTCAAAATAAGCTTTCGGATGGTCGCAAACCGGGCAAATTTCAGGAGCCTGTTCAGCAATTACAATATGGCCGCAGTTGCCGCAAATCCAAACCTGTTTTTCTTCACGTTTAAATACGCGGTCATTTTCAATGTTGGCAACAAGAGCATTGTAACGTTCTTCGTGTTCTTTTTCAATTTCGCCAACTTTTTCAAACAAAGTTGCAATGTAATCAAAACCTTCTTCTTTAGCAACTTTGGCAAATTCAGCATACATTTCGGTCCATTCATAGTTTTCGCCTGCTGCTGCGTCTTTAAGGTTGGTTAAAGTATCGGGCAGGCTGCTGTGTGCCACACCACCGCTGGTTAAAAGTTTAAACCAGATTTTAGCATGTTCTTTTTCATTGCCGGCAGTTTCTTCAAAAATATTGGCAATTTGGTTATAGCCTTCTTTTTTAGCTACACCTGCATAATAGGTGTATTTGTTTCTTGCCTGAGATTCACCTGCAAAAGCGGTCTGCAAATTGGCTTCGGTTCTGCTGCCTTTAAATTCCATGTTTCATTCCTCCATAAAATAAATTTTTATTTGTGCTGCTGCACTTATTGTGCGTCCTTAGCCGCAAGTTTCTGGCATTCGGGGCACAATCCATTAAAGACTATATCATGATTCTGCATTTTAAAGCCGGTTACTGCTGCAACCTTTTCATCAAGGTCTTCCATATAATCCATATTTTCAACATTCATAAATTTACCGCAGCCGGTGCATTTTATATGATAATGTTTGGTCAGCATATGGTCAAACCTGTCTGCGCCGCTGGGTACGGAAACCTTATTTAACAGCCCGCTTTCAACAAGCGAGTTAAGGTTGCGGTATACAGTGCCCTTGCTGATATCGGGATACTCCATAGTAATGCGCTCATAAACCTCATCAGCCGTAGGATGGTCCGCAAGGAAGCGTACTGCCGCAATAACAAGCTGTCTTTGAATAGTATTGCGTTTCATTCTGTCTCTCCCTTCTAACAAAACTTATTCTCAATTACAATTATATACCCAAAAGCAATCTTGTCAAGTAACTTCACCGTTTTTTCACTGCAAGGTTATTTTTAAGATAAAAACTACTTTTTTTCTGCCCCATTCACTAAAATGCTGATTCTCTTTCTTACCATACTTTTAATAAATAATATTTTTTATTATCCTTTATCTTTTCAACAACCTTATTTCCTTCTGTTTCATTAGCTTTATCTTTTTCAATATTTAATTTAAATATGTATTTAACATTATAACATTTTACGATAGTTTCTTTAATTCTATTATAAAAATGTGTTACAATACGAAAAGTTAAAGGAT
>ERZ779889.755-NODE-755-length-38573-cov-6.137286_pt1 | contig 38573 bp, 32 predicted proteins | sample MGYA00511030_ERZ779889 | MGnify/ENA primary metagenome ERZ779889 (study PRJEB29588, sample SAMEA2160616) | human gut metagenome | biome: human gut; feature: human-associated habitat; material: faeces | place: Denmark | collected 2008/2010 ... | reverse complement strand
ATCAAGAGCCAGGAGGAGAGGATCAAGAGCCAGGAGGAGAGGATCAAGAGCCAGGAGGAGAGGATCAAGAGCCAGGAGGAGAGGATCGACAAACTTCTCGACATCATTGCCAGGAAATAATAACCATTAAAATCAATACAGTATGAAAAAGTATGTATTTTTTATATTACTCATAATAACTATTTTAAGCGGATGTAGAAATGTGGGTTCGAAAATAAATAGAGGGAATAAATATGATGTTGACACAGTTTATCATACTGATAAAATAAAAGAACTGGAATTTAATGGACTATTTGAGTTCAAGATAGGAATTACAACTGTCAGGGACTGTAAGAGAATCAACGATGAAATGACTTTCTCGGATCCTTTCTTCAAACCCAACTTCTACGGCAGCGACAAGTGGGAAGTTCATGACAAGGAAAAAGCTGACAGGTGGGCCAAAAATGATTTGATCTCGAAATATGATTTCACCTTATATACAGTCGGTGATATTAAAATTAATTCACTGTCTCTTGCCTTTTACAACGACACACTATGCGCCATAAATGTACCAAGCGTGGATTATGATTTGCTCTCCCTTGTAATTGAGAAATATGGACCGGGTGAAGGATATGAGCAAAGCAGCGGCTATAAAAAAGGTGACAAATATTACTTCGACTCCAGAGAGCGAAGAGAGTGGAAAGGGCGCAAGGCCACTGCTGAATATTACAAAAGTAGTTCCAACGAGGGGCCTTTAGGGGGCTATTTGGTAGAATATCTGACTATTTCAGATAATTCTGGCAGATATGAACTGTTTGAAAAAGAGTTGCAAACTCTTAAAGAAGAAGATAAAAAAATTGAAGAAAAGGATCATCAAAACATGATAGATTTACTATAGAGTATGCCTGTCTCATACACAAATATCCAACAAGAGATAAAATCAAATAACATCATACAATGACCCAGATACCAAAAAAACTGAATAAATGTCCGCTTGTGGACGCTATAATGGACATGCACTTCTCCACAAGCGTGAATCAAAATGCCGTATTCGGAATCATATATGAGAAACTCAGAAATGATTTCGGGAAAGTAGAGCAACTGCCTTTAGCATTTGTTCCAGAACCTGTAAGAATCAACGATCCCAACAATAGATTTAGGCCACTGTATCGCATGACAAGCAACAGTGACCCAAATTTCATCATACAAATCGGCCCAGAAAACATCACAGTAAGCTCATCTCCTGAATACATAGGATGGGACTTGTTCTCTCAAAACATCTATAGAGTACTGCGTCTTCTAAACGAGACCAATATCGTCAACAAGGTAGTCAGAATAGGTATAAGGTATATAAATTTTTTCGAGTGCGATATATTTGACCAAAAAACCAATATCGACATCCGTCTGAATAACGAGTCCATTCCCTATAAAGACACTTTACTCAGAACCGTTATCCAATCAGGTGACTGCACCAGCATTATCCAAATATCCAACAACGCAGCTCTAAATAATGGGCCTGTCGGCTCTATAATAGACATAGACACATTCAAAGTTAACAACATACAAGAGGTGGCGGCCTACCCCGAGAAGATCCTGAACGACATACATGAAGAAGAGAAGAAGAGGTTTTTCAACATAACCTCAGACTCATTACTGCACACTCTGGAGCCCAGTTACTATTAAACCATGGAAACATCTCAGACCATAACTACTTTAGGCACTATCTTTGTATTTAACATCATGCTATATGCCGGAAACAGCACCTGCATCCCCGCAAAAAACTATTTCCAGCAAGAGACAATAACCAGCATGGGGCAGATGCCTACCATACATAACACAACCGATAGTGGAAGCACCACTATAGCCGGAATGAACAAGGATGAGGAGTTGTTTAACAGCATATTGTCTTTTGCTGAGAAAATAACAAAAGACTCTTTCATTCTTGACGGAGAATTCGTGAAGTTCATTGATGATAATTTCTGGGATTTATTATGATGTCCATTAGCGATATAGAGCTATTTCTCCCAAGATATCTAAGCGAAGATTCAAGAGCAGAATTAAAAGATCAACTTGATAGATTTCCCGAACATTACGGGGAATTTTACACCAATATATATCCTCAGGATATCTTATATCAAGGAGATGGGATTACAAATATGCCGGTTTACGACAGTGATTTAAAGGCAGGGGTAGCGAACTGCCTAATCCTCTCAAACACATGCGACATGGATAAAGACAACCATAGGATATATTCTACAAACATTATGTACTGCCCTATTTTCAATCTGTCAAAAATAAGGAAACATTATATTGATCAGGGGCACAAGGTAAATAATGTTGATTCCTTAATAGCTTCTATGAAAAGGCAAGCATGCACATCCGTTCTGTATCTTCCTCCAGTTATTCCAGATTCAGACGGAAGCATCATATTCCTCGACAGAATATATCATATAAGAACCGACAAATTTGACTTGACCGGTATTCATAAAAGGAAAATGTTTTCTCTAAGTAATTTCGGATTTTATTGCTTACTGTTCAAACTTTCCATACACTTAACCAGAATGCAAGAAGGTATTGACAGGGGATAATAGAGAATCGGTTCCCGGGACGGAAACGGGACGAATGACTATGGTCCGATTGAGATTAACAGCACGCAACTTCCAAACCCTTAACAATTTGCAAAATGGAGAAAAAAGGTAATAAGTCCTCTCTCCGCTACTAAAGGAAGGTGACCCAAAGTCAAATGAGACTTTAGGTCACTTTCCTTTTTCTTTACAATCCTACACGGCTCCGACTACTCCATCACTATTATAGAAGGATACTGTAAAGCCGTGCCGAAAGCAATATAGGAGAAAGACCCGCCAAGCACCAGTCCGTCATCTGATACCGAATATATGGTAGACGGTATTCCGTCCGTTCCGACATCAGGAGTCATATCTGTTGCAAATGTACCGTCCAGACCTGCCCACAACTCGGTCACATCGAATGTCGCTCCATTTTCCCAATAAATTCCACCCATTCCCATCACACCGGTCATAAACACCTTGCCGAAATTATCAAAGGCGACACCTCCATAACTGGGTATTTCTGTTTTCTCTCCGGTGGCCACATCATATATAAATCCGACAATACTCATTCCGTCCGGTGAGAAATATCCGGTCACTTTACTTCCGTCAGAGGAGACTGCCCAAGCTATACCCTCGTAGACAGTACCGTCCTCATCTATCACAGGCTCCTCACCGTATATGCGGGTAAGCTTTCCGTCAACCCACACTGCCGGAGACCTGGTTCCAATCCCCCAGTCCTGCCATCCGCTGATTACGCGGCCGTCATCCGACATTCCATACACATAACTTCCATACATACATGCGTCATCACCGTTTTCCGGCAATTCAAAACCAGACTGGTCCAGCTGGAAATTCTTCCACAGACAGGGGACACACCTCTCTGTCCCGTCAGACAGTTCCGTAATCACCTGACCTCCTATCATTCCGTCATTGGTAACCGCTACTGCAAAAGATGGATATGCAGCAGAACTAATACCGTTTGTAGGAAGCAGTGTCCACGTACCACCGTTACTGTAATCCATATACGCGGGAAGTTCTTCATAGGCAGAAGTGATTACCGACCCTACTATCAGCCCCTCGTCATTGACATCATACGCCTTGCAACCCATGTAGTCACCATGGTCCAGAATAGTGTACTCCCCAGTCGAACGGTCCCAGACAAATGAGGTGGGATCTCCCAGCTGATCATCGAATCCGACTGCATAATTACCAGCAGGAGACAGGTTTCTCACATATGCGGTTCCTAGAGTCGCATATTCCATCACTACCATGGGATCCAGAGCATATACTGTATAGGACTCAGGCTCAGGCTTAACTGATTCTGATGTCGTAAATGACACCGAACCCCATTCAGAATCGAGATACTGCGACTTATCCGATGATTCAGCCCTTACCATGACGGTGTAATCCATGGCCGGCGTCAGACTTTCAACGATAATCTCCGTGCCGTCCGTTGACAATGTGTCCGGCATATCTACTATATAATAAGAATAGGACTGCGCTCCGGCCACGGCCTCCCAACTAATCTCTGCAGTGGTCTCAGTAACCGTTCCGGCTTTTGGCACGGGTGTTTCCAGGGCGACAGGACCCGTAGGCTGATTTTCCTCAGGGTCGCATGACACGGACATAACCGATGCCGCGACAACCATAATCAAGATAAAAGGATTTCTTTTCATATTTTTTTTGGTTAAAATTTTCTCAAATGTAGAGAATACATTATGAAAACACGTTTGCAGCCCCGGGAAAATAGTCACATTACTTATATTTTACATTATGCTACACACATTATGTAAATTTTTATAACTTTGACTGCATGAAAAGATTATTTCCAACACTCATTCTGGTCATGTCCGCAGCACTTTCGCTTCTTATCCAGTCCTGCTCGGACAGGGATTCAGAAACAGAATATAAAAAATATTCCGACCTGTATGTCGGCTACTGCCGGAAAGGTCTTTTCGACAGCCTAGCAATCCAGGCCGGTGAGGTATTCGGCAACAGAGACGGAAGTATGGACACCAGGCTCATGCTCCTGTCAGGACTGCATTCCGCCCAGGCCGCCATTTTTCTGGACAACTATCCCCGCGCCGCGGCCTACATAGATACATTGAGCCGGTTCGACAGGTGGCACGACTATCCGGACCTGGCAGCCATGCTGAACGGCATACAGGCCTCATACGAAATAAAGGCCGGTTTCGACTATCCGGCGGCATTGGCGCATCTGACCGACGCCCTCAACTGGTACCGTGAGGACGGCAACGAGGTCAATACATGCAATGCCCTTTACAACATCTGCATGATTTACTTCTTCAGAAGAGACACTGTAGGACTTAAATATGCCAGACAGGCACTGGAGATAAGCGCGGACAGTCCTGAGGATCCGTATCTGCTATGCACGGCTGACGTAGTAATGGCCATGATGCTGCTGATAAAAGGCGACTACACGAATGCTGAACGCTATGCACTGGAAGCGAAGGGAATTGCCGACAAGGAACGGTATACTCTCGTCGACTCCCGTATCTATATGGTCTTGGGGGAGGCCGCACTCCAGCGCGGGGACATAAAGATTGCGGGAGAACTGCTGCAAAAAGGATTCTGTGCCGCACGCAATTCCGACCCGGACTTCTATTTCGAACTGGCGCTTCCCTATGGCCGTATGCTGATAGAGTCCGGAAGATACTTGGAAGCCGGAGAATTTCTCTCCGAGACACTCCGCACAGTCAACAGGAACAACAATATACGATACAGATACAGAATACTTGAACTGCTTTCAGAACTGTACGAGGCACAGGGAGACATCCCCGCCGCATACAGCTACTATAAAAGCGCGGCAAGCTCCAAGGACAGCATAATGAATGTCGACAAGGAGACCTCGTTCAACAACCTTCTTGACCTGTACGGGAAAGCCTCGCTGCAGAACATCATCCGCAAGCGGCAGTATGACATGTACGTCACCATTTTCATCTGCATACTCAGCATCCTGACCGGAGCTTTCTTCTTCTACAGATACGTCCGCCAGAGCAGGCTCAACAAGGAACTGGTCCAGCGCAACCAGGAATATCTGAAAAGAAGCGAGATGCTGCGGAAATACCTTAAACCCGAGACTTCTTCCGCGAATAACGAATCAGCGGACGAGGAACTGTTCGGAAAACTGGAGCGTCTTATGCGCGAGGAACACGCTTACCGGTCAAATGACATCTCTCTGGACAAACTGGCCTCACTGCTGGGCAGCAACAGGACATATATCTCCCGTGTCATCAACCGCTATGCAGACAAGACATTCTGGGGCTATGTCAACATGTACAGAATTGCCGAGGCTACTGAGATACTGTCCGATCTTGACCTGAACATACAGATAAAGAACATATACGAGACTCTCGGATACAACTCTGCCGCCTCGTTCTTCAGGGTCTTCCGGGAAGAGACCGGCATCTCACCTTCCAGATACAGGGAGGAGGTCCGTAAAATGAAACACAAATGATCCGCAATATGAAAAGATTTACTGCCGTTGTCACTGCCATACTGATGACAGTATGTATTGGGGCTGTAGGGAGATCCGGTTCCAAACCTTTTGTGATTCCAGAATTGAAATCCTGGGACGCCGGGACAGGCGCGTTCATTCCAGAAGAAAGCTTACGGATAGCTGTCCCGTCAGGAGACGCTGAGCTGCTGCGGGTTGCAGGGATATTAGCCTCGGATTGGGAGACTCTGTCCGGATACAGGCCGGAGGTCATCTCCGAAAAAGGAGGCAAGGGAGACATCATACTGACAATCAAGAATGACAACAATCTGAAAAAGCTAAGCGGCGGAAGCGACGAATGCTATTCGCTCGACATATCGGACAGGGTAAGACTCTCAGGACCTACGGTTAAAGGCGTGTTCTGGGGCACGCAGACCCTTCTGCAGATGGCCGACAACAGTCTTCGGGAAACGTCTGCATACCGCGACAGCACAGCAGGCTCCGGCAGAGCATACTTCCCATGCGGCAGAATACTGGACTGGCCTGAGTACGGTCTGCGCGGCTTCATGATGGACTGCGGACGCAAGTACATCCCGATGAGCTACCTGCGCAAGCTGACCCGCATCATGGCCTATTACAAAATGAACACACTCCAAGTGCATCTCAACGATAATGGATTCAAACAGTATTTCGGAGGGGACTGGGACCGTACCTACGCGGCATTCCGCCTCGAATGCGACACTTATCCAGGACTCACGGCAAGAGACGGGCACTACACCAAAGCCAGTTTCATCGACTTCCAGGAAGAGGCCTCCGGCATGTACGTGGAGATAATACCTGAAATAGACGTGCCGGCCCACTCCCTCGCCCTTACCCGCTACAAGCCGGAGATCGGCTCGCAGGAGTACGGAATGGACCACCTCGACCTGTTCAATCCCGAGACCTACACCTTCGTGGATGCCTTGTTCAAGGAATATCTGGAAGGCGGGGAGCCGGTATTCAGAGGTCCACGCGTCCACATCGGCACGGACGAGTACTCCAACAAAGACCAGGATGTGGTGGAGAGATTCCGCTATTTCACCGACCACTATATCCGTCTGGTGGAGAGCTACGGCAAGCAGGCTGTGGTCTGGGGAGCCCTCACCCACGCAGACGGGGAGACACCCGTAAAGTCGGAGAACGTGATCATGAACGCCTGGTACAACGGATACGCCGACCCAAGGCAGATGGTGGAGGACGGCTACAAGCTCATATCGATTCCGGACGGCCTGGTCTACATCGTTCCTGCCGCCGGCTACTATCATGACTATCTCAACGAGAAGCATTTATATGAGAACTGGACTCCGGCCCATGTCGGGGACGCTGTCTTCGCAGAGCGTGACACATCCATCCTCGGCGGCATGTTCGCCGTATGGAACGACCATGCGGGCAACGGCATCTCTGTCAAGGATATCCATGACCGCCTCTTCCCCGCCCTGCAGACCCTGTCCGTGAAGATGTGGACCGGGACTGAGACTGCCCTGCCCTATGCGGACTTCGACAGCACCCGCCGCTATGTACGCGAGGCTCCCGGCATCAATTTCAGCGGACGCATCGGCACCGAACCCGGCTGCGTGCTTGAGATGGCTGAAGTGACACCCGGCGCCACCCTGCCCTACCCCGAGATCGGCTATGACTACACCGTCAGCTTCACCATCGAAGGCAAGGCAGAGAAACCCGGTACGGAACTGTTCCGCTCCGAGGACGCAGTATTCTACCTCAGCGACCCCGTCAGCGGCATGATGGGCTTTGCCCGCGACGGCTACCTCAACACCTTCCGTTACAGCATCCAGGACGGTGACGGGCTCGAAGTGACCGTCAAAGGCGACAACCGCTCTACCACCCTAATCGTCAACGGCCGCGTCATCGACCGGCTGGAGATAGAGAAGCGCTGGCACAATGAGGGCAAGAGCGTGATGTACTACGTCCCTACCCTCGTCTTCCCCCTTGAAAAAGCCGGAGACTTCAAGAGCCGAATAACGGACCTCAAAGTCTCCAACTATCTGGTTAAAACGGGGCCGAGTGAGTAAACCGCAAAGCCTTATTTGAGGCTGCGGCCGAGATTGACCATCTCAATGGCGGTGGTCATGGCGTCGAAGCCCTTGTTGCCCGCCTTGGTGCCGGCACGCTCAACTGCCTGCTCTATGGAGTCGGTGGTAAGCACGCCGAATATCACAGGCACATCGCACTCCAGTCCGACATGGGCTATGCCCTTGGTGGCCTCATTTGCAACCATATCGAAATGTGGAGTAGCACCACGGATTACCGCGCCGAGGCAGACGACAGCATCGTATTTCCCCGAGCGGGCCATCTTCTTGGCTACGAACGGAATCTCGAATGCACCCGGCACCCAGGCGACATCCAGGTCATCCCCGTTGCCGCCATGGCGCAGGAATGAGTCCTCCGCTCCGCTGAGGAGCTTGGAGGTGATGAATTCATTGAAACGGGCCGCCACGATGCCGATTCTCTGGCCGGCGGCTGACAGATTGCCTTCTATTACTTTCATATCGTATGTTTTAATTATTTCATGTGCTGTTTTTCCTGATTCTGAAAATGCAGAAGATGCCCCATCTTCTTGTACTTCGTGTACATGTACAGTACATTCTTCTCATTGCATGTCATCTCTATGGGATCGCGGTCCACCACCTCAATGCCGAAATGGTCCAGACCGAAGATCTTCATCGGGTTGTTGGTCATCAGTATAAGTTTCCTTATACCCAGATCGGAGAGAATAGCTCCTCCGACATCATAGTCACGAAGGTCGGCCTTGAAGCCAAGGGCTATATTAGCCTCCACGGTATCCAGGCCATTGTCCTGAAGCTCGTATGCCCTGAGCTTATTGATAAGGCCAATACCCCTGCCCTCCTGGCGCAGATAAAGCAAGACTCCGCGTCCGGCCTTCTCGATGCGCCTGAGAGCCTCGGCGAGCTGTTCTCCGCAGTCGCAACGCAGCGAACCGAACACATCCCCTGTAAGGCACTCCGAATGCATCCGGCACAGCACCGGCTCGTCTGTGGTCAAGTCCCCCTTAATCAAAGCCACATGGTGCTCTTTAGTTATCCTGTTGACATATCCGCAGATACGGAAATTACCATACTTGGTAGGCAGGGCTGCATCAGTCACTTTCTCCACCCATTTCTCATGGTGCTTCCGATACATCACCAAGTCGTCCACGGTAATAATTTTCAAGCCGTGTTCCCTGGCAAAGGCAATCAGCTCGGTGGTACGCATCATATCCCCGTCCTCACGCATGATCTCGCAGCACAGACCGCACTCATCAAGTCCGGCTATACGCATCAGGTCTACGGTAGCCTCGGTATGACCGCGGCGCTGCAGCACTCCTCCCGGCCTTGACTCAAGGGGGAACATGTGACCGGGACGGCGGAAATCCTCCGGTCTGGCGTCCGGCTCCACACATTTCATAGCCGTTATGGAACGCTCTATGGCCGAGATACCGGTCGTAGTGGAAACATGATCTATCGATACTGTAAACGCCGTACTGTGATTGTCGGTATTGTGAGAGACCATCTGGCCCAGACCGAGCCTACGGGTCATCTCCGCGCTCATCGGCATACAGATCAACCCCTTGCCGTGGACTGCCATGAAATTGACATTGGCTGTTGTAGCATAGCGTGCCGCACATATAAGGTCGCCTTCGTTTTCTCTGTCCGGGTCGTCTATCACTACTATGATCTCACCCTGACGGAGTGCCTCTGCCGCCTCGTCAATAGTATTAAACTTTCTTTCTGTCGCTTTTTTCATTTTATATAAAATACTTTTTAATCGTCTAAAATCCGTTCTGCATCAAAAATTCCATACTCAACTCTCCTTCGTTCCGGCTGTCATCCTTCCCGACATTGAAATGCAGGAGGCGCTCCACATACCGGGCCAGCATGTCCACTTCGACGTTGACCGGCGAGCCTACACGCAGACGGTGCAGGGTAGTCGAGGCCATGGTGTGAGGTATAAGCGACACCGTAAACGAGTCCGTCCAGACCGAAGCTACAGTAAGGCTGGTACCGTCCAATGTCACAGAACCCTTCTCCGCAATGTATTTCAAGACATTGCCCGGTACCGACACCCGCATCAGCAACGCGATACCGTCCTTTTCAAGAGCCACCACACGCCCGCAGGCATCCACGTGCCCGGAGACGATATGGCCTCCGAACCGTCCCCCGCAGAGCATGGCCCGTTCTAAGTTGACCTTTGAGCCGACAGACAGACTGCCCAGAGAAGTCCTGCGCAGGGTCTCCGGCATGGCATCCGCCGTAAAGCTGCCATGACCTGGAGTGACAGTCAGGCAGACTCCGTTGACAGCTATGCTGTCTCCGACAGCCGTGCCTTCCAGCACCTTGGAGGCCTCGATCTCGAGCAGCGCACCGCTCTTGCCGGTCCTTATGGCACGGACCGTACCTATTTCCTCTACTATTCCCGTGAACATAATTCCGAATGTTTTGATGCAAACCCATGTATCATCCAGTCACAGCCCGAAGGCGACACAGACTCGACAGACACCGGAACGGCCTGACTCATAAGCGCGAACCCGTCTCCTCCCACAAAGCCCTTGGCAGCTCTTCCGCCGATAATCTTGGGGGCCATGAACACATAATACTCATCCACACAATCCTCGCTTATCAGACTCCAGTTAAGCTCCGCCCCTCCTTCCACCAGCACTGAGCTGAGCCCCATTGCGCCCAGCCTGTCCAGCAGGTCCGCGACATCCACCCGGCCGCAGGAGGAAGCGCACTCGAGGGTCTCCACTCCGTGACTTCGGAGAGCCGCTATCCGTTCCTGAGGGGCATCTGCGATATGAGCCACGACAGTGCGGCAGCTGCCCACACTACGCACAAGAGCCGAGCCGAGCGGCAACGAGGCCCTGGAGTCGGCGATGATGCGCACCGGCTGACGCATTCCGTCCAGACGGCAGTTGAGCATCGGGTCATCCGCAAGCACCGTGCCGATACCGGCCATTATGCCGGCATACCGTCCGCGCAGCTCGTGGGCCAGATGTCTGGATTCCTCACAGCTCACCCATTTGGAGTCTCCAGAGGCAGCCGCGATGCGTCCGTCCAGGGTTACGGCACTCTTGAGCACCACCCACGGACGCCTGGTCGTGATGTATTGGACAAATACCCTGTTGAGATACCTGGCCTCTTTTTCCAAAAGGCCGGTCTGTACTTCGATACCGTGACTGCGGAGTATGCCCGCGCCCTTGCCGGCCACCAGCGGATTGGGGTCGGTCATGGCCACCACGACCCGGGATATTCCGGCCTCCATGATGGCGTTGGTACACGGAGGCTGTTTGCCGAAGTGGCAGCATGGCTCGAGGGTCACGTACATCGTAGCCCCCTGCGTCGGTTCCGTGCAGGCAGAAAGAGCGTCGCGCTCGGCGTGAAGGCTGCCGTAGACGTGATGCCAGCCACTGGCCAATACCCTGCCGTCACGTACTATAACCGCACCCACCATCGGGTTGGGATCCACGTGTCCCTGCCCTTTCCGGGCCAGGTCCAGTGCCATGCGCATATATTTGATGTCCTCGTCGCTCCACATAAACAAAAAAGCCTAAGTACTGTATCAATACGTACTCAGGGCAGCGGCGACGTTAGGTCGTCATGACACCTCTCTTTCATCCGGACTATACCGTCGGTATCGGAATTTCACCGATTCAGTCCCTGATAATCAGGGAGTCGCGGACTGTCACCGCCGGTAGGGAATCGCACCCTGCCCTGAGAGATATTCATTTTGGTTGGCAAATGTATGGAAATTTCCCCAACTTTGCAACCGTTATGAAAGAAATACGCCACATCGTCATCTCAGACCCGCACGACTGCTGCGGCTGCACCGCATGTGCCTCTGCCTGCCCCAGAGGCTGCATCTCCATGAAGGACCATCAGGAAGGCTTCCTGTATCCCGAAGTCAATACAGAGATCTGCATCGAATGCGGTCTCTGCGTCAAGGTCTGTCCGGTACAGGCCCGGTATCCAGCCCGCAGACCGCTCGCCGTCTACGCCGTAAAGCATCCGGACGGACAGGTAAGGGAAGGCAGCGCGTCAGGAGGGGCATTCCCGCTGCTGGCCGGCGCCGTACTGAAAGACGGCGGTCTGGTCTTCGGCTCACGCTTCGACTCTGCGATGGAAGCCGTGCATGACTGCGCCTCCGCGCCGGAGGAAGTACATCCTTTTATCGGCTCAAAATATCTTCAGAGCCGGATGGAGGACTGCTACGGCAAGGTACGGAAAGCCCTCAAAGAGGGACGGAAGGTGCTGTTTACCGGGACTCCGTGTCAGGTGGCCGGGCTCAATCACTATCTGAGCAGCATACCGGACCATCTGCTGACAGCCGAGCTGATATGCCACGGTGCACCGTCTCCAGGGGTATGGCGGCAATACCTCCGCGAGGAAATCCAGAGACTGGAGGACAGGGGATACCGGAACGTGCGCATAGACAATGTGAGATTCAGGGACAAGGACGGTTCCGGCTGGAAGGGCTATCATTTCAGGATATTCTTCTCGGCTGTTGATCCGGACGGGAAGCCATGCCGCCCGGTGCTCAGCGAGCCGGGCAAGGCCGCGAACCTCTTCATACGGGGTTTCCTGGCGGACCTGTATTCCAGACCGAGCTGCTACCGCTGTCCCGCCCGGGAACTGCGCAGCGGCAGCGACCTGACCATCGGAGACTTCTGGGGCATCGGCGACCTCCGCCCCGACTTCGATGACGACCGCGGAGTCAGCGCGGTGCTGGTCAACACGGAAAAAGGCCGGAAAATATTCAACGGCCTTGACTGTATACGCATGGAGATGAGCTATGAGGATGTACTGCGGCGCAACCGATGCCTGGAGCAGTCCGTAGCAGAACCGGCCGGGCGGGCCGACTTCTTCGCTTCCACGGACAGCATACACGACACCATCCGCCGCCTGATCTAAGTACAAAAGGCCGCCCGGAATACCGGACAGCCTCCTGCACCTTAATTAATCTTATGCTTTATTCTATCAGTTTCAGGATAGTAATGTCACGTATCTCCTCATTGCCGGTATTGTCCTCTCCGACGGAACTTGTCACGAAATAGGTCAGATTGGTACTGTACTTAATCCATCGGTTACGTCCCTCGTTGTGCAGGTACACCGCGCCGTCCCCGTATGTAATACGCCAGATGTAATATGCGTCGGAAGATGCCGGTTCGGTTTTCATAAAGAAGAAGTTCCCTTCAACCGAAGTTCCTCCCGCAGTGCCGACATAGTTTCCATTGGTATTGCCCGCAGCCTCGCTGTACAGCCAGTAATACCCGTCAGCACCTGCTACCGGTCCTATTGTGAATACATAATCCATCACATCACCCACAACCGGAATACCGCCCAAGTCAGGATCATACTCAATTGTCACCGCGTCTATCTTAGATGATATGTGCTCCGATGCCACACGGTAGACATAATCGGACTGCCTGTATGCTATCAGGTACTTGTTGTCCGGAGAGAACTGCTCGTCTTCGGATATTTCGACAAAATACGGGTCCCTGATTACCTGTCCCTCCCCGAGCGTCATCTCCACCTTGTACAAAGTCGCATCAGGATCATCCAACTCGAAATTACCATCACGGAAGACGAACTCATTGTTGTCGGTCACAACCTCCAGAGTCACACCGCTGTAAGAGCCGCGCATAACGGGTACGTACACATATCCGCCCCTTTCCAGAGGAGACAGTCTGTCTATCGTTGTGGTGACACTGTTGGACACACCGTTGAAAATCACGTCTCCGTTCACGGATCCGGCCACATTTACAGTTCCAGCCACAGGCTGCGCCGCAGTGAATGTCACCGACTGTATCTGGTCCTGAGGGAAATCCGCAGTGGCAAAATCAAACCTGATCACAGACACCGGCACGTCATAGCTGACTGACACGGATGTCTCACCGGTCTCAGGCACATGCGTACAAGCCATCATTGGAATCACAATACCGGTACTGTTGACTGCACTTATCGAGTCCTGCGTCTGCTGAGCACTGATTTCCAGGCTGAGATCAGCAAGCGTTCCTCCAGCCAGTCCGTCTCCAGGATAAACCACGTACAGACGGTTGTCCGTCCCGGCACTCTCAGGTATTGTCGCTGTAAACACACCCTCAGAAGATACCTGCGCTTCTTTGACCACGTCCGATGCACAATCTGTGACATAGGCCACCACATCTCCTTCGCACCACACAAGATGTGAGTAGTCGGAGTACTCGTATTCGAGACTGGTCCTTGTATCCGCCTCCACAGGGTAGACAGTTATACTGCGCGTCTTTATGCTGTCCGACACTTCCGTAATCTGACAGGCAGAGAAAAGAATGGCCGATACTGTGGCCGCTACTGAAAGATATATATTGCGTTTCATGATTGTCGTTGTTTAGTTAATGAATGTTATTCCCATGGATTGATTTCAGTATCACCCCAGTTGCCGGTATCAACATCATCATAGTCCCTGGCAGGTCCTTTGTACACTGTGCATCCGTCATCCACCCGCAACTGGCTTGGATTGGCATTCTCGTTGATATACAACTCCTTCATGCCGTTATCATGACAGAACACCGATGTAATTACTGCCATGCTTGTTATATCAAGAGACTCTATCTGATTGATAGACACATCCAACATTGCCACGTTTTTCAGATAATTCAGACTCAGTTGCGTGAACTTGTTCGACGCCAATGTCAGGGAATTGATATTGTCACATCCCCTCAAATCCACCTTTGTCAACTGATTGCCGCCAAGTCCCACGGATACGAGCGTGCCGGTGGCCGGGAACAGGACTGACGTAATCGCATTCGCACTTGCCTCAATCTCCGTAATTGAAGTGGCGTCAGTCAGATCCAGCTCTGTCAGATCATTGCTGGAACAATTAAGCAGATACAACTGCGTACATCCCTCAAGGACAAGGGATGTCATATCATTCTGCTGCACATAGAGATAGGCTATTGAGGAGCCCGTCATATCCAGCTCTGTAAGGGCATTGCCGTAAACAGTCAAAGACCTTATGACCGTATTGCAGTCTGACAAGTCTATGGAAGTAAGCTGGTTATCATGCAAATCAATATCTGCGAGTGCCACACATCCATCCAGATTGACAGAGGTTATAGCATTATTGAAAGCATTGATTGACGTCAGGTCCGAGCATCCGGACAGGTCAAGCGCCCCTATCTGGTTGGACCAGCATGTAAGGCCGGTGAGTTTCTTGTTTCCTGAAAGATCCAGGGAGGTCAACTGGTTGGAGGCCACGTCCAAGGATGTGATCTCAGGATTCCGCGTAAGGTCTACTGACGTAAGAAGATTGCTGTATAACTGGAAATTATAGAGCTTTGAGCTTGCTGTCACATCAACTGAAGGAATCTGGTTGGCATAGGCTATGAGCTGCTGCAGTTCCGGACATCCGGACACATTCAGACCGGAGAGCTGACTCTCGGAACAGTTCAGATACTCCATTTCTGCTTTCCCGCTCAGATCAAGGGTAAAGCCGGACATGGGATTTCTGCGCGTGGTAACGTTTACAAGAGCATCATTATTACTGAAATCCAGTTCTGATATGGAATTGTAAGCGATGTTGATATCCTCCAATGCCTTGCAGTCCGAGATATCCAGTTCCGACACAGCTCCGTCCACTATGTTCAGGGACCTCAATGCCGAGCATCCCGTCAGGTCTACAAACTCCAGTATATATCCGGTCATGTCATTGGCCTTGAGCAATTCCAGCGAAGAGCAGCCGCTTAGGTTCAGATTGAGGATGAGGTTATGGTCGCAATACACTTCCTTCAGGGCGGTCATGCCGCTCAGATCCAGATCCGGTCCTACCGAATTGTAACTGAGCGTCAGCTTTTCAAGATTAGTCAGTTCCCTGATGCCTTTCACTGAGGTTATGACAGCCTCCTGGTCCGTGCATGTTATCTCTGTTATTGCAAGCTTTTCCTCCTCACTCAGGGCTCCGTCCGAGTCCGTGTCAAACTTGCTCAGCAGAAACGCAAGAAAATCAGGGTCGAATTCCTCTCCTTCCGGCTCGTCTCCTCCAGTGCCCTGAGCAGCCTGAGTAACAGTTACGGGTTCAGAAACGCCTCCCGCCACAATAGTGAACGACGCGCTTCTGGAACTTACCGTATCATTATTGGGCTGTACTGTCAGTTCAATGACAATATCCCCTGCCTCGCCTCCTTGCGGAGTAATTGAAAGCCACTCCTCAGGCTCATAAGAGATATACCACTGAACATTTGTGTTGAAAGAGAAGTCCTTGGAACCGGCTTCAGCAGAGAATTCAACAGCAGCCCCGTCATTGAGGGTGATCCTGGGCTCCACCGTTTTCTCGCTTTTCTTGCATGATGTCATTATGCACACCGCACTCACGACAAACATAATGAGGTAGGATAAATTTTTTCTCATATCAGTAAGATTTGGTTTAAAAAGTTTAAAAACTTGTACAAATATATAAATCAGCCGCAATTATAAAATTACGGATTTTTCAAAATTTGTATAATTGATGTTTTTAAAACCGTCCCTTGGACTCCGTTCTGAACTTAGATGGCGGAACTCCAGTCTCTTTGATAAAATTGTTGTAAAAAGTGGTCAGGTTAGCGTACCCAACCTCATCCGCGACTTTCTTTATAGGCATGTCTGTCTCTGAAAGTAATTTTATACTTTCCTTTATGCGCATGGAATTGAGCCATGCATTAAAGGAAACGCCGGCGTATGTGTTGACTGCCCTCGAAAGATAACTTCTGTTTGTTCCCAGACGGGCGGCCATATCCTCCACTGTAAGATTCTTCACGGCGTACATCTTCTCCTGCCGCATAAAATCCGAAAGTCTGTCAAAAAGCAGCCTTATCGTCCCGTTTTCCCCGCCCAGTCCGTCCTGCTTGACTGCATCAAGACGTTCCAGCAACTCTTTTTCCCGCTTCTGATAGGCATTATACTTCACTACAAGCTGCCTGTACATCATATTCTGCGAGCGGTTCCGTAAAACCACGGCCAGCACCACAACCAGGGCCACGACAAACGCGGCTATGACAAGTTCTGTCAACTGCCTCTGCTTAAGCAGCTGCATGTCCCTCCGCTGCAGCTCGTTGGCGTTCTTCTGACTCTCATACCTCCTTATAAGACTGTTGAACGAACGCTCCCGTTCGACATTGAACACCTTGTCCTTCAAGCTATAATACATAGTGAGATATTCCATCGCCAGGTCGTATTCCCCCATAGCTGTATACACTTCCGCCAGTTCCTGATATATGCCGTATCCATAGAAATAAAGCTGATATTTCTCTGTGATCTCCAAACCTCTGGTGTAATATGCCACAGCTTCCCCATAACGTCCCTTTCCGGCCAGAAACTTCCCGTAACCGGCCAAAGCCTCCACCTGAATAGTACTGTCTACGTTCCTGTGTGTCTCCAAGCAGTGGAGAAACACGCGCTCAGCCTCATCGTCTCTGCCCAATGAGGCCAGAACTGATGCATACAGCGGCTCATAGGAATCGGAACCCACCGAATACTCCGGCCACTGCCCGGCCTCACGGATATATCCGAGAGCCTCCGCGTCATTGCCCAGGCTATGGTGCATATATGCGTACATCAACGCTCCCGTATACATAAAATAACTGTCACCCGTCCTGCTTCCGTAATCGTAAATCTCCCCGGCAGCAGCAAGACCGGCCGGGTCCTTTCTTATATAGTGTATGATGGCCACATTGGTCAGCAACTTGTAATAAGCATCCGTATTGTCGCTTTTCTCAGCATAGTCCATAGCTGCATAGAAATGATGCAGAGCATTCTCATATTCTATCGCATTTATGAGACTGAAGACCCCTATGATGTTGTGTATGATAATACATTCCTGATACATCTCAAGCTCCTCGGCATCCTGCGTCACGTCATCAAAATAATAATACATCGAATCCGGGGAGAAATTCATATAGTACAGCCTTCCGAGCCTGGCTCCCAGACCTACGGCAACCCGCCTGTCACCCGACAGCCGGGCACTGTCGTATTGAGTTCTGGCCACTCCCACAGCCCTGTCGTACTGACCCGCAGAGACAAGACTGTCCACCACTGCGCAGGGATTCCACTGAACCTGGGCATTATCCGAACAGGCAATAAGCACAGGCACAAGAAAATATACTGCCAGCACCGGCACCCGTCTCCGCATTACCATCTTCCGGCCTCTTTTAAAAAGCCCGTAACGAATGACAAGACTTTCTTTATGTACTCCAGAACTTTTGACGGCCTGTTCATATCCGCGACCCTGGAACGTATCTGCGCTGCCATATCCTTGAGCGGCCCGGCCGCAGCCTCCATCCTGTCCAACAGACCTTCCGCAGTCTCCGAGAGCATCTCCCTCTCCATATCCCGCAGAGTCAGAGCGACTGTCTCCAGCATCTTCCTGTCCTCCTCCGGAATATCCGGGTCCAGGCGCAGGGCATCATTGTCAGATATGGCCCTACGTATCTCATTCAGAGTATTCAACTGTTTGTCCTTTTCCATAAATCCTGTCTAATTAAGCATCCCGGCGACCTGTGCTGCCAGACGGTTCAGACGCACCAGTTCCTCATACAGGTCTGCGGACAAGTCCGTCTCTCCTGCCGCGAGGTCCGCCGCCAGTGATGCGTGGGCGTTTTTCAGTGAACGCAGTGCCGAGACACAGCGGTTCCGGACCGAGGACAGATTATCCGCCCTGCGCGCAAGTTCCACATATGCCTCCAAATCCGATACCGATACAGACGCTCCATTCATCTCCATAGCCGACAGCCAAGCGGAGAAATTGTCCCCCAGACTCTCCCTCTCATGCTCGATCAGCGCATTCATCTCATCACTGCGCAGGATGGACATCAGCGAATCGCAGCTGGCCGCAACCAGCGTATCCCCGGTCATCACGACATTCCTCACAGCCTTGGACTGTACGGTCTGCATGACCTCCTCCGCCACATACCCGAACACTTTCCCGGCCATACGGGCATATCCCTCCGGCAGTTTATCCTCTTTGTCTGCCAATATATTGTACCTGTAAATCACCGAATCCACTCTGGAGCCTATACCGCGGAGCTGGGTGCCGGCGCCCTTCCACCTTTGCCCGGAACTGAGGCTGCGCAAGGCCCGAAGATAGCTGTTCAGCACATCCACATAACCATCAGCCTTCCGGACCATGTCCTCATCATCCATAGAGGCCTCGGCAAGGGCTGCCACCTCGGCATACCTGGTCTCTCCGGAAGAAAGCGACAGAGCGTAATAGAGCCCGCGGTGCAGCCTTATATCGGCCATTTCCCCGAACAGTACGGCCGGAGACCTGGAGACGGTATCACTGTTGAAAGTCAGTTGCCTCACCGCCTCCAGCTGCGCCTTCGACAACGGCGAGCACGACACAGCGGCCAACACGGAAAGGACGATTCCGGATATTATTCTGAAGATCCTCATCATTCCCCTACTGAAGCTATGTCGACTTTGTACATCCAGGGCCAGTATTTGCCGGTCAGATAGACAGAGCCGTCATCGGGATTGCAGGCTATGCCGTTGAGCACATCGGTGGACGAGGTCCTGTATCTGGCATCCAACAGTCCGGTGCAGTCAATCCTGCCGGTAAGCTGTCCTGAGACCGGGTCTATGATGACTATAAAATCCTGGCCGTAGACATTGGCCCATATCTCTCCGTCAATATATTCCAGTTCATTGAGATACGGTACCGGACGCACGCCATCCTTCACCTCCAGAGTCCGCTGCTCCATGAACGTAACAGGATCCCTGAACGACAGGACAGACGTGCCATTGCTCATAATCAGGGAATTGCCGTCAGTAGTAAGTCCCCAGCCCTGTCCATGATAAGGAAACTCGGCAAGTTTGACAAATGTCTCGATGTCATATACCAGACACAGCCCCTCGTACCAGGTGAGGATATATGCCCTTCCGTCAAAGGCACACGAGCCCTCACCGAAATACTCGGCCGGAAGAATCTCCTCCCTTAGGACCTTCCCCGTAGCCGGGTCTACCTCCCTGAAAGAGGACTCTCCGTACTGGCCCGTACTCTCAAACATTCTGCCCTCATAAAAGAACAGCCCCTGCGTATAGGCCGAAAGGTCATGGCGTATCTCCTGTTTGGCGGATACCTTGTACCGGGCCAGGCCACCGTCGTTGACATCCCCGGCACGGTTCATGAACGCAAGGCAGAGACAAGCCGAGGCTGCCAGCAGGGAAAACACTGATATCAGTAACCGGTGCCTCATTTCCTATGGGACTTGCTGTATTCCAAAGCGGCCTTTACGAAAGCCACGAATATGGGCTGAGGATTCTCAGGCGTGCTCTTATACTCGGGATGGAACTGCACTCCTATAAAGAAAGGGTGCTCCGGAATCTCCACAATCTCCACCAGACCCGTCTCCGGATTGCGGCCGCTGGTCCGCATACCGGCCTCATTGAGCCGCGTCACATAATCATTGTTGAGCTCATAACGGTGACGGTGCCTCTCGCTTATAAGCGGTTTCCTATATATCCGGTAGGCCAGCGAGCCCTCGTCTATCTCGCACTGATATGCGCCCAGACGCATCGTCCCGCCCTTTATGGTCGTGGTCTTCTGGTCCGCCATCAGGTCAATGACAGGATTGGGAGTGTTGGCCTCCACCTCCGTAGTCATGGCATCCTTAAGTCCCAGGACATCACGGGCAAACTCCACTACGGCCATCTGCATTCCGAGACAGATACCGAAGAAAGGCACCCCTCTCTCACGGGCGTAACGGACAGCCTTGATCTTGCCCTCAAGTCCCCTCTCTCCAAAGCCAGGCGCGATGAGGATACCGTCCATACCGGCAAGTTTCTCCTCCACATTGTCCTCGGTCAGATACTCGCTGTGAACAGGCACTACCTTGACCTTGCAGCGGTTGGCCGCACCGGCATGGATGAACGATTCCAGAATGGACTTGTACGCATCCTGCAGCTCCACGTATTTCCCGACCAGTGCTACCGTGATATTTGACTCCGGATGGGCCAGCCTGTCCAGGAAAGCCTTCCAGCCCTCCAGGTCAGGCTCGAAGACATCCTTCATTCCAAATTTTTCCAGTACGATCTCGTCAAGTTTCTCCTCCTTCATCATAAGCGGCACCTTGTATATAGTGTCCGCGTCAATGGACTCAATGACAGCATTGGGACGGACATTGCAGAACAGGGCCAGTTTCTTCCTGAGTTCCGGTGAAAGCTTATGTTCCGTACGGCAGATAAGTATGTCCGGCTGCACTCCGTCCTGCTGCAGCAGCTTGACAGAATGCTGGGTTGGCTTGGTCTTGAGTTCTTTGGCCGCACTCAGATAAGGCACGAGAGTCAGGTGTATGACCAGACAGTCCTCATCCGGCAGTTCCCACTGAAGCTGACGCATGGCCTCGATGAACGGCAGGGACTCGATATCTCCGACAGTACCGCCTATCTCGGTAATAATCACATCATACTGTCCGCTCTTACCCAGCAGCAGCATCCTGCGCTTGATCTCATCGGTTATATGTGGGATTATCTGAACGGTCTTGCCCAGATAGGCACCCTGTCTCTCCTTATCTATGACAGTACGGTAAATCTTGCCAGTGGTGACATTATTCGCACGGGATGTATAGATATTGAGAAATCTCTCGTAGTGACCAAGATCCAGGTCTGTCTCCGCCCCATCCTCCGTCACGAAGCACTCTCCGTGCTCATAAGGGTTAAGTGTACCCGGATCCACGTTGAGATATGGATCGAATTTCTGAATGGTGACCCGAAGGTTTCTGGATTGAAGCAACTTGGCTAATGATGAGGAAATAATGCCCTTGCCCAACGAGGACACGACACCTCCCGTAACGAAAACATATTTTGCAGACATACTATATTATTTACTTACGGGGGAACAAAGTTAGTGTAAAAAAACTATCTTTGCAAGATATTTTTCAACCTTATCCGCAAATGAAAAGTCTTACAACAAGATACACTCTACGCACTTCTGACGTGGACATCAGGAAGAACTACAAGGCTTTCGCCTTCATGTCCATGGCACAGGAGATGGCCAACTGGCATGCGTCCAGGATAGGGTTCGGCTACGATGATCTCATCAGGGACAATATCTCATGGGTCGTATCGAGGATGAGGGTAAAATACCTCGAAGCCCCCAAGTGGGAGGACGAGATACAGTTCTCCACATGGCACAAAGGCCCGGACGGAGTATTCTCCCTCAGAGACTTTGAAGTCTCGGACACGGATGGGAAGAAGACCCTGATTCAGGCCACCAGCTCATGGCTGCTCATAGACACGCTGTCCCGCAGGATGCTGCGCCCTGACCACGTCCTCGGGGAGAAAAGTCCCGCGACCGCGCTCGACCGTGATGCCATCGCAGAGCACTGCGGCAAACTGGTCACGCCAAAGGACGGCATGAAGCCGGTGCGTACACATGATGTCCTTTACTCAGACGCGGACTTCAACGGCCATACCAACAATGCGAAATACATCGAATGGGCCTTCGACACCCTGCCTCTGGACATTGTCTCGGGCAAGGACATCGACGAGTTCCAGATCAATTTCAACCACGAGACCCGTCCGGGCGAGACAGTAGAGCTGCTGCGCGGCATGACCGGCCCGGATACGTTCTTTGTAGAAGGCCGATGCTCCGACAAGACGGTCTTCCAGTGCCACATAAGGCTCAAATCCTGATATTTTCCTTATTAAAACCTACAACCGTGGATCTGACAATATTCAACGAAAGTTTCTTTCTTACAGTAGAGAAAATAATGGTGGTGCTGGCCGTAGTGGTCTTCGCAGCCCTGCAGTACTTCAAGGCCGGCTACGGATACCTGCGCTCCAAAGGCTGGGGCCCCATGATAGACAACAAGCTGGGCTGGGTGCTCATGGAGATCCCGGTGCTGATAGTCACCGCGCTCATCTATATCTACGCACAGGGCTGGCAGCGTCCGACCGCCACCATACTGGTATCGTTCCTCGTTGTCCACTACATCCAGCGCTCACTCGTCTACCCTTTCCTTATGAGGGGCAAGAGCAAGATACCTATAACGGTAGTGCTCATGGGCGCGGTATTCAACGTCATCAACGCCTACCTCATCAGCGGCTGGCTTTTCATCCTGGCACCAGAGGACAGATACACCCTGAGCTGGCTGTACTCTCCGCAGTTCATCATAGGAGCGCTTGTCTTCATCTTCGGCATGGTGGTCAACCTGCATTCGGACTACATAATCCGGCACCTGCGCAAGCCCGGTGACACCAGGCACTACATACCCCGTGGCGGCATGTTCCGTTACGTTTCATCCGCGAACTACTACGGCGAGATTACCGAATGGTTCGGTTTCGCGATCCTGACATGGTCACTTCCAGGCATCATCTTCTGCATGTGGACCTTCGCCAACCTCGCACCAAGAGCCAACTCCCTGTATGAAAAGTACGCCAAGGAGTTCGGAGAAGAGTTCACCAGCCTCAAACGCAAACGACTCATACCTTTTATATATTAGTCATGGAATCACTGCTCTTCACTCCGGCCAAGATAGGCACGTTAGAACTCAAGAACCGCGTCATACGCGCTTCTGCCTACGAGGGCATGTGCGATGGACATGTCCCTACGCAGCAGCTGAAGGATTACCATACAGCTCTGGCCCGCGGAGGCGTAGGCATGACAGGCGTGGCATACGCCTCGATTGACAAAAGCGGCCTGTCCTTTCACCGTCAGTTGTGGATGCGTCCTGAGATCATCCCTGGTCTGAGAGACCTGACAGACTCTATACACTCTGCAGGAGCCAAGGCCTGCATCCAGCTCGGACACTGCGGCAATATGTCGCACAGGATGTACTGCGGTCAGAGACCCGTGGGAGCGTCCAGCGGATTCAATCTCTACTCGCCTACTTTCGTTCATGGTCTGCGCGAAGACGAGATACATCGGATTGTCAAGGATTTCGGCAATGCGGTACGCATCGCCCGTGACGGAGGATTCGACGCCGTAGAGATACACGCCGGACACGGCTACCTTATCTCGCAGTTCCTGTCCCCGTACACCAATCACCGCAAGGACAAGTACGGAGGTCCGCTGGAGAACCGCATGATATTCATGGATATGGTCATGGAGGAAGTGATGAAGGCTGCCGGAGACGACATCGCCGTACTGGTCAAGACCAATACCCGCGACGGATTCAAAGGCGGTCTGGAGCTGGAGGACTGCATAAAGGTGGGCAAGCGTCTGGAGCAGGACGGAGCACAGTGCCTTGTACTAAGCGGAGGATTCGTCAGCAAGGCACCGATGTACGTGATGCGAGGGGCCATGCCCGTCAGTGTGCTTACGGGATACATGCCCTGGAGACTATGGTGGCTAAAGCTGGGGGTCAATCTCTTCGGCAAGATGATGATTAAGGACGAACCGTTCAAGGAGGCCTTTTTCTTCGATGACTCAATAGAGTTCCGCAAGGAACTCAAGATGCCGCTTGCCTTCGTCGGCGGACTCAACTCCCTTGACAGTATCAACAAGGTCCTGAACGCCGGTTTCGAGTTCGTGGAGATGGCCCGTCCTCTGGTATACGACACCGATTTTGTAAACAAACTGAAGGACGGTACATGCACGGTCAGCGGCTGCCGTCACGCCAACTACTGCGTGGCCCGTATCTGGAACTACGACATGCAGTGCCACGAGAACTGCACCCTCCCGCCCCGCATGAAACGCGAGGTAGAGCGCAACATAAGAAAGTATTACGACAAAAAACAATAGTCAAATACAATGAGACTTAGGCGGGACGCTCTATCGCTGCTGTCTTAGACAGGGGAGGAAAGTCCGGGCAGGACAGAGCACCGCACTGTGGAAAGCACAGGTAGGCGAAAGCTTACGTCACGGGTAACAGAAAACAACCGCCCCTCCCTCGGGAGAGGTAAGGGTGAAAATGCAGGGTAAGAGCCTGCGTCCGTTCGATGGCGACATCATCGGAGTATCCGCCTGCGGCCTGCAAGGCCAAATATACCGGCAGTCAAGGGCTGCTCGTCCTTTGCCGGGGGGTAGGCTGCTCAGATAAATGATAGAGGCCGTCCGGGTCCGCCCTGACGGTACAGAACCCGGCTTACAGTCCCGCCTTTTATTATTTTAACAGTTTTGTAACATCATTGTAACGTATCTGTCAACGGGCAGGGCGATTTATTACTCATCTTTGCATCCCGACAGATTTAGCCATGAAACATAGCGGAACACAGCACATAATGAGACTATTCAGACACGCACTAACCGCCTGCGCACTCCTGTTCCCCGTTCTCAGCGCAGTAGCCCAGGACAACATTTACGAAGTATCGGAGGAAATGAAGGAGTCCGATTTCCAGCCAAGAGTGGACGTGGGATTCGAGATTCCGCTGGCGGATGACTTCTCGTTCACAATCAACAACGAACTGCGCTTCCGCGACAACTGCACGCGGATAGACCGAAACTACCTACAGGGCTCTTTCTCGTGGGAGACCTGCGACTACTTCTCACTGGACGCCGGATATATTTTCCAGTCAATACTGAACATAGGAGACGTTGAGTATGAAAGGGAATGGCAGTACCGCCACAGGGTATTCCTGGACCTGAAGGCTCAGATAGAACTGGATGACTGGAAGATCTCGCTGACCGAGCGTCCCCTGGTCAACCTCCGTCCATGGGCCGACGGCATACACGACCCTCTGGACGAATGGCTTATCCGCTCCAAACTCAAGGTTGACTACGATATTCCCAAGACCGAGCTTACCCCCTATGCCTTCTTCGAGTTGTCCAACACCCTCAATACCGTGGACTACGGCGGAGGCCCCTTCGTGGACCGCCTGCGCTTCTGCATAGGCATGAAATGGGATTTCTCCGACTTCTGCAACATGGAGCTCTACTACTATTTCGACATCAAGAACTCCCGCGATGTAAGCTATACCCACAATGACATCGGGGACTTATACCACATCTACCTCAACAAGGAACAGCAGTACGTCCATGTCCTAGGCCTGTCATTCAACTTCGGGTGGGATTAACAGGTCATGCCAGCCACTGCACAGGTGCTGCGAAAATACAGGATTCGGGTTCACCTGTGCGGAAATAAAAAGAAGAAAAGCGTATTTTTGCATTTTGGAGACAAAACGGTTGCCTCCGAAATGCTTATGTATATGAGAAAACGGAATCTGATTCTTATCCTGATGACGGCTGCGGTCTTATCTGCAAGTCAAGTAAACGCCACTGCAGCCATCCGATCCACCCCGGCGGACTCTCTCATCTATGCCCGGACCATGCAGAAGCTGATGCCGTATGCGGGACTGCCTGCAGGAGAACTGATGGTCAGGACAGCAGAGCTGTTCTACGGCACGCCTTACAAGAGCGGCACTCTGGAAAGCGTCCCGGAGGAACTGACCGTGAACCTGCACGAGACCGACTGCATTCTTCTGGTGGAAGCCTGCACCGCGATGACTCTTCTGCTGAAGGACAATGCCGGAGACGGCATTCCACCTTTCAGGGACTTCTGCGCCATGCTGCGCAGTCTGCGCTACCGGGACGGCATCATCAACGGCTACCCGTCCAGGCTGCACTACACTTCGGAATGGCTGTTGCAGGCCAGCTCCAACGGATTTCTCCGCGAAGTGACTCAGGCGCTCGGCGGCATCCCGCTGGAGCAGGAATTCTCCTTCATGTCCTCCCACAGGGACAATTATCCACAGCTGCGCGATGATCCTGAGGCAACTGAGCTAATCCGTAAAGTCGAGCGTAGACTGGACACGACTGCCTCTTACTGCTTTATTCCCGCCGGAAAAATCGGAGAGGCGGAAGACGGAATCCTGGACGGAGACATCATCTGCATCGTAAGTACTATTCCCGGCCTGGACATCACCCATACGGGCATCGCCTGCCGCACCCCGGACGGCAAGCTGCACTTCATCCACGCCTCCATGCGGGAGGGGAAAGTGGTTCTGGAGACCCGCACCCTCGTGGAATACGTGAAAAAGGGCGGAATCCGCGTAGTTCGTCTCAACAACACAAAAAACACGTATAATTTCCGGCACATGTGAGCATCCTTCGGATATTTATGCTAACTTTGGTCATAGATATTTTATTACCACAAAACACTTATACTGACATGAGAAAAACCTGTATTTTTGCGATCATTATCGCATTGCTGTCCTTCTCATCCTGCTCTAAATACAAGTACGAGCAGGTGGACGGAGACCCGACCAAGACAAGAATCTACACACTTGACAACGGCCTGAAGGTGTACCTGAGCGTCAATGACGAGGAACCCCGAATCCAGACATTCATCGCCGTGAAGGTAGGCGGCAAGAACGACCCGGCCCAGACCACGGGTCTCGCCCACTACTTCGAGCACTTGATGTTCAAGGGCACGCAGCAGTTCGGCACATCCGACTACGAGGCCGAGAAACCTATGCTGGACGAAATCGAGCGTCTGTTTGAAACTTATAGAGTCACTACGGACGAGGCTGAGCGCGCAGCCATCTACCACACCATAGACTCCATCAGCTACGAGGCGTCCAAGCTGGCCATTCCCAACGAGTACGACAAGCTGATGTCCATCATCGGAGCTTCAGGTACCAACGCCTTCACCTCCACGGACATGACAGTCTATACCGAGGACATCCCCTCCAACCAGATAGAGAACTGGGCAATGATAGAGGCCGACAGGTTCAAGAATCCCGTCATCAGGCTTTTCCATACCGAACTGGAGACTATCTACGAGGAGAAGAACATGTCCCTCACCCAGGATGCCAGGAAAGTATACGAAGCCATGAACGCCGCCCTCTACCCCAATCACCCTTACGGCACCCAGACCGTTCTCGGCACTCAGGAGCACCTGAAGAATCCGTCCATCACCAACGTGAAGAACTACCACAAGACCTACTACGTGCCCAACAACATGGCAATCTGTATGTCCGGAGACTTTAACCCGGACGAGGTGATACAGATCATTGACAAGTATTTCGGAGACATGCAGCCCAACCCCGACCTGCCTGAGTTGGAATTCACTCCCGAAAAGCCAATCACCGAGCCAATCGTCAAGGATATCTACGGTCTGGAATCTGAGAGCATCTCCATCGGCTGGAGACTGCCCGCCTCAAAGGACCGTTCCAACGACATAGCCCAGATGGCCGGATTTATCCTGAGCAACGGAACGGCCGGACTCATCGACCTGGATCTCCTGCAGAACCAGAAAATTCTCTCAGGATACGGATATGCCAGCCTTCTGCCTGACTACGGCAGCTTTGAGCTGTACGGCAAGCCAAAAGAGGGACAGACACTGGATGAGGTCAAGGACCTGCTGATGGCCGAAGTGGACAAGCTGCGCAAAGGCGAGTTCGACGATGACCTCATCGAGGCCACAGTGAACAACCTTAAACTGTCCATGATGAACTCCCTGACCAGCAATTACTCCAGGGCCATGAACCAGGTCAACGCGTTCATCGAGGGCGAGGACTGGAGTGATGTAGTCACCATGATTGACCGCATGGCCAAAGTCACCAAGCAGGACATCATGGACTGGGCGAACGAATATCTTACACCCGAAGGCTACGTGGCCATCTACAAAAGGACCGGAGAGGACAAGAACATCCAGAAGATCTCCGCTCCCGAAATCACACCTATAGTCACCAACAGGGACAAGCAGAGCGAATTCCTTACCAGAATACAGAACACCCCGGTAAAGGAGATCGAGCCCGTCTTCGTAGACTATGAGAAAGAGATGTCCGTACTGGATGCAGGCTCCGGCATCGATGTGCTCTACAAGCAGAACGACATCAACGATCTGGCATACGTCATCTATGTATTCGACAAGGGAGTGAACAACGACCCTGCCCTGTCACTGGCTTTCAACTACCTCAATTATCTCGGAACCGCTGACAAGAGCGCGGCTGACATCGCCATGGAGATGTACAAGCTTGCATGCAACTTCTACTTCTCCGCATCCACCGACCAGACTGTAATCCAGGTATCCGGATTGAGCGAGAACATCCCCGAGGCCATGAGCGTCATGGAAGACCTTATCTACAATGCAGTTCCTGACGAGGCTGTACTTGCCAACGTCAAGAACGACCTGCTGCAGAGACGCCGGAACAGCAAGCTCAGTCAGGGCGGCTGCTTCGGAGCCCTCCAGACATACATGATGATCGGCAAAGAGGCCATAGACCGGATAACACTCAGCAACCAGGAACTTGACGCCCTCACCTCCGAGGACCTTCTCGGCAAGATACGCGACCTTATGGACAAACAGCATGAGATACTGTACTATGGTCCCGAAAACACTTCCGAAGTATTGGCGGACTTAGCCGAAAATCACCGTATAGCCGATAATCCGGAGCCGTTGAAGAAAGAGCCGCTGCAGTATCGCAGACCCGGAAAGACCAGCAAGGTATACCTGGCCGAATACGATGCCAACCAGCTGTATTATCTGCAGTATTCCAACAGAGGGGAGAAATTCGACTATGCCGCTGACCCCTATGTGTCTCTGTACAACGAATACTTCGGAGGAGGTATGAACTCCATAGTATTCCAGGAGATGCGCGAGGCAAGAGGCCTGGCCTACACCGCCCAGGCATACCTGTCCACCCCTTATGATCTCGACATGCCCTACATGTACATCGCATTTATCGCTACCCAGAACGACAAGATGCAGCAGGCCATAGAGGCTTTCGAGGACATTATCAACAACATGCCCGTATCCCAGCCGGCATTCGACATCGCCAAAAAGGCCATTATATCCAGAATCAGGACATACAGAGTAACCGGTGACGGCGTCCTCTGGAGTTACCGCAGCGCACGTGAGCTCGGACTGAACGAACCGCGTGACAAACAGATATTCGAGGTAATACAGAACCTTACTCTGGACGATGTTGCCGCCACCCAGCAGCAGTGGGTCAAGGACCGCACCTATGACTTTGCCATCCTGGGCAGAACCAAGGATCTGGACATCAAGTACCTGAAGACCTTAGGCGATGTAGAGTACGTATCCTCTGAGGACATGTTCGGCTACTAACACACTATCGCGTCCATAGAGACGAATCGCACATCTTAAAGGGGTTGTATCAAAACTTTCATTTTGACACAGCCCCTTTTTACATGCTTCAAGCCAATGTCCATTTTTCATACAGCCATTGTATGAAAATCACACAGAACCGAATCTCGCTCAACAATATAAGTTATTAATAACCATTCAGATAATCTCACAGGCACGATTATTGATTAACGGTATGGCAAACACACTACTATGCTAAGACTTATTCTCAGAAATCTGGGTCATACCCTCAGAAGATACCCTCTCCCGGCGGCCATCAACCTCGCCGGTCTGGTCGTGGCCCTCACCGCATTCATCATCATCATGTCCCATGTGGAGTACGAGACCACCTTCGACCGTTCCTACCCTACCTCCGGGAGGATTTTCAGGGTGGACTGCCCCGGGAACGACGAGACTTTCCGCAGTATCCTGCCCAACGCTTTCGCCCGGGACGTCATCAACTCCTCGGCCCACATCGAGGCCGGGACGATGCTCATGCCCTACTTGGGCAAGCTGCCGTTCTACATCGACGACGCTGCCGGTGAGCCGCACGGATACGAGCTGAGATGCGACATGGTGCAGCCGGACTTCATGAAAGTATTCGGAGTACGCCTGACAAGCGGAGATCCGGAGGCCCTGACCCGCCCCCAGACAGCAATCATCCCCAGGAGCATGGCCGAGAATCTCTTCGAAGGGGATGCTGTCGGCAAGATCCTGCGTACCGACGGCAACTGGTTCTTCCCGGACGGCGAGCTGACCGTGGGAGCCGTCTACGAGGACTTCCCCTCCAACAGCAACCTGCAGAACAGCATCTATTTCGCAGTGGATGAAAGAGTGACGCCCTACACCTACGGAGGGGCGAACTTCATCTGCTACCTGCTGCTGGATTCCCGGGAATCCGCGTCCCTGGTAGAGAACGAGTTCAACTCCAACTTCGACTTCTCCCTGAGCTGGATGAGCCCCATAGAGCTCGTGCCGATGGAGGACATATACTTCATGGAGCAGGGCGGAGACGGCAGGGTGTTCTACAGTGGCAGCCGCAGCACGACAATCCTGCTGACGGCCATCGGCATACTGGTGCTCCTCTCGGGAGTAATCAATTTCGCCAACTTCTTCACCTCCCTCGCCCCGGTGCGCATCCGGAGCATCAATACCCAGAAAGTAGTGGGCGCATCCACCTCCAGACTGCGCTGGATGCTGACCATGGAAACAGTCGTCATTGCGCTCATCGCCCTGATCATCTCCTTCCTGCTGGCCGGTTGGATATCCCCGATGCTGGTCAGCGCCAACATCCTGAAAGGGCTGTTCACGGCTCACAGCATCGGTATCATCGTCACGGTCAGCGTCATCACCATTGCGGCCGGAATCCTTGCCGGACTGTATCCGAGCTGGTACGCTACCTCATTTGCCCCGGCACTGGTGCTCAAGGGAGACTTCGGCCTCTCTAAGGGCGGACGCACGTTCCGCAACGTGATGAGCGGCATACAGTACACAGTAGCCTTCGTAACACTGGTGTTCATGACTTTCGTGCTGCTGCAGAACCGACTGATGCGCAACACCATATTGGGATTCGACAAGGACGAGATAGCTGTCGCCAACGCCAGTGCCACCATCACAGCAAAAATGGATATGCTCCGCAGCTCCGCACAGAAATACCCCTCGATAGCCGGCATAGCCTATTCCTCAGAGAAAGTCGGCGCCTCGGACTCCTACAGCACACAAGGCATCGAGTACAACGGGGAGAACATCCAGATGTTCTTTATCGGAGTGGACCCGCAGTTCATGGATGTCATGGGCATAGAGATGGTGGAAGGGCGCAACTTCAACCAGTATGACTCAGCCGGAGTCACTGTAGTGACCCGGTACATGATGGACCAGTTCGGAATCATGCCCGGCGACATCCTTCCGGAAGCCGGTGAGGTAATAGGCATATGCGAAAATGTCCGCTTCAACTCGGTCCGCGAGCCCAATACCCCCATTGCATTCATACCTTCCGGCATATACAGCGGGGTTAACGGAGTGCTTTACTTCCGCATCACTGCCGGCAGCAATGCGTTTCAGGCCGCGTCCGATATAGAGTCCCTCATACGCGAGGCCGACCCCTACTGGCCCTCACAGGTAGAGTTCTACGATACCATTCAGAACAATCTGTACCAAAATGAGATCCGCACATCCCGCCTCGTAGTGGCGTTCAGCGTCATTGCCGCCATCCTGGCTCTATGCGGAGTCATCGGCCTGGTGCTCTTCGACACCGAGTACCGCAGGAAGGAGACCGCCGTCCGCAAGATTTTCGGAGCCAGCGTCGCCTCCATCCTCGAGCGGGCCAATATCGGCTACGGTACCATTGTCCTCATCTGCTTCGCGCTTTCCTGCCCCATAGCGGCCGTCATCACCTCGCGCTGGCTGCAGAACTTCGTCGACCGCGTCCACATCACCCCCTGGGTCTTCGCCCTTGCCCTCGTGGCCGTGCTGGCCGTCACTGCACTGATCGTCACCGCCGTCTTCTACCGCCGGGCCACCGCCAATCCCCGCGACGGACTGCAGTAATTTGAAAATGAGGTTTTGATTTGCATTGCTCTCGGCTTATTTTTATCTTTGCATGACAGGAGTGAACACTCTCTGTGACCACACAATTATAACTCCAAGCATTATGAAGATCAGAACTGTTCTAACATTGGCCGCAGCTGCGCTTATGCTGTACAGCTGCGGAAACAACAGCGGAAAAGCCGGGGCCGGAAAAAGCACAGCCACGGCGACTGAGACCGCCAAGTCCGCCGGAGCCGAAAGCGACAAGCGAGGCTACATCGTAAAGGTGGGCGACCAGGTACCCGATTTCGACCTGCTCATGACGGACGGCAGCAAGGTCAACATCAAAGAGCTTCAAGGCAAGGTGGTAATGCTCCAGTTCACAGCCAGCTGGTGCGGTGTATGCCGCCAGGAGATGCCCCACATCGAGAGCGAGATCTGGCAGAAGCTCAAGGACAATCCTGAATTTGTCCTCTATGGCATAGACCTCAAGGAGACGCCCGAGGTGACAGAAGAGTTCGCCAAGTCCATACCGGTGACCTACCCCCTCACCCTCGACCCTGAAGGTGAGCGCTTCGCCCTCTTCTGCGACAAGGGAGCCGGCGTGACCCGCAACATCATCCTCGACCGTACCGGCAAGATCATCATGCTGACCCGGCTCTACGACGAGGCCGAGTTCGCCTCAATGGTCAAGCTCATCAATGAGGAACTGGCAAAATAAACAGTCATCAATATAAAACCTGTTGTTATGAAACGATTTATGGCAATGAGTGCAGCAGCTGTGATGACAGCGGCCGCCATGGCGGCTCCTGCAGACGGAAGTGCCGGAAAGTCCGACGGTGGACGGCTGAGCCTGCTCTCTCCCGACAAGAGACTTGAACTGACGTTCCAGCTGAGCGGATTCGGTGAGCCGGTCTACACCCTGTCCTTTGACGGGCAGCGGGTGATAGACGAAAGCCGGATGGGCTTCGACATCCGTCATGAAGGCGGAGTGAACGACATCCAGCCGTTCATGCACGACTGGACTATAGCACAGAGCAATACGGTACTGCATCCGACACAGATGCACGAGGGCTTCCGCATAGACAGCGTCAGGCGGACTTCCGTAGACTACACATGGGAGCCGGTCTGGGGCGAGGAGAAGGAGATCCGCGACCGTCACAACGAGATGGCCGTCTACCTGTGGCAGCAGACCGGAGCGGATTCTACCGACGGACGCACCATCGTAGTGCGTTTCCGCCTGTTCAACGACGGACTCGGATTCCGCTACGAGTTCCCCAGGCAGAAGACATTGGGATACTTCATCATCGGCAACGAACTGACCGAATTCAACCTGCACGAGGATCTGACCGCATTCTGGATAGCCGGAGACTACGATGCCAACGAGTTCCTGTACGAGACATCGCACCTGAGCGAGATAGCCGGCCTCTATCCTACATTTGACCGAAGCGGAAACTCCTGTATCTGCCCGATGCCCGTACCAGGCGTACAGACACCGGTGATGATGAAGCGGGACTCAGGCGGCCTTTACGTCAACATACACGAAGCGGCATTAGTCAACTACTCCGCCATGCAGCTTGAAGTACACGACATCGGAGGCGGCCGCACCGGATTCAAAACCCATCTGGTACCTGACGCATTAGGCAACAGGGGCTATATCCAGACCCCTCAGAGCACTCCGTGGAGAACTGTCATCGTCACAGACAACGCACCTGCCGTTCTGGAAAGCCGTATGATTCTCAACCTCAACGAGCCGTGCGCAATTGAGGACACCGACTGGATACGGCCTCAGAAATTCGTAGGCGTATGGTGGCAGATGTTTGCTCCCGGGCAGGGCACTTGGAGCTATACCAACGAGCCGAACGTACAGCTCGGCGTTACTGACTACACAAAGACCACACCCAACGGCACCCATGCCGCCAATACCGAGAACGTCAAGAGATACATCGATTTCGCAGCGGCCAACAACATCCAGGGAATCCTGGTAGAGGGCTGGAACCAGGGCTGGGAAGACTGGTTCGGCCAGTTCAAGGACTTCGTATTCGACTTCATGACCCCCTACCCTGACTTCGATGTGGCCGAGTTGAGAGACTATGCCAAGAGCAAGGGCGTGCAGCTCGTCATGCACCATGAGACATCCGGTTCCACTGTCAACTACGAGCGGTATCTGGACCGCGCCTACCAGTTCATGAAAGACAACAACTATTCGGTGGTCAAGAGCGGCTACGTAGGCGCCATAATACCCAGAGGCAGTCATCACTACGACCAGAACACAGTGAACCATTTCCTGCACTGCATCCGCCGGGCCGCCGACTATGAGATAATGATCGACGCACACGAGCCGGTAAGGCCCACCGGGCTGCACCGCACATGGCCCAACTACCTTGCAGCCGAATCGGGCCGCGGTACCGAATTTGAATCCATGGGCGAGACCGGCAATCCGCCAGAGCACACAACCATCCTGCCCTTCACCCGTTTCATGGGCGGTCCGATGGACTACACACCCGGTATATTCCAGACCGACATGTCCTACTACGACTCCACATCCGTGGCAAGGATACACACCACTCTTGTAAAGCAGCTGGCCTTGTACGTCGTGCTGTACTCCCCCCTTCAGATGGTAGCAGACCTGCCGGAGAACTACGAGCGGTTCTACGACGCTTTCACGTTTATCCGCAACGTACCCACCGACTGGGACTATTCCAAGGTGCTGGAGGCCGAGCCGGGCGACTACATCACCACAGCCCGCAAGGCCAAGGGCGAGGACAAATGGTACATCGGAGCCATCACGGACGAGAATGCCCGCACGGCAGTCATCGATTTCTCCAAACTGCCACTGACCAAGGGCAAGAAATACACAGCCACCATCTACGCTGACGGTGAGGACGCATCGTGGGACGGGAATCCACAGAGCTACAGGATCACCGAGACCATCGTAACCGGCAACTCGCTTCTGGAAATCCCCTTAGCCCGCAGCGGCGGCGTCGCTATCGAACTTCATTAGCCCAATAGGAGGCGGTGAGGGGCTCACCGGTGGCACGGATGATCATCTCGTTCCAGGGATAGAGCTTGCCGGGGGCGAAAATTTTTTCTGACAGCCAGCGGCCTACGTCAGGGCAGCCGGTGTAGGAGTCGAATACCATGTCTCCGCTGCGGGTGATGTTCTCCACGATATAATGGTGCATCTGCGATGCGAACAGCTCGCCCATCTGGTAGTTGTGGTAGTAGCAGGGATACAGGGCGATGTGTATCTTCGCGGCCCAGTCCGGCTCATCGCGGCCCTCGGGATAGGTCAGCAACTGGTACTTCTCCACGAGGTCGCGCCACAGGGCATTGAGGTCCTGCTCCGGATCGGCGTACATGGCCTTCTCGAAGCGGTCCACGGTGCGGAGGATGTCCCTGTCGAACAGCTCGGTCAGGTCATTCCTGACTCCGCCGATACGCGGGTAGTTGGTTGTCATCCTGGCTCCGCAGAGCTTGACGTTCAGGTCGAGGAAGTACTCCCTCTCCCTCATGGCCCACAGGAACACGGTCAGGTTTCCGAGGTCGGTACCGACGGCGGCGAGCCACATGAGGTGCGAGTTGATCCTGCAGACCTCATCGGCCACGATCCTGATGTATTTGGCTTTCTCCGGGATGTCGATGCCCAGGGCCTTCTCCACCGTCATGCAGTAGAGGTGGGTGTAGGTCATGGACGCAGCGTAGCAGAGACGGTCGGCCATGGGAATGATCTTGGGATAGATCCTGTTCTCGGCCTCCTTCTCCCATCCGCGGTGCAGGTAACCGACGATGGGCTCGGCATCGGTGACGATCTCTCCGTCGACCTGGATCTTGAGGGTCCAGAGACCGTGGGAGAACGGATGCTGCGGACCCATGATGATCCACATCTTGTCGGTTTCCATCTTCTCTTCAATTTCTTTAACGGGAACCAATGAGTCTGCCATCACTCACTCCCCCTGAGCTTGTAGGATTTCCTGAAGGGGTAGAACTCGTAGGTCTTCGGGGTCAGCAGCCTCTCCAGCTTGGGGTGGTTGTCGAAAATGATTCCGAAGAGCTCGTAGGTCTCCCTCTCATGCCAGTTGGCACCCTCCCAGACGCATGTCACTGACTCCACATGGAGGTCGTCTGCGGGAAGGTCCGTGGAAAGCTCGATCATAAGTCCGTTGTAGTAGTTGGACAGGTGGTACACTACGGTCATGTGGTCCACATAGTCCACTCCGATGACGGTTGAGCAGTGCTCGAAGGTCAGGTTGTGCTGGATGTACTTGCAGACCTCGAGGATCTTCTCCCTGGGGAGCTTGGCATACACCCTGCGGGCCTCGGTCTTCGTGACCTCGACCTCGGGGAACTTCTCCGTCAGGAGGGTCTTGACCTCCTCCTCGGAGGGGCTCTGATACACGGCTTCGGTGTCCATGCTCAGTCCTCCAGGAATGCTCCCCTCTTGAAGTAGCTCTCGATCTTCTTCTGGAGGAGCATGAAACCGTCGATCATCGCATCGGGGCGCGCGGGGCATCCGGGGATGTACACATCGACGGGGACGATCTGGTCGAGTCCCTGCACTGTGTTGTAGGAATCGTACCAGGGTCCGCCGGAGATGGCGCACTCGCCCATCGCCACGACCCACTTGGGGTTGGGGATCTGCTCGTAGAGACGCCTCAGGTCGGGACGGATCTTCTTGGAGATCCAGCCGTTGACGAGGAGGATATCTGTCTGCCTGGGCGAGGAACGGTAGATCATACCGTAACGCTCTGCATCATACCTGGGCGCGGAGGCCGCAGCCATCTCCAGAGCGCAGCATGCGAGTCCCCAGTGCAGGGGGTGCATGGAGTTCTTCATAGCCCAGGTCCAGATCGGCCCTGTGAGCTCATCCACTGTCTTCTTCATTCCGGAGCTGAGGAGGTCGTTGATCATGGCGTCGGACCATGACATGAACTCGTCAGCACTCATCGCGACCGCATGGGGGTAGAGGCTCATATCCATACGTAATCCTCCTTTTTCAAGGCGTACACGACACCAAGAATCAGAATCCCGAAGAAGACCATCATCATGAGCTGAGCGTTGGTGGTGAGACCAGAGAACGCTACTGCCCAGATCATCAAGAAGGTGGCAACCAGGTCAAAGACGACAAAAATCAGTGCAAAAGTGTAGTATTGGAACCTGAACTGCACCTGGGCTTCTCCAATGGGCTCCGAACCGCACTCGTACGTGGACTCCATCCACTGAGTGGGTTTCTTAGGCCTGAACAACCTTGAGGCCCACCATGCCAGTGGCGCGAATCCGAGCGCAATAACGCTCACTATCGCTAATGGCATGTAGTACTCAATTAGTGACATTGAATCTCGGCGATGTTTTGTTAGTACATAAAGGTTCCACAGCACAAGTATTTATACAAGGACAATACTGGAATTCGACTCCGGCAGTCCTTATTTATTGGAAGGGGCATCTCGCCCGCATGTCCGCGAGCATCGGTTTCATCGGAGCAGGGATGATGACGGAGGCGCTGATCGGCGGCCTCCTCGCCAGGAAGGTTTTCGGCAGCGACGAGATTGTGGCCTGCGCGCCCAGCGAATCCACGAGGGCCAGGGTGGCGGAGGGCTACGGCATCGGCATGTACAGGACCGCGAAGGAGGTCTGCGAGATGTCCGACATCGTCGTCCTCGCAGTGAAGCCGAAGCACGTCCCGGAGGTCTTCGCCGAGGGGCTAGACCTGTCCGGCAAGATGCTGATCAGCATCGTCGCGGGACTCACGGTTGACCGTCTGGAATCATATGTGCCAGATGCGCGCATCGTGAGGGTCATGCCCAACCACTGCTGCATGGTCCTGGAGGGAGCCATGGGATACTGCTGCAACGCCCACGTCACCGAGGACGACAGGAGATCCGTTGCCTCCATCCTCGGGTCCGTAGGACTCGCCGTGGAGGTCGGAGAGGAGTACATGGACGCCATCACCGGGATCGCCGGCAGCTCGCCCGCCTTCTTCTACATGATAATCGACGCCATGGCCGATGCGGGG
>ERZ779889.754-NODE-754-length-38591-cov-10.209518_pt1 | contig 38591 bp, 36 predicted proteins | sample MGYA00511030_ERZ779889 | MGnify/ENA primary metagenome ERZ779889 (study PRJEB29588, sample SAMEA2160616) | human gut metagenome | biome: human gut; feature: human-associated habitat; material: faeces | place: Denmark | collected 2008/2010 ... | reverse complement strand
TAGCGCACTACGTTCGGGACGTAGGGGTCGGGCGTTCGAGTCGCCTCATTCCGACCAAAGCGGCGAGAGAAACAATTCTTTCGCCGCTTTCATTTTTGTATGGCAGCCGTTGTTTTCAATTGACAATTGGGTGCCGCATGGTTAGAGTTCAATGTCCATGCTTGTCACGCCGGATTTGTAATCCGGCGTAATGAATGAATCGGATTTGTAATCCGATTCATTAGCGTGTGTATCGTGTGTGTGGTAGATTACAAATCCGGCGTGACAGAATTGTTCGTTGTTCATTGTTCATTATTAATTATTAATTGTTCATTGTCAATTGTAATAAGCTGTATAGCCGTGATTCCCAATATGGTTTTGGTTTCAGCATTGTTTAGTCTTACTGAAACTTTAGTTTTAGCCGTATGAAACTTTAGTTTCAGCGCCTTGAAACTGTAGTTTCAGTATACTGAAACTGGGCGAGAAGCCCATTGGCTTTTCTAACGTACCGTGAAGGCTTTCCCAATGCAGCGGCAAGACCCTCCCGAAGGAGGCTTTCGAGGGATGCCGGGCGTACTTCTTTCTTTCCTTCTTTAAAAGTGCCAATTATGAAGAAAAGGCATTAAAAAACCTCATTTTAAGCCGGATTTTTGAAAAATCGTAAAGAATGGAACAAAAATAGTAAAAATAGACATTGTGAGTTTTTGTGAAAGGTTGTTATTTTGCAACCGGAAAAATTTGATAATAGGACAGGAAGTGGTGCAGGCAGTAGAGACGTCACACCGTGGCGTCTCCCCGTCCCCCAAGGATAGCGGCACACGTTGCCGATGCCCTTACAGTAGAGACGATGTGCACATCGTCTCTACAGAAACAAGGAGGAAATGCACAAATCCATGCCGCACAGGGTAAAAAATGAAAATGAATGTCCGCAATTAGCCAACGTAGGGGCAAAATGCGGAATGCATAAAACGGATTTGAATACTGCAGGCATCCCATGTAGGGGCGTATCGCATACGCCCGAATGCGTCCACTTATCCATGCGGATGTTTTCAGGGCGTATGCGATACGCCCCTACAGCCAATTGGATAAAATGAGGAATTCATAAAAACGAATTAACTAAAAAAACTAACAAACTAAAATATGGGAAAGATGAAAACGTATGCAACAATGTTTTGCGCAATGCTGGCAATGGGCGCATTGACGGTTTCTTGCTCTTCGGAGGATGAAGCGGTATCGCAAGGGGCATCAGGTCAAGCTTCAATTATGATTGACCTCTCTTCTGATTTATCTTATAGTCGGGCTATAGATGAATCGGAATATATGAACACTCAAAATTATGAAGTGTCAATGTATAAAGGTGATGAGCCTGTATTTGAAAATACACTTTATAAGGAGTTGGAATTAACCCAAAAAGTGGATTTTAATACGAATTATACGCTTACGGCTGAATATGGCGAAGATGTTGCGTGTGGGTATGACAAACTTTATGTCAAAGGAAGTCAGACTTTCTCGGTTCCGCAGGGAGACACGAAGGAAGTCAGTATACTTTGTAAACCCGCCAATGCCAAACTGATTCTGAAATACGCAGGTCTGGGAGACAGTGATAAATTTGAAGATTATTTTCAAGATTGCCAAGTAAGCGTCAAGACACAATACATGGATAATGCTTTCAGCATGGCTAAAGCCGATGCCGGTAAAGAACTTTACCTGAAGACCGGTGATGAAGGTACAGAAGTAAACTTGTCATTCACCATTACTGACCTTGAAGGCGAGACCGCTACCATAGAAAGCGAAGATTTCGAAACAACCAAAACCATTACGCTGAAACCGGGCGTGGCTTATACCCTGACTATCAAGCCTAATCAGGTAGATGTAGACGGCGGTAAGCTGGGCATGGATATTACGGTAGACGATGGTGTAACCGAAGAGGATGTTACCATTACCGTACCGGGTGATTTCTTGACAGGAGCGACAGAATAATTTTTAATCAAATGATAAAAATCATGAAACAGAGTAAATATATCATCATAGGATGCCTGAGCCTGATGTTGGGCTTTTCGTCTTGCGAAATGAAGGACGAGCTTTTGGGCGACAAAGAAACCGCGACCCAAATGGGTACGCTGGAGGTAGACCTTGCATCGGTTTATAATAACGGAGAGATTGTGATAGGTCGTGCTGGCAATACAGCTACAGACAATGGAGAGACCGAAGGCAGCTTCAGTGAAGAGGATACGAATGTAGACAACTATACCCTGATTATTACCAATACTGACACCCAAACCGAAGTGGAAAAAGGGTTGGTGAAAGACCTGAAAGGGGAAGACGGCAAGCTTTCATTCCCGCTTGAAGCAGGTAAATACAATGTAAAAGCTTACAATTACGATGGGGCGAACGTCAATGTATCCACCCGTCCTTATTTCGAAGGTTCTACCGATTTCACCATCGAAGGAGGTAAAGGCGCATCGGTTCCTTTGACTTGCAAACTGGCTTGCGTGGAAGTGGCTTTAAAATTAACCGAATCATTCACCAATGCGTTTAAAGACGACTATAGCATCACGGTAGATAACGGAGATGGAGCGAGTGATGTATTTACAAAAGATAATATTGATACGAAGTTGTATTTCAAAACTCCGGCAAACAAAAACAGCCTGAACGTATCGGTAAAGGCTACTTCGAAAGAGGGAAATCCTATTGATATGAAATATACCGTACAGAAGCCGGGAGATGCAGAAGGTAATCTGGCGAATTTGGAAGATGGCGATGCTTTCTTGATTAACCTGACCGAAGCCGGTGCTACTGAATCTCATGTTCATATTGGTATTTCAGTAGAATTGACTTTCACCCCGGAAGGAAGTTCTTTCGAAATTCCGATTGAAAACATTACCGGTGGAGATATTACTGTAACTCCTCCGAGTGGTGGAGACGAACCTGGAGGCGGTGATACTCCGGCTACACTTAAGGTTACTGGCATTCCTCAAACTTATAATTTAAGTGTTTCAGCTTTGGCGGGTGGGGCAGAAATGCCAAACGTAGAAGTTGGGATATCTACTTCTAATGGAATTAAATCATTAATTGTTTCTATTGATGGCGATCAAACATTTATGGGACTGTTAAGTGCAATGGATCTTGCTAAACCATTTGATTTGTGTAATTTGGAAGATAGGTCAACTGCAAAAACTCAGTTGTTGAGTCTGCATTTAATAGATGATAAAAGTTATGCACAACTTCATAGTGGTCAAACAACAGCCTATACTTTTGCTGTGACATCTTTGGTTCGTATATTACCAAGTACAAATTTAATAGGTACTTTTACATTTAATTTGACAATCTCTGATGGAGTTTCAACAAAAGAAGGAGCTTTAATTGTTAATGTAACGGAATAATTATGAAGGTAACTAATATATTATCAGTAAGTATAATACTTGCGGCAGGCTTTTTATGCTCCTGCCAGTCTGAATTGAATGAAAGTGCCCAAGGATATGGTTATTTGCAACTCGCTTCGGTAGATGTTAATAAGTCCATGACCCGTGCCGATGTAACCGCTACGGAGCAGATTTCCATTGATGTGTACGATGAAGAAGGCACAAACGTGAAACATGCCGATAAATGGCAAGATATCAATACGGAAAACGGGCTGTTGCTTCCTGCCGGGAAGACCTATACCGTGAAGGCTTATTCGTACGACCGCGATAAGGATGCGCAAGGCTTTGATGCCAAACCTTACTATGCGGGCGAAAAAGATGTGACTATTAAAGCCGATCAGGCTACATATGCGGAAATTACCTGCAAATTGGCGCAAAGTAAAGTATCGGTAAGTTATACCGATAAGTTTAAGAGCACATTTACCGAACCTTTTACATGTTATGTTACAGGTAACAGCGGAACGAATATTGAATTTAAAGACGGAGAGACCCGTGAAGCCTATGTGAAAGCGGAGCAACCGCTTTCCATTAAGCTGGATTTTGGAAATGGTAAGGTCTTTACCCAACAGATTACGGCAAGTGCGGAAGCTGCCCATTTGTATAAAGTGAAATTGGAGGCTGGAGACGCTTCTACCGGCATTACCATTACGCTTGACCCGACCATTCATCAGTATGAAGTGACCTTGGAAGTGCCTACCAAAATGGAAGACTATATCGCTACGACTGATATCAGAACCGATGTTTCAAAGGTTTGGGGACAGTTTGCTTACTTAACAGGTGAATGTAATATTACGGGTGCTACCGATCCTGTTCAATTCTGTTATAAGAAGAAAGCGGATTCTAATTGGACAACGATTGAGGCAACAAAGGTAGGTGATACCTTTACCTATGAAAATAAAGTTGCTCCGCTGGATTTCGGAACGGAATATGAATATTATATCAAGTGTGGCGACAAAACTGGTGAGACGGTTTCATTTATCACTGAGTCGTATGTGGAAATACCTAATTTGAACTTTGATACTTGGTCATATACTGAGAAATTTAGCATTTCATCATTCAGTAATGTGACTTGTTGGTTTCCGAATGGAGACAAAGCGAATAGTTATTGGGCGACAGGTAATGATGGGGTTGTAACAGCAGCACATTCTAATAGCGTACCTGTAGAAGGTGCAGATGCACATGCTGGTAAAGCTGCAAAATTAGAGACATTAGGTGGTATAATGGTTGTTGATTATGCTGCTGGCAATGTTTTCATAGGCGATTATTCTACAAAAATGGATAATCCTGCAAGTAGTGTATCGTTTGGTCGATCTTATTCAGGTGCGCGTCCTATGAAATTATCAGGTTATTATAAATATACACCGGGATCTACAATGCGAAGTGGAGGAACTGTTCCTTCCGATCGTACTTTGTCTTCTGATGAGTGTGATATTTATGTTATGCTTTGGTCTGGTGACACAAAAATAGCGGAAGCACATTTTGTGGACAATAAGACGGTTTCAGAATATACAAAATTCGAATTGCCTATCGAATATACAGATAAGACGAAACGTCCGGATAAGATAACCATTGTGGCTACTTCCAGTCGTTATGGTGGAGAATTTAGTGGAGTAAAAGTCGTTGGACAGTTGGCTGTAGGCAGCACCCTTTGGGTAGATGATTTTGAATTATCATACTATTAATATTTTGAATGAAGAAATATATAGTACTTTTATTCTTAGCTTTTTCGTGCATGAATGCCCTTCATGCACGGAAAGGCTTTGACCGTGAAATAAAGCAAACCCTGTTTGTACCGAAAGGGACATGGATGGGAGGTGTTTCGTTCTCGTATATGGAATTGACGGGAGACGATTACAAGTTTTTGGTATTGGATGATATGGGAGGCGAAGGTTACACCTTTAAGGTCAGTCCATACGTCGGGTATTTTATTAAAGACAACATTGCGGTAGGTGCACGTTTTAATTACAATCGGACGTATGCTGACATTGGCAACATTGATATTGATTTAGGCGATGATCTCAATTTCAATATTTCCGATTATAAATACTTGGAGCATCAGTATACAGCTTCCGGATTCTTGCGCACCTATATGGGATTGGGTAATAGCAAGATATTCGGTTTCTTCAATGAAGTACGCCTTACGTACGGATATGGTCAGGGCAAGACATTGTCTGGTACCGGCAATGACCAGACAGGTACTTACCAGACTTCGCACCATTTGCAGATAGGTTCTGTGCCGGGACTAACTGCTTTTGTAATGAACAATGTAGCGGTGGAAGTCTCGATTAATTTGATTGGTCTTGACTTTAAATGGGCGGAACAGGTGACGAATCAGGTGGAACACAGTTCGTACCGCAAGAGTTCGGCGAACTTTAAGGTGAATATATTTTCTATCAATATAGGTGTTTGTACATATTTTTAAGTGTAGTTTTATGAGATTGAAACCAGTGAGAACGGTTGTTGCGCTATTGTTGTCGGGATTATTTGTTTCGTGTATAGAAAACGATATTCCCTACCCATATATCGAAGGTTATATCGAGGATATACAGGTAGAGGATATGGAAGGGGATGCAGAAATAGACCGGACAAACCGTGTGGTGAATATAACGGTGGGCGAGGATGTATTTTTGGATAGCCTGCCTATTACCCGTTTGGTAGTGAATGAAGATGCAACGATTTATCCGGATTCTGCGGCTTGCATCCGTGTAAACGGTTTCCCTACGTTCAGTTTTTCTTCGCTGGATGAATTGCCGGGCAATGCCAACACGGCTGTAGATTTTACCAATCCTGCCCATTTCCTGTTGCGGACGTATCAGGATTATCAATGGACAATCAATGTCACGCAAAACATTGTCCGAGAAATTGTGGTGGATAATCAAGCTGGCGTAGACCCCCAATTTGATTTTCAAAACCATATTGTGATTGTGTATGTAACGGATGAAGCGGATTATGGTAATATCCAGTTTAGTAAATTGGATTTGGAAGGGACAAAAACCACCTTGGAACCTGACTTTAGAACCGTGACCGATTTTACCCGTCCCCGTACATTCAAAGCATATCGCAACGGCAAGTATGTATGCGATTGGACGGTAGATGTGCAAAAATCGTCTACCGCAGCAGCTATTACCAGTTACAATGCATGGGCAACTAAAGTGGAGTTAAGCGGAAGTGTACGTTCGGGACTTACCCCCACGTTGCAATATCGGGTGCAAGGTACGGATGCATGGAGCGAAGTGCCTGCATCGCAAATTACCATGCAAGGCAATACGGCTTTCTCAGCTACCGTAACGGGATTGGAGGATGGAACAAACTATGAGATGAAAGCTACGGCAGGTGGAAGCGATAGCGAGTCTCTTTTGTTTCAGACGGAAACCATTACGACCATTCCAAACTTGAATTTGGACACATGGACACAAGGAGGAGCAAGCGGTAAGGCATGGTATCCCAATCCGGTTGCTAATAACTTGGATGACCCGCAGGCTTACTGGGCAACCGGAAATGAAGGTGTGACTTCGTATAAAGACCCGAATACAGTTCCGGTAGAAGGCAGTGATGCTTATAGCGGAAAAGCTGCTAAGATGCAGACTATATCGGTGACTTTAGTGGGAGTGGCAGCCGGTAATTTGTTTATCGGTACATATCAAACCCAATTGACCGCACCTTCTACAAGCGTTTCTTTTGGTCAGCCTTATACAGGTGCACGCATGACGAAACTGAGTGGGTATTATAAATATACACCGATGCCTATCAATTATCCCACTTCGGGTACGAGTATACCGGGCAACCTGACGATAGACCAATGCCATGTTTATTTGATACTATGGGATTCGGCTGGAAACCAAATAGCGTATGGCGAGTTTTATAGTAGTGAAAGCGTCACGCAATATACAAAGTTTGAAGTAGACATTGAATATAGCAATCGGACGGCTAAACCTGCCAAGTTGGCGATTGTTGCTACTTCTAGCAGATATGGAGGTGATTTCGACGGGATGAAAGTAGTCGGTCAGGTAGGTGAGGGAAGTACCCTTTGGATAGATGAATTGGAATTGAGTTATGATTAATGCTTATAATGAGGAAAAAGATGATGCAGAAAATAACAAAAGTTGTTGCGTTTTGGGCTTTGGCAATCTTATTGTTCGCTTGCAATGAGGAAGAATTTGTTACAATGAACCAAGAAACGGGAAAGCTGATAGTGGGCGGTGTGGAAGTGTCTGCCATAGTAGGCGATATGCAGTCGAGGGCTACACTTGAAAACGTTCCTTCGGGTAATGAATTTACGATTACGGTGAAAAGCGAAGACGGTTCTTTCGAACGTACCTTGGAAGAAGGCGTATTTTCGTGTATATTGCCTGTGGGTACATATACCGTAGAAGCAGCGTATGGCGAAGACAAGATAGCAACGGATAAACCTTATTTTTGTGGCAGTGCTTCGGTTGAAATTAAAGAGGGAATGACCGAGAGTATTTCTGTAACCGCTTCGTTGCAAAGTGCCATTATCCGTGCGGTAATGAGTGAGGAATTGTTGGCTCAATATAAAAATTACGCGTTGTGGATTTCGGAAGCCACAAATCCGGGTTCGGACATGAAGTCTATAGATAATGACAAGGACATCTTTGTTCCGGCAGGGGAAAGTTATAGCTTGCTATTGACGGGGACTAATCTGTTAGGTGATAATGTAAATACTTCTTGGGAATTGAAGTCGCTTTCTCCGAAAACCCGTTACATTGTATCTTGTGATGCAGACTTGCCCAGCTTTACTTTCCCCGAACAAGCGGTAACCAATGCATGGAGCAAATTTATCTACATCACTCCCATGACGGCTGAGAATATGACTTCTCATCCGGAAATGGCGCAGCAAGTAATGGATAACATTGTTTATGAAGCTTCTGCCGATAATGGCAATACATGGATTCCTGCTGAATATGATTCTGAGAATGAAAAATGGGTGATAAAAGATTTGCAGCCGAGTACAGCCTATACGCTTCGTTCTCGTTTTGGGGGAGTAGTAAGTAGTAATACGCAGGCGATTACTACGGAGAATGCACAAGAATTGGAAAATGGAAGTATGGATACGTGGAGTAATGATCCATATACTACTTATGGACGAAAAACGATATATAGATATTATGCAGGAACTTCTTCTTCTGATAGGTATTGGGGGACAAGAAACACATTAACTATGGATGGTGTCAGGGATGGTACTTCATCTGGTACGAGTAATCAACGAACTGCTTATCGCTGGAATTCTTGTACAATACCGACATCTGATGCTGTTTCTGGACAAGCGGCTGAGATTCGTACAATGGCGTTAGCTACGATACCAATAAAGGGGAGAGACGTTGGCTCAGGTCTCTTTTGGGCAACTAATAATGTTCAAAATGTCGTTTCCCAAAATCATCGTGTGTATATTGGTTATTTGTACACTGGAACTACCGATGTGACTGCTTTACAAGAATCCCCAGAAGAATTAGGTGGTATATCTCATCCATCTCGTCCTGTCTCACTGTCTTTTGATTATAAGTATATTCCTTATAATGGTGATCGCTATAGTGTTTGTGCTAAATTGTATGATTCAATGAAAAATGAGATTGCTAGTTTGAATTTAGAATCAAGTAATAATCAAGATTCTTATAAAACAGAAACTATAAATTTTAAATATTTGAATTTAAATACTCAAGTGGCATATTTATATATCATCTTTAAATCGGGTATTAATGAAACTTGGGATGATGTGAAATATATAAAGGGTAGTTATGATGCCAATCCTTGGTCATTGGATACATTTGTTGGCAGTGTCCTTAAAATAGATAACGTCAAATTGAATTACGACTATGAATAAGATAATTTCAAAGATAGGAATCGCTTTTGCATTGGTAGCATTGTTTGGTTCTTGTTCGGAAGAAAATCTGACACAAGATGAAGAAGCATACGGTAGGATAAACTTTGCGCTCAATGCCGGAGATGCCCGTGCTATTACTTCGTATGATAAGAATGCGTTTCAAGTATCGGTAAAGCAAGGAAATAATACGGTGGTAAAACCTCAGCCGTACAGCGAAATGCAAGACGGGGTATTGGTAAAAGTTGGCAGCGGTTATCAGGCATACGCCGAAAGCTGTTCGGAAGCCGAAGCAGAAAGTGCGAACGGTGGTTGGGGCCGCATCCGTTATTATGGTGCATCCGAACTGTTTGCTGTAGCAAAGGACCAGGCAATGTGGGTAGAGTTACCTTGTGCCGTAGTCAATGCGGCTGTTTCCGTTCAGACGGATGAAGAAGTAACGTCTTCTGCTTATCGGCTTACAATACAAGCAAGTGATAATACCGGCAGAAGTCTGACATTCGATTCCTCGACTAAAGAAAATACAGCGTATTTTAATGTGGCAGGAAGCCGGACTATCCAATATACCTTGACAATCGGCGAGCATACGCTTTCCCAGTCGTTTACCATTCAGCCTAGGCATTCTTATACATTGGATGTCCATAAACAAACGAATGAAGAAATCACGGTTTCTATCGGTGTAACTGTTGACGATACAGTTGACGAAAATGAAACGGACGATACTTATAATCCTTATGTATTATAAGTAACCGCATATTCAGCAATTGGAACACAGGCCACACAGGCGGGCACAGAGAAAGAGGTGTCTGCCTGTGTGGTCTGCTTGTTTTTGCGAACATAAGTGACTCAGCCAACTTACTTATGTGAAACGCCCGAGTTACTTATGTTAAACGGTCCATTCACTTATGTTCGTCAAAATACATGCTTGATGTGCCTATAGGGATTTGTACAGTTTGCACCGTTTCTTGGGAGACGATGTGCACATCGTCTCTACTGTGATGGTATCTACGTAAATAATGTACGCGCGCGCACCTTATTTATATGTAAAGTCCTGTTGCCTTGCATGAAACTTTTTCTCTTTTCTTATTGTTTGTTTTCAAGATATTGTGTATCTTTGTAGAAAGCATTTGAAATGGGCAACTGGAGTGAGCAACAGAAAGTAAAGGAAGAGGCGAAAGAGAAAGATAAAACGCGAAAAGAAATCTTAGCAAAGTATTTCTTGAATCTTTCACAAGTGGCATTTGTAGGACTTGTAATAGGTGTTGTTATACCTCTCTATTCTAATGTTCAAGATGCGAAAAATTGGTATGCGGTTTTTACGGGCAGTATACTGACGGTGATATTTGCAATGATAGGAAACAAAATTTTAAAATAGGAACGGTATGAATATGTTGGGTATAGTATTTACTATAGGAATTGTCATAGCAGGCGGTTTCCTCATTTGGCTTTATACGAAACCGGGTAAGCGTTGGTTGAAGAATTTGTAAGCATTGAAAAGTTTTTCTATGACATAAAGGGAGCGCATCATGCTTCTTTTTTTAGGTGAGAACAATGTTCCAAAGTATGAGTCACCTCCCTATCTATAAGGCATCGTTTTATCGGTGCCTTTTTTGCATTATTGTAATATAAGTTTCAGTTAAACGACCCACTCACTTATGTTCGTCAAAACACATGCTTGATGTGCATATAGGAATTTGTACGGTTTGCACCGTTTCTTGGGAGACGATGTGCACATCGTCTCTACGATGGTATCCACAACAGTGTGGCATCGTGACATGAAACACAGAGACATAAAAAAATGGAGACGCAGGGAGGAATTGATATTCCTCTGCGTCTCCGTTTTTTTTTGTGTATTTGATATTATAATGACGCTACGTTGCTCAGCGTGTTGAATACGCTGCTGCAGATACCCAGCAATACGATGCCCAGCAGGCAGATAACCAGGCAGGCGCGGGTCATGCCTGAGCTGCGGAACGCAGGCAGCGGATTGTCATTGGGCGTAATGTACATTGCCTTTACAATCAGCAGGTAGTAGTAGAGCGAGATGATGGTGTTGACCAATGCTAAGAATACTACCAGCCAGTGTCCGGCATGGAATGCAGAAGCAAACACGAAGAACTTCGAGAAGAAGCCGGCAAACGGAGGGATACCACCCAACGAGAAGAGTGCCAGCGTCATGATGAAGCTCAGGTGCGGGTTGGTCTTGTAGAAACCGTTGTAGGCTTCGCGGTCTACGCGTCCGCCGTTGTGTTGCTCTACGGTGGTGATGACGCCGAAGACGGCGAGGTTTGCCACGATGTAGACGATGACATAATATACCAATGATGCCATGCCTTGTCCGTCGGCTCCCAGCACAGCCAGCATGATGTAGCCGGCTTGCGAGATACTACTGTACGCCATGAATCGTTTCAGGTCGTGCTGCAGGATAGCCATGATGTTGGCAAGCGTAATGGTTACTACGGTTACAATAGCCACCAGCAGGCTCCAGTCTGCTATCATCGGGCCGAATGCCTTGACCAGAATGCTCATCAGCGCGAAGGCTGCCGCACCTTTTGAGATGACAGACAGGTAGGCAGTAACGGCTGTGGGAGCACCCTGATAGGTATCGGGGGTCCACATGTGGAAAGGAACCAGACTCAGCTTGAAGCCCAAGCCGGCGAAGAAGAGCACCATGGCAAGAATCTGCAACGGGCTTCCGGTGAGCATCGTGGTCATGTCATCGAAATACATGGTTCCGCATGTTCCGTAGATGAGCGACAAGCCGTAAAGCATGAGGGCGGAAGAGAACATGGCGTTCAGGATGAACTTGGTGCCGGCTTCCGCGCTGTGGTGACGGTATTTGTCGAATGCAATCAGGCATGCCATCGGGATGCTGGCAAGTTCCAAGCCTACGTAGAAGAGGAGGAAGCTGCCCGCGCTTACCATGTAATACATACCCAGCAGGGTGGAGAGGGTCAGGACGTAGAATTCGCCTGCCTTGTGGCGGGTGTCTTCACGGTTAATCCATGAATCTGCCTGCATGAAGACCAGCAAGGTTCCGGCGGTAAGTACCGTCTTGACAATAGACGACATGGGGGTGTTGACAAACATGCCGCCAAAAGCCTCGCCCGTTACGGGGACGATATTCAGCGCGATTTGCACCACTAACAGCCCGCATGACAGACCCTGCAATGCCTTGTGGTTGGGCTGTTTCAGGATCAGGTCGGCAAGCAATACGACAATCAGGATGATAGCCAGACTGATTTCTGCTTGCATGGTAGAGAATATTGCACTTATATCCATAATGTCTGAATTAATGTATGAGTTGTGAAATAATAGGTTCTACACTGGCATTGATGACATCGCTGACCCACCACGGTGCAAGACCCAGTCCGGCTACCGCTGCGATGAGGCAGATAACGGCGAAGCGTTCGTCCCAAGTGGCGTCGGTCAGTTTCAGGTGTTCGGGATTCTGGCAAGTGCCATACAGAATCTTGCCGACCACACGCAGGATGTAGACCGCAGTAATCACGATACTGGTAGTAGCGATAATGGTGCAGGCGCGGTGGAATACATCGGTATGCTCGAACGAGCCTACAAATACGGTCATCTCGGCAATGAAGCCGCTCAAGCCCGGCAAACCGAGGTTGGCAAGACCGGCAATCACATAGCCTACAGCCAAGAAAGGCATAATCTTCATCAAGCCGCTCAGCTGGCGGATGTCACGGGTATGCGTACGTCCGTAAATCATACCGATGAGGGCAAAGAAGAGTGCCGTCATCAAGCCGTGGCTCAGCATCTGCAGGATGGCACCGGTAGAGCTGACACGCGTAGCCATCAGCAGGGCGAACAATACCAGGCCGCAGTGGCTTACCGACGAGTAGGCGTTGATGTATTTCAAGTCGGTCTGCACAACGGCGCTGAACGCTCCGTAAACCACCGAAATGGTAGTCAACACCAGGAAGAAGTCGCCCCAGTATGCCAATCCGGTAGGCATCAGGTACATTGCGACACGGAAGCATCCGTAACCTCCTAATTTCATCAATACCCCGGCGTGGAGCATAGATACGGCAGTCGGCGCCGAAGCGTGACCGTCGGGGCTCCATGTATGGAAGGGGAAAAGTGCGCCCAATACGCCGAATCCCAGGAATACCATCGGGAAGAAGATTTGCTGGAACTCGGTCGGGATTTTCAGCTTCGCGATTTCAATCACGTTCATGGTTTCGGCTCCGGCACCGTAGAAAATGCCTAAGATACCGATGAGCAGGAATGCCGAGCCGCCCATCAGCATCAGGGTCAGCTTCATGGCTGAGTATTCCTTGCGGCCGCTGCCCCATACGCCAATCAGCAGGTACATCGGAATCAGCGCCACTTCGTAGAACATGAACATGGTGAACAGGTCGGTAGAGATGAAGAATCCGAATACACCGGTGCTCAGCAGGGTGAACCACAAGAAGTATTCCTTGGTGAGCGGCTTCAGCTTCCAGGAAGCGAAGGTGCCGGTGAACACGATAATGGCACTCAGCAACAGCATTACGACCGAGATGCCGTCAACGCCTACCGAGTAAGCAATGTGCAGCGGGGCATACCACGTGATGCTGTCGGTGAACAGCATTTCTTCGGTGGCGCCTCCGTTGCGGAGTCCGATATAAGAAACGGTGAGGTATGCGGCAAGAACCAGCAAGACGCTGGAGCCTGCTACCATCACTCCTCTTACCTGATTCACGTTGCGGGCAATCCACAAGCCGAGCAACATCAGCAGAGGAACTAATACGAAAAGACTTAATATATTCATTTTGTATTCAATTAATAGTTAACAATTAATAGTGAATAACCGGGTTGCTGTTCATTCTTCCTATTAATTGAGCAAAAGTATAATTGACAGCACGATGACACCGCCCAGGAACCACAGGGTGTAGCTCTGGATTTTACCGTTCTGGATGGGTTGTGCCGTTTCGCCGGCAGCATTGGTGCTCCATGCCATGAAGTTCATGAACTGGTCGATGACATGACGGTCGAACCAAGCCAACGGGGTAGAGATGCAACGGAAGATAATCCGTTTTGTGACAAACAGCCAAACTTCGTCCATGTAGAAACGCTTGTAAGCCGCACGGTGAAGGGTAGCGAAACGTTTTGCCAGCATATCGGCAACGGGTTGCTTGTCGCGTGCATACATCCAGGTAGCCAAGCCGATGGCTATCAGGGCTACGACGATGCTGGTTACAGCTACTTGGGTATTCAAGTGGATGTCGTATGCGTGTCCGTTAGCCGAAACGAAATGTCCGAACGGAAGAATCCAGCCGCAGACAATGGTAATGGCTGCCAGCACCATCAGCGGGAAAGTCATGGACAACGGGCTTTCGTGAGGTGTGTGGTGTGCGTGCAGTTCTTTGTTTTCAGTTCCCCAGAAGATGCCGTAATACAGACGGAACATGTAGAATGCGGTCATACCGGCAATAATCGTCATAATCCATCCCATTACCGGGCTGAACTGGAAGCAGGCAGTCAGAATCTCGTCCTTAGAGAAGAAGCCCGAGAACGGAGGAATACCTGCAATCGCCAGACAGGCAATGAGGAAGGTGATGTGGGTAATCGGCATATACTTGCGCAAGCCGCCCATGGTAGACATCTCGTTGCTGTGAACGGCATGGATGATGCATCCGGCGCCGAGGAACAGCAATGCCTTGAACATGGCGTGAGTGAACAAGTGGAACATGCCTGCCATGTATCCCAGTCCGCCTTCGTGCGGGTCGGCAGTGGTGCAGACGCCCAAGGCTACCATCATGAAACCGATTTGTGAAATGGTAGAGAAGGCAAGCACACGCTTGATATCGCTCTGGGCGCAGGCTACGGAAGCCGCATAGAATGCGGTGAAGGCACCCACGTAGGCTACAAGATGTAAGGTTTCGGGCGCATAGCCGATGAACAGCGGGAACATGCGGGCTACCAGGTATACACCGGCAACGACCATGGTTGCGGCATGGATAAGGGCACTGACCGGAGTCGGGCCTTCCATGGCATCGGGCAGCCAGATGTGCAGCGGGAACATGGCACTCTTACCGGCACCGCCGATGAACATCAGTCCAAGCGCCAACGGCAGCAACATGCCGCATTTCATCAGTTGTTCCTGTTCGGGAGTGAAGGTGAAGGTTCCCATATAGAAACCGTAAATCAGGATACCGATAAGGAAGCCCAAATCGGCGAAACGGGTTACGATGAACGCTTTCTTGCTGGCAGCGATAGCCTCGGGCTTCGTGTAATAGAATCCGATGAGCAAGTAAGAAGACACACCCACCAATTCCCAGAACACGTACATCTGGAAGATGTTGGTGGCGAGCACCAGTCCCAGCATAGAGAACGAGAAGAGCGACAGGAACGCATAGTAGCGCTGGAAGCCGACTTCGCCTTTCATGTAACCGAATGAATAAATGTGCACCATCAGGCTGACGGTAGAGATGACTACCAGCATCATGACGGAAATCGGGTCGAGCAGGATTCCCATGTCGATGTGCAGCGAGGTGTTGAACGGCAGCCATTGGAAGTTCCAAGGCATCAACGTTTCGAAGACTCCTTCAGCTGTGCGCGGAGCCGTGAAGTATTCGTAGGCAGTGAGGTAGCTCAGAAACGTCACTCCCGCGAGTGAGAGCGTACCGATAAGCCCTGCCACACGATGTTTCATGTACATGCCCGTCAGCCCCAGTATCAGAAAGCTCAGGACGGGTAGCGCGAGTATCAGAATTGTATATTCCATAATCGATAAAATGTTTTAGTTATCCTTTCAAGTCGGTGATGTCATCGGTAAGGACTTGTTTCACATTGCGGTACACATTGATGATAATGGCAATCGCTACGGCTGTTTCGGCTGCGGCAATGGCAATGCCGAACAGGGTGAAGAAATGTCCTTCCAGCTGTCCCGGGAAAAGATAACGGTTGAATACGGCAAAGTTAATGTTCGTTGCGTTCAGCATGAGCTCAACGGAAATGAGCAGTGCCAGCAGGTTTTTGCGGGTAAAGAATCCGTAAATGCCACAAAACATCATGATGGTACTGATAACCAGGTAATGTATTACATGTATTTCCATAAATCTAATCCTCCAGTTATTTTTCTTTCCGTGCAATCAGGATGCCGCCAATCATACATGCCAGCAGCAATACACTGACTACCTCGAAAGGCAATACAAATTGATATTTCTCGGTTCCGATGAGTGCCATGCCGACCTCGCGGGAAGGAAGTTCCTCACCCAACGGGATGGCATTGAGGGCGAATCCATTGGTGAAAAGCAGCAAGAGAACCAATGCGGCGCCTACCACGGTGGTGGCAAGTACGCTGAAGAGCCGTGCTTTGCTGATTTTGTATCTCATGTCTTTGTCCGAACGGGTCAAGGCTATGGAGAACACATACAAAACGACGATACCTCCGGCGTAAACCATCAGCTGGACTGCACCCAGGAAGGTATAGCCGAGCATGAAGAAGATAGCCGCAGTACCGAAAAGGACAAACAGCAAGTAGGTAGCCGCACGCAGAAGCTTGCCCGAGGTTACGGCAAGTACAGAACAGAGCGCGATGGCTGCCGCTACTACGTAGAATACGATATTTTGAAATGATAATAGTTCCATTATTTCCATGTCCTATTGATTATTTAGCGAGGGTTGAACCTTCATGGTTAAGGGTCAGGACGAGTTTGTCTTTCTCGAACACCGCATTCTCGAAGTCGTTGCAGAATTCGATGGCATTGTGCGGACAAACGTTCACACACAGGTTGCAGAACATGCACGAGCCTAAGTTGTACTCATACTTGACCAATACTTTTTTCTTTTTCCCGTCGGCATCTTCACGCATTTCGGTCGTGAGCTTGATGGTGCCGTTCGGACAATTCATCTGACACAGCCCGCACGCGATGCAATGGTGGTGATTCTCTTCGTCGTGAATCATTGTCAGCCGTGCACGGTGGCGTTCGGGAATGTGTAGCGTGGTATGACGGTTTTCAGGATACTGCTCGGTCACTTTCGGCTCCAAGAATACTTTCATTGAAGTGCGAAGCCCTACCAGCAGGCTTTTCAGTCCTGAAGCATACCCTTTTATATAGTCGCTGAAACTTTCCATTGTTATTCTATATTAAAAAACGAGTCCATAAACTTTGCAAACTGCCATTACCAGCAAGACTACCAGTGACAGCGGCATGATGTATTTCCATTCCAAGGTCAGAACCTGGTCGATACGCAGACGGGGATAGGTCCAGCGAATCCACATCAGCAGGAAGACTACAAAGAATGTCTTGCCCAGGAACCAGACAATGCCCGGAATGTAATCCATGACAGCATTGAATCCGTCGAGGCCTGCAATGTGCAGCGGCATCCATCCTCCCAGGAAGAGGGTAGTAGCGATTCCGGCTGTGATGAACAGGTTCAGGTATTCTGCCAGATAGAAGAATCCGAAGTGCATACCTGAATATTCGGTATGGTATCCGGCAGTCAATTCCTGTTCGGCTTCGGCAAGGTCGAACGGGCCACGGTTGGCTTCGGCATTTCCGGCAATCAGATAGATGACGAATGCCACTACGGCAATGAGGTGTCCCTTGAAGATGTTCCAGCCGTTCGCCTGTCCCATAACGATTTCGTGGATATCCATTGTCCCGCTCAGCATGACCATGGTCAACACAATCAGTCCGATAGAGATTTCGTAGCTGATGAGCATCGCGCCGCTTCGCACGGCACCGATTAAGGTATATTTGCTGTTACTGCTCCAGCCGGCAAGCAGGATTCCCAAAATACCGATTGAAGAGGCAGCCAGTACAAAAAGGATACCGATGTTCATGTGCAGGATTTCCCCGCCGTTGTGCCAGGGCAGGCAGGAGAAAGTCAGGATAGAAGCCAGAATGACTAAGAACGGTGCCGCGGCGTACAAGAGCTGGTCGGCGTTCTTCAGCTTGAAGACTTCCTTAATCAGAATCTTGATGACGTCGGCAGGCACTTGCAGCAATCCGCCTTTACCTCCTACGCGGTTCGGACCGATACGGCACTGGAAAGCCGCACAGACCTTACGTTCCATATAAATAAGGATGATGGCAAGCACGGCATACATTACCATAATAATAACGCCTACAACGACACATTCCAGAAAAATGGCAAGTCCTTCGGGCATCACACTGCACAAGGCAGAATGGATGAGTTCCCAAAGCGGTTGCAGGTTATAATAATCTAAAAATGCTTGGTTCATATTTGTAATACTTAATTTTGAACGTTGTTTCTTCTTTTTTACCGGTCGATATCCGGAATCACAAAGTCAGCCGAAGCACCGATAGCAATCAAGTCGGCAAATTTCCATCCGCGGCACATCGTGTCCATGGCTTGTACCAACGGCAAACCGGTAGAACGGAAGTGCATACGGTACGGAGTCTTGTCGCCATGGCTTTCAATCATAACGCCGAACTCGCCACGGCTTGATTCCACAGCCGAAGTCCAGATGCCTTCCGGCAACTTGATAATCGGTTTGGTCTTTACGCGGAATTCGCCTTCCGGAATGTTGTCGATAAGTTGTTCGATGATGCGGCAGGATTCCATGATTTCGTCCATACGAACCATGTAGCGGGCGAAGGTATCACACTCATTGTACGTGATTTGACGGAAGTCTACCTTGTCGTACAATCCGTACGGATGACGCTTGCGTACGTCGTTTGCCCATCCGGCAGCACGTCCGGTACCTCCGGTACATCCCAATGATATGGCGTCTTCTTTTGACAGAATGCCTACGCCTTTCATACGGGTATCGGCAATGACGTTGTTGGTGAAAATGTCGTGGTAATCCTTAATGACGCTGCGCAGGTGCTTGATGAACTCTTTTACTTTCTGGCAGAAAGTAGGATGAATGTCATCCTGCACACCGCCGATGACGTTGTAATGTTGGATGAGGCGTCCGCCGGTAGTCTCTTCGAAGATGTCGAGCACCATTTCACGTTCGCGGAAGCCATAGAAGAACGGTGTCATCGCACCCATATCCAATACCAGGCAAGAATAGAACAACAAGTGTGAATCAATACGTTGCAGCTCGTCCATGATGGTACGGATGTATTTGGCGCGGTCGGAGATTTCGATGCCGGCAGCCTGCTCGATACACATGCACAACGCATGGCGGCTTTGATGCGCGCTCAAATAGTCCAAGCGGTCGGTCATGCCCAATGTCTGCGGATAAGTCAGGCTTTCGTTCATCTTCTCGATGCCGCGGTGGATGTATCCTAAAATCGGGTCTACCTTCTTGACGAACTCACCGTCGAGCGCGATGCGCATACGCAACGCACCGTGGGTAGAAGGGTGCTGCGGACCCATGCTTACCACGAAATCGTCTTCTCCAAAGACTTGATTGTCGAAGCCTTGCAGGGTGCCGTCGGGCATCAGCCGGTATTCTTTCGTAATATCGGTATTGATTTCATTGTCCAGACGCAACGGATTCGAATTCATGTCGTAATCCTTGCGGAGAGGCCATCCAATCCAGTCTTCACGCAAGAAGAGACGGCGCATGTCCGGATGTCCGATGAAACGGATGCCAAAGAAATCATATACTTCGCGTTCTTTAATCAGTGCGGTCTTCCACAAGTCGCTTACGGTAGGCAGATAAGCTTCTTCACGGTCGGTTGTAGCGGTCCGGATGGCTACGGTATCGCCCGTTACGGTCGATTCCATGAAGTAGACTGCTCCTAAACCTTCTTCTCCCCAGTCCATACCTACAATTTCACGCAAGAAATCCATCGGACTTTGCGGGTCGTTGCGCAGACCTTCCATCACTTTACGGAATTCGCTGAGCGGCAGTTTGATTACGCCTGCGTTTCCTGCACACACTTCAGCTCCTTGTATTTTCAGTACATCGTCACGTTTCATTGTTCTCCTCCTTTCGCCTTTTCGGTTTCATTTTCTGTCCCTTCGTCATGAGCATGACTGCGGTTTACGCCACCCAAGTAGCGCTCTACCTTCATTTTGCGCTGCAACTGCATGAGCCCGTAATAGAAAGCTTCGGGACGCGGAGGGCAACCGGGGATATACACGTCGACAGGGATTACCTTGTCGATGCCGTTTACGACATTGTATGACTTGATGAACGGGCCTCCGGAAATGGTACAACCGCCTACGGCAACCACATACTTAGGCTCTGCCATTTGGTCGTACAAACGTTTCATGACCGGTGCGGTGCGGTAGGTAATGGTTCCCATAACGACCAATACGTCTGCCTGACGAGGGGAGTTGCGTGTTACTTCGAATCCGAAGCGTGCCATGTCGTAGCGGGCTGCTCCTAACGCCATAAATTCGATGGCGCAACAGCTGGTTCCCAACAAGAGTCCCCATACCGAGTTGCTTCGTCCCCAATTAATCAGTTCGTCGAAAGTGGTCAGAATGACACCTGCTCCGTCTTGGTTTACTTGCTGTACGAGACGTTCCAAGTAATCATTGTTCTTGAACTCATCGTACTTCATCGAACGGATTTTCGGCTTTTTCATTTCCATTCCAGCGCTCCTTTCCGCCAAGCGTAAGCTAAGCCTAAAATTAATACCAATAAGAAGAATGACACACACACTAATGCATAAGCACCGACTTCATTCACCACATTCGCCCACGGAAAGAGGAATACGGTTTCGATGTCGAACATGAGGAACAGAATGGCAAACAGGTAATAGCCTGCCTTGAACTGTACCCACGACTGTCCGCGCGTCGGGATACCGCACTCATAAGGCTCGCCTTTCTGAGGATTGAACGAGCGTGGCGCGATTAGTCTTGAAATAGTCAGTGCTGCTACCACGAGCACTACTGCCGTCAAGATAGCAACAACTAAAAACGTAAAAAACATATATATAATTGATATTTAGTGATATTTCTCTACGAATGGAGCGGGAACAAGCCAACGGGAAAGCGCGTGTTGCCCAATCTCTTATCAAGGACGTGACAAGAGAGCATATCGATGTGGGCATGGGGCTTTTCTGTCTTTTCATTGCTGCCTGTTCAAAAACGCGACAAAGATACATATTTATTTTTAATAAGCAGGGCGTACGGCGGCATAAAAATAAAAGAATTTGCGGGTAAATAAAGACAGTGAATTCCTCGAACAGCCTTACGGGCAATTTATTGAATACAGAGGCGCAGAGGCACGGAGGAATTAACAATTGTCGATTAAAAAACTCTGTGCCTTCGTGTCTCTGTGTTTCATTCTGTAAGGCCGGGCTGCGTAATCCGCAGGATTTGTTCTTGAACGGAAAGATGTATGGCTGCGTTGCCGGTACAATTAGTAATCGTGTGGCGTGATGATTAGTAATTGTGTGGCATGACAATTAGTAATCGTACCGGCAACGCCGTTAGATTGCATTTGTAGAATGGCAGGTGTCAGTTGAAGAATTTTTCCAGCTTCTTAATCATCATATTCAGGCAGAATACCACGACATGGTCGTTCTCTTGGATGGTAGTGTTACCTGTAACCAGGATTCCTTCGCCGTTCCGTATCAGCCCTCCGATGGTCGCTCCCTTGGGCAATCCGGCATCTTTTACTTGGGTGCGGGTGATGCGTGCGCCTGCCTTGACGGTAAATTCAGCTACATCGGCATTGGCGAAGGTCAGGCATTTCACATTGGACACATCGGCATCCAGCATCATTTGGTAAATGTGGCTTGCCGCGATGAATTTCTTGTTGATGACACAACCGATGTCCATGCTTTCCGCCATGCTGATGTAGTCGATGTTTTCCACCTGGGCCACCGTTTTGCTGACGCCCATCCGCTTGGCGGCAAGGCAGGCAAGGATATTGGTTTCCGAACTTCCGGTAAGAGCGACAAACGCTTCTGTATTTTGGATGCCTTCTTCGGTCAATAAGTCTAAGTCGCGTCCGTCTCCGTTGATAATCATTACTTTGTCGTCTACCAGTTCGGTCAGCCGGTTGCATCGGGCAAGGTCGTTCTCGATAATTTTGGTGCGCATGTATTCGGGCATGTATTGCACCGTACGTACGGCAATGCGGCTTCCGCCCATAATCATGACATTGCGCACATCGGCATAGCTCTCTTTTCCGGAAATTTTCCGGATATAGGGGATGTATTTCTTTGTTGTTGTGAAATAGACTATGTCATTCAGCAAGATGGAATCGTCGCCTCGCGGGATGATGGTTTCGTTTCCCCGTTTGATGGCAACAATGTGGAACGGAATGTTGCGTCCGCCCAATTCATAGAGGGGAATGTTCAGGATTTCCGCTGTTTCACGCATCTTGGTTCCTAACAGGACCAAGGCGCCTCCGGCAAATTCCCACCATTGGCGTATCCAACTCATCTTTACCGCGTCTACAATGTCCTTGGCCGCCAGCATTTCGGGGTAGATAAGCGAATGGACGCCCCGTTGGGCAAAAAACTCCTGATACTTGGGCAAGAGGTATTCGTAATTGTCGATGCGGGCTACGGTTTTCTTGGCTCCCAATCCGGAAGCAAGCATGCACGCCGTCATGTTTTGGCTTTCATTGGGGGTGACTGCTATAAACAAGTCTGCATTGGCTGTACCGGCTTCTTTCAAGCCGGAGATGGAGGTAGGGGAAATGTTCACCGTCATCAGGTCAAAGTTATTTCCTAACTTTCCTAATCTTTCTTCATTTTCATCCATCAGGATGATGTCCTGCTTTTCGTTTGCCAGCAGTTTCGCTAAATGTGTGCCTACGGCTCCTGCACCTGCAATGATGATTTTCATGAGTTCAGAATATGAGTAAGTGTGTGATAAATAGTTGTTTTATCTATTCCGCAAATAGCCTGCAAGGCTTCTGCCGGTCCGTGTTGGATGAATTGGTCGGGAATGCCCAGTCGTTTCACTACAGGTGTGTAGCCGTTGTCTGACATGAATTCCAGAATGGCGCTCCCCATGCCTCCTTTCAATACGCCGTCTTCTACGGTAACGATGAACCGGAACTTCTTCCCGATTTCGTGCAGCATTTCTTTATCAAGCGGTTTTAAGAAGCGCAGGTCGTAGTGGGCGATGCTTTTGCCGGTTTGCCCTTCGGCTTCTGCAATGGCTTTAGCCGCATTGTTCCCGATGGGGCCAATGGTGATTACAGCCAGGTCTGCACCTTCTTTCAGCTTTCGCCCTTTGCCTATGGGGATTGCTTCTAATGGACATTTCCAGTCGACTTGCGTGCCTCTTCCCCGCGGATACCGGATAACGAACGGTCCCTGGTCGGGAAGTTGGGCTGTGTACATCAGCCGGCGCAATTCGTGTTCGTCGTAAGGCGAGGCAATGGTCAGGTTCGGAATCAGACGGAGATAAGCCATGTCGAATACACCGTGGTGAGTCGGTCCGTCTTCGCCTACCAGGCCGGCGCGGTCTAAGCATAATACTACGTTCAGCTTTTGAATGGCTACATCGTGGATGATGTTGTCATAGGCACGTTGCATGAAAGAAGAATAGATGTTGCAGAACGGAAGCAATCCTTCTTTCGCCATTCCTCCCGAAAACGTGACGGCATGCCCTTCGGCAATGCCTACGTCGAATGCCCTGTCGGGCATGGCTTTCATCAGAATGTTCATGGCGCATCCTGTAGGCATGGCAGGGGTAATTCCGATGATCTTTTCGTTCTGCTCCGCTAATTCCAATAAGGTATTTCCGAATACCTCTTGAAAAAGGGGAGGCATGCCGGTGGTATCTTTTACGATGCGTTCGCCGGTTTCTTTATTGAACATGCCGGGGGCGTGCCAAATGGTCGCTTCTTCTTCTGCCGGCTTGTATCCTTTTCCTTTTACTGTATGGACATGCAGCAGTTTAGGGCCTTTCATGTCCTTTATTTCTTTCAATACTTTGGCAAGGGCACAGACATCGTGTCCGTTTACCGGTCCGAAGTATCGGATGTTCATTCCTTCGAAGATGTTCTGCTGTTGGGCAAGAACAGATTTGAGGCTGTTGTTGAACCGCAACAGGCTCTTCCGCCGTTCATCATTCAGAATGCCTATCTTATGCAGCTTTTGGGAAACGATGTACCGCAAGCGGTTGTAGCCTTCCGAGGTCTGCAGGTTGAGCAGATATTGTTTCATGCCTCCGACACTTCGGTCGATGGCCATGTTGTTGTCATTCAGGATGATGAGCAGATTATTGGGGATGGATGAAGCATTGTTCAGTCCCTCGAAAGCCAATCCTCCGCTCATGGAACCGTCGCCGATAACGGCTACGACATGACGGTCGGCTTCTCCTTTCTTGTCTGCGGCTACAGCCATGCCCAGTGCAGCCGAAATGGAATTGGAAGCGTGGCCGCAGGTGAATGTGTCATACTCGCTTTCGGCGGGAGAGGGGAAAGGGCATAGCCCGTTCAGTTTCCGGTTGGTGCAAAAACGGTCGCGCCTTCCGGTTAAGATTTTATGTCCGTACGCCTGATGGCCTACATCCCACACAATACGGTCGTAGGGCGTATTATATATATAATGTAGAGCAACTGTCAACTCGATGACTCCCAAACTCGACCCGAAGTGTCCGGGGTTGCGCGAAAGTTCATCGATAATCATTTCCCTGAGCTCTTTGCAGACTTCAGGTAAAGACTCGACAGGTAGTTGGCGCAAATCCTTCGGGCTGTCTATTTTGCTCAACAATTTGTAAGACGTAGTTTGTTCCATCTGAATTAAGTTCAATATTATGCGCTACAAAAGTACAATAAATATGCATATTGTGTTACATTTGTACCAAAAATAACGAATGCGGTTTGTTTATGGAATTTAGAACGAAAGTCGAATTGCCTGTGAATGTGCCTTTTATCAATCATTCGGATAGGTTGATGCTATGGGGGTCTTGTTTCGCGGAAAATATAGGAAAACTGTTTATAGACAATAAATTCCGGTGTGATGTGAATCCTTTCGGCGTGTTGTATAATCCTTTGTCGATAGCCAATGCACTGGGACAGGTATTGTGTCATAAGCGGTACGAAGAATCTGATTTGAAGTGTGAGCGGGGCGTTTGGCTGAGCCTGATGCACCATGGCAGTTTCTCGTCGGGAAGTGCGGAGGAATGCCTGAAGAAGATAAACGCGCGTATCCGGCAGGCAGAAGAAACGCTTGCCCAAACTCAATGGATGATTTTCACCTGGGGGACTTCTTGGGTGTACGAATGGAAAGAAACGGGTGAGGTTGTAGGGAATTGCCATAAATTGCCGGAACGTCTTTTCAGCCGGCATATATTAAAGGTGGAGGATATCGTTGAGGCATACGGCGCATTGATAGAAAGACTGCTTTCGCTCAACCCTCGTATGCATTGTTTGTTTACCGTAAGCCCGATCCGGCATATTAAGGACGGCATGCATGGCAATCAGGTGAGCAAAGCGGTGCTGCTGCTTGCCATCCAGCGCCTGACCGGGCAATATCCTTCTTGTCTGTATTTCCCCTCATACGAAATCATGATGGACGAGTTGCGCGATTACCGCTTTTATGCCGATGATATGCTGCATCCCTCTTCGGTGGCGGTTGATTATTTGTGGGAGTGTTTCGGCAAGACGTTCTTTTCTCCTTCGGCACGAAGTTTCCTTGAAGCATGGGAAAAGGTGAAAAAAGCCTTGGCTCATCGTCCGTTTGACGCGGAATCGGAACAATATCGGCGTTTTTTAAGTCAAATACTGTTAAACATAGAAGAGCTAAAAGAAAAATTCACGTACTTAGACGTCCAAAATGAAATAGAACTATGTCAAGCTCGATTGAAGAAATAGTCTCTGTGGTGGGGGCAACCCGTATCGGAGAGCGGCAAGCATCCATCAGTTGGATTCTGACCGATAGCCGTTCATTGTGTTTCCCGGAGGAAACGCTTTTTTTCGCATTGAAGACCAAACGCAATGACGGGCATAAATACATCCCGGAATTGTATGCGCGAGGTGTGTATAACTTTGTGGTTGCAGAGGTTCCGGAAGAAATGAAAAACTGCACCGATGTGAATTTTCTGGTGGTAGGCAATGTGTTGAAAGCCCTGCAACGCCTTGCGGGGAAACATCGGGAACAATATCAGGTGCCCGTAATCGGAATAACCGGAAGCAATGGAAAGACCGTCGTGAAGGAATGGCTTTACCAGTTGTTGAGTCCGGACAAGCGAATCATCCGTTCGCCGCGTAGCTATAATTCGCAAATCGGAGTGCCTTTGTCTGTATGGATGATGGACGAACATACCGAATTGGGAATCTTCGAAGCCGGTATTTCTGAAATGGGTGAAATGGAAACCTTGGAGCCGATTATCCGTCCGACTATCGGTGTGCTGACCAATATCGGCGGGGCGCATCAGGAGAATTTCTCTTCGTTGCAGGACAAGTGCATGGAAAAGCTGCTTTTGTTCAAGGAATGTGATGTGATAGTGTATAACGGCGATAACGAACTGATTCGGGATTGCGTGTCGAAGTCTTTGTTTACAGCTCGTGAAATCGCATGGTCGATGAAGGACCCTGAACGTCCGCTTTTTATCGAGAAAATCGAAAAAGATGCGGCGGGCACTACCATCAAGTACCGTTATCTGGGCTTTTTTAAGGAATTCCGCATCCCTTATATCGACGACGCTTCAATTGAAAATTCATTGCATTGCCTGGCGGTGGCTTTGTATCTGATGGTACCTACGGAGGTGATAGCCGAGCGGATGGCACATCTGGAACCGGTGGCTATGCGTCTGGAGGTGAAAGAAGGCAAAAACGGCTGTGTGTTGATAAACGATAGTTATAACTCGGATTTCGCTTCATTGGATATCGCGCTTGATTTCATGGCGAGGCGTTCGGAAGATAAAGCGCGCCGGCGCACATTGATTTTGTCGGATATCCTGGAGACGGGGCAGCCGGGCAAATTGCTCTACCGGCAAGTGGCAGAACTGGTGCATAGCCGCGGAGTAGACCGGCTGATTGGAGTAGGCGAGGAGATATCCGCATCGTCTTCCCGTTTCGATGTGAAGGAAAAGCAGTTCTTCCTTACGACTGAAGAGCTGATGGCATCGGGTGTGCTGGAAACGTTGCGGAATGACATTGTATTAATAAAAGGTGCACGCGCTTTCCATTTTGACGCCGTTTCGGATTTTCTGGAACTGAAAGTACATGAGACGATTCTCGAAATCAACCTGAATGCGTTGGTGGATAACCTGAATTATTACCGCAATAAGCTGAAGCCGGAAACGAAGCTGATGTGCATGGTGAAGGCATCGGCGTATGGAGCCGGTCCGTTCGAAGTGGCAAAAACATTGGAAGAACATCGGGTGGATTACCTGGCGGTAGCTGTGGCGGATGAAGGTGCCGACTTGCGCAAGGCAGGCATTACGTGTCCGATTGTGATTATGAATCCTGAAGCTACGGCATTCAAGACCATGTTCGCTTACCGGCTGGAGCCGAATATTTACGGATTCCCGATACTGGAGGAAATGATAAAGGCAGCAGAACGTGAAGGGGTGTCTAATTTCCCGATTCATATCAAAATAGATACGGGAATGCACCGTTTGGGATTCTCTCCGCATCAGGATATGCAGCGCCTGGTAGAACGTTTGCACCGCCAGTCGGCGGTTATTCCCCGTTCGGTCTTCTCGCATTTGGCAGGAAGCGACTCGGAGCGCTTCGATGCGTTTACACGGAAACAGATTGAGACGTTCGAAGCCGCGGCGGCTGAGCTGCAAGCCGGATTCGGGTTTAAAATCTTGCGTCATGTATGCAATACGGCAGGCATAGAGCGTTATCCGGGAGCACAGTTCGACATGGTGCGGCTGGGCATCGGGCTGTATGGCATAGACCCGTTTGCCAACCATATTTTACATAATGTAAGCACGTTGAAAACCACCATCTTGCAGATACATGATATTCCGGCGGATGAGACTGTAGGTTATAGCCGGAAAGGAGTCTTGTACCGCGACTCGCGGATTGCCACTATCCCTATCGGATATGCCGACGGGCTGAACCGGCATTTGGGCAACGGGCACGCTTATTGCCTGGTGAACGGGAAGAAGGCACCCTATGTTGGCAATATCTGCATGGATGTATGCATGATTGATGTGACGGATATTGATTGCAAGGAAGGGGACAAGGCTATCATCTTTGGAGATGATTTGCCGGTGACGGTACTGGCTGAGGCACTCGGCACCATCCCTTACGAAATCCTGACCAGCGTGTCCAATCGGGTAAAGCGTGTCTATTTTCAGGGGTAGTGCAAGTAGTTGCCTTCGGGGATGGAGATAGCTTCGCGGGTCAGCGGAATTATAAGCGAGGGCGTGTGCGGCTATTTGCGTTTCCGGATGAAACGGCATCCGGCGTTTGGATGAGCGGCTGGCTTTGAAAAATAAAAGAAGGCTGTCTGATAACACGGATAAGGCGGTTTTTGTTCAGACATAAGGGGCGTTTATACGATTGTTTTGTAATATCGGGGCATTTATTTAAATAAAATTTCGATTTTAAACCAAAATAACACCTCTATATTTTGATATGTCATGAATTTACTTTTTCTTTGCGTCGTGAAAAAGGAAGAACAACGCTATATCATGAAACAATGGATTGGTCGTATATTGTTTGTGTTTTCTTTGATGTTTGTGGTTGGAGAAACACATGCAGCATTGGCTCCTCTTGCAATAGAGAAAGAGGCTATCCGTGAATTTTATGGTGATGAGTTGAACGAAGGGAGCGTGCTGTTCCATGCCATTCATAGAGGGCTTGAACGGATTCGGAACTTAAGTTGCGATCTTTCTCATCTGGCTCTTTATTATAAAGGTAATACAGCGCGGTTCCGCCGTTGTGCGATACAAGGGCAAAACACGCATTTGCGTTTGTTGCTGCATTATTGTTCCCTGCGTGATGTAGGGCTGTTGGCTGGGAAAATCAAACGTTTCCCGTCAACCCATTTTCATTGTGTGATCTTTCCAAGCGAATACTATGTATTTGCGTTGAGAAAGATTATCATTTAGCGGTTTTATTTTAGTTGTTCTTACTCCGGTACAGCAGTGTATCGGAGGTTGTAAAACCTATTTAATTGCATTTACTATTTTTACTGACATTCAATAATTTCTAATTAATAAAACAAGTAATTTTATGGAAACTACTAAAAAACAAAAACAAGGATTTAAGGGAATTGAAGCTGCTGGTTTAGTTATTATCGCATGCTTTATCGTTGCATTGTGTATTTATAAGTTCGTGTTGGGAGATCCTTCGAACTTTATGAATAATGACCCGAATAACCACCCGCTGCCGGGTAACATGTTGGGTACTATCTACAAAGGTGGTGTTGTCGTACCGGTTATCCAGACATTGTTGCTGACTGTTATTGCATTGAGCGTTGAACGTTATTTCACTATCCGTGCTGCTTTCGGCCGTGGTAAATTGGTTAAATTCGTAGCTCAAATCAAAGACGCTTTGGCAAAGAACGACATGCAGACTGCTCAAACATTGTGCGACAAGCAACGTGGTTCTGTTGCAAACGTAGTAGGTGCAACTTTGCAGACTTACCGCGAAATGGAAGCAAACACTGAATTGGACAAAGACCAGAAGGTATTGGCTATCCAGAAGTCATTGGAAGAAGCTACTGCATTGGAAATGCCGATGTTGCAGCAGAACTTGCCGATTATCGGTACGATTACTACACTGGGTACATTGATGGGATTGCTCGGTACAGTTATCGGTATGATCCGTTCATTTGCCGCTCTGTCTGCTGGTGGTGGTACTGACTCAGTTGCGTTGTCAACCGGTATTTCTGAAGCCTTGATCAACACTGCATTCGGTATCTTGACTGGTGCGTTGGCAGTTATTTCTTACAACTACTTTACTAACAAGATTGATAAACTGACTTACAGCCTTGACGAAGTAGGCTTCTCTATCGTACAGACATTCAACGCTACCCATAAATAATCGAAGGGACTGACGGTAGTCTCTCGTGTAAACGAATCGTATAACTAATTTTTAAATAGTTAATTATGGGTAAAGTTCAAATTAAAAAGAAGTCCATGTTTATCGACATGACTGCCATGAGTGACGTGACCGTGTTGCTGCTTACTTTCTTTATGTTGACAGGTAACTTCATCAAGAAAGAGCCGGTACAGGTCGTTACTCCGGGTTCGGTTTCCGAAATCAAGATTCCGGAAACGAACATCCTGCAGATTCTTGTCGAGCCGAGTGGCAAGATTTTCATGAGTCTTGACAAGCAACAGGATATGGCAGCTACATTGGAAGCAGTAGGGAAAGAATATGGCCTGACCTTCACTCCTGAGGAGATTAAGAAGTTCTCTGTATTCCAGACATTCGGCGTTCCGATGAAGAACATGAAGCAGTTCCTTGCGCTTCCGGGCGAAGAGCAGGACAAGATATTGAAGGATTACGGAATCCCTTGTGACAGTGTGGACAATCAGTTCAAGTCTTGGATACGTAACGCACGCATGACAAACCGTGACCTGCGCATCGCTATCAAGGCCGACCAAAGCACTCCTTATTCTGTCATCAAGAACGTGATGAGTTCTCTTCAAGATTTGAAGGAAAACAGATACAATCTGATTACTTCATTGAAAAAAATGTCTGACGAATAAAAATAAGGAGAAGTTAAAATATGGCTGAAATACAAGATAATGGTGGAGGCAAAAAAGGAAAAGGCTCGAAGCAGAAGAAAATGGCTGTCCGTGTCGACTTTACGCCGATGGTGGATATGAACATGCTTCTGATCACTTTCTTTATGCTGTGTACCTCTTTGAGCAAGCCTCAAACGATGGAAATCAGTATGCCTACCAATGATGAAAATATTACTGAGGATCAGCAGAACAAGGTAAAGGCTTCGCAGGCTATTACGTTGTTGCTCGATGCGGATAATAAGATTTATTATTATGAAGGAGAGCCCAACTACGAAGATTATACTTCTTTGAAAGAAACTACTTACACGGCTGATGGCATCCGTAAGGTATTGCTTCGCAAGAACTACGATGCTGTAAAGAAAGTGGAAGAGCTGAAAGTGAAGAAGGCGAATCTGGAAATTACAGAAGACGAGTACAAGGAACAAGTCTCTGAAATTAAGGGCGCGAAGAATACACCGACGGTGATTATCAAGGCAACAGACAAGTCGACTTACAAGAACTTGATTGATGCATTGGACGAGATGCAGATTTGCAGTATTGGTAAGTATGTAATCGTGGACATCACAGAAGGTGACCAATTCTTGATTGACAACTACAATTCGAAAGGTCAATTGAGCAGTGAGGCAGTAAGTTGAAATGTGTAACACCTAAAAAAGAAAATATATGGCAAAAATAGATTTGATTTCTTTGGAATGGTGTGACCTCATTTTCAAAGATAAAAATAAAGCGTATGGCGCATACAAGATGCGTCGCGATTTTGGTCGACGTCAGCTGGCTGCTATCATTATCGTGATTGTAGTTGCTGCTGTAGGTTTTTCCCTTCCGCGGTTGATTAAGATGGCGATTCCGGAGAAAGAAGAGGTGATGACAGAAGTAACCCAGCTTTCTCAGTTGGATGAACCGGAACCGAAGCAAGAGGAAATTGTAAAACCGGTTGAACAGATTGCTCCTCCTCCTCAGTTGAAGAGTACCATCAAGTTTACCGCTCCGGTCATCAAGAAGGATGAAGAAGTGGCAGACGAAGATGAATTGAAGAGTCAGGATGAATTGACTGAGTCTAAGGTTCAGATTTCTATTAAGGACGTAGAAGGTTCGGATGATTTGGATGCTGTGGATATCGCCGATTTGGAAGCGCTTACTCAAGCTCCGGCTGAAGAAAAAGAAGAACCGTACACGATGGTAGAACAGATGCCGCAGTATCCGGGTGGTGTACAGGAATTGATGAAGTACATTTCCAAGAACTTGCGTTATCCGGCTATCGCTCAAGAAAACGGTATTCAAGGACGTGTAATCTTGAGATTCGTCGTGTCTGCTTCTGGTAAGGTTGAAGATGTTCAGGTATTGCGTTCTTTGGACCCGTATTGTGATAAGGAAGCCGTTCGCGTGGTAGAGTCTATGCCACAATGGATTCCGGGTAAGCAAAACGGACGTAATGTGCCTGTATATTACACTTTGCCGGTTGTATTTAGATTGCAGTAATTTATTATTATAAAGGATGCGTGTATGAAAAGAAGTTTAGTCGCATGTATTTGTCTTCTCTTGCTGTTGGTTTCTTGCAACAATAAAGCAACAAAGAGTGACGGGCAGACGTGGTATTCGGGGTCGATACAGATAGCGGTAGACGAATCTCTGAAACCGATAATGGAAGAAGAGTTGCAGGTGTACCGGGCATTGTTCCCTGAAGCAGAAGTCACTCCAATCTATTGCAGCGAAGTAGATGCCATCAAATTGTTTTTGCAAGACAGTGTGCGTCTGGTAGTTGCAAACCGTCGGTTGAGTGAAGAAGAACTGAATTCTTTTCATACACGGAAATTCTTTCCTGAATCTGTCCTGATGGCTATCAGTGGAATTGCCTTAATCACACATCCGGAAAATACGGATTCATTGATTACGGTAGGGCAGTTCCGCAAAATCCTCACGGGGGAGATGACGAGCTGGAAAGAGTTGAATCCTGAATCTCGTTTAGGAGACTTGAGTGTTGTGTTCGACAATCCTAATTCCGGGACTATTCATTATGCTATCGATTCAATCTGTAGAGGTGAGAAGTTGGCTTCCACACTTACCGCTCTGAAATCGAATGATGAGGTTATCGATTATGTGTCTAAAACCCCCAATGCTTTGGGAGTGATCGGAGCAAATTGGGTTGGCAATTCGGCAGATTCTACTCGTCTTTCGTTTAATGAAGCGGTGAAGGTAATGGCGGTCAGCGGCTCAGGATATGCAACGGTTGGTAATAGTTATAAGCCATACCAGGCTTACCTTGCTTTGAGAGAATATCCATTGGTTCACGATGTATTTATTTTGATAAACGATCCGCGTACGGCTTTGCCTACCGGTCTGATGAGGTTCTTGACCGGTGAAAGAGGTCAACGCATTATTCTGAAGTCAGGCATTGTACCGGCAACGCAGCCTGTTCGTTTGGTAAACGTGAAAGATGAGTTTTAATAAGAATTTAATATATAGTTATGAAAATTAGATTTTTAAGTGCGATTTGCTTCAGTTTTTTATTATCTGCTTCATTGTATGCGCAGGAACCGCTTTCTTCTGACTTGACACAGCAGATAGAGAAAATTGCGGCACAGATTAAAGATAATCCGGATGCGGCTGAAGATGGGTTCAATGAACTTCTGAAAGGTAAAAATAAAAAGAATGCTTCTTTGTTGGCTGCCATTGGAAAAGCTTATTTGGACAATGGCAAGACAGATATAGCGAAAGAATATGCAGAAGATGCAAGAAAGGCTGATTCAAAGAATGGTGCAAGCTATGTCTTGAACGGTGATATTGCATTGTCTGTAAAAGATGTCGGTACAGCTTGTGGCTATTATGAACAAGCGATATTGTTTGATGAAAATTGTTTTGAGGCTTATTATAAATATGCCAATGCCTATATCGGTGTAAATCCTCAGCTTTCTGTAAATATGTTGCTGAAGCTGAAGGAAAAACATCCCGATGAACTCCGTGTAGACCGTGAACTGGCGAACGCTTATTATCAAATGGGTAGTTATAGTAAGGCAAAGCAGGTATTTGATGAATATATGAAGAAGGGACAGCCTGACGTACAGGATTATTCCCGTTATTCAATGCTGCTTTACTTGAACAAGGATTATGCCCAATCTTTGGAAATGGTGAATAAGGGTTTGTCTATGGAAGCCGATAACCATCTGCTGAAGCGTTTGAAGATGTACGATTTGTATGAGACAAAGGCGTATGCAGAAGGTATTCAGGCAAGTGATGTGTTCTTTGCAGACCCGAGCAATCCGGATTACGTATACATGGATTATTTGTATCGTGCACGTTTGTATGCGGCAAATAATGAAATCGACAAAGCAATGGTCGAGTTCGATAAAGCCATGAAGGCTGATGACGCGAATGTGCATCCTGAAATTGCGAAGGAAGCGTCAGAAGCAATGCAGAAAGTTCAGAATTATCCGGAAGCGATTCGTCTTTATAAACAATATTTGGATGAAATGAAGGATAAGGCTGAAGTTACAGACTTGTTTATGTTCGGACGTTTGTATTATATGGCTGCCGGAGCATTGTCTGCAGCGGCTGCTGATACTACTCAAGCGGAAGCGCCTGTCGTTGCTGCCGTTGATACCATTCAGATGAAGGCTTATTTGATAGAAGCTGATACGATTTTCGCTCAAGTGGCTGAACGTGTGCCTGATAATTATTTGGGTAATTTCTGGCGTGCGCGTACGAATGCGATGCTCGACCCTGAAACCACTCAAGGTTTGGCAAAGCCGTATTATGAAAAAGCATTGGCTGTCTTAGAGCAGAATCCGAAAGCTTCGAAGAATATACTTATCGAGTGCGAAAGCTATTTGGGATATTATTATTTTGTGAAAGAAGAATATGAACAATCTAAGGTTTATTGGGAGAAGATTCTTGCAATCGATCCTGAAAATGCTACTGCTAAACAGGCATTGGAAGGACTCCAACCTTAATATTGTATGAGGCATATTTTGTTTTAAATTAAAAATGGGAGGACACTGAAAAAGGTCATGAATATGACTTCTTTGCTCAGTGTCCTCTTGTTGTTTTATCAGGCAATTCTTTATATTTTCATAGAATGGATTTTCTACTAGATTTTATTTTGCATATCGACCAGTATATGATCGAGATTGTGCAGAATTACCATACATGGACTTATGCTATTTTGTTTTTGGTGATATTTTGCGAGACAGGATTGGTTGTGACTCCTTTTCTTCCTGGCGATTCGTTGTTGTTTGTAGCTGGTGCAATAACCGCTTTGCCGGATATGCCTCTGGAAGTACATACATTGGTGCTGGTGGTGTTTATAGCTGCTGTAGCCGGAGATTCCTGCAATTATATGATTGGGCATTTCTTGGGAAAGAAATTGTTTAGTAATCCCAATTCCAAGATATTTAAGCAAAGCTATCTTGACAAGACGCATGAATTTTTCCGGAAATATGGAGGCAAGACTATTATTATCGCCCGCTTTGTTCCGATAGTCCGTACGTTCGCTCCTTTTGTGGCAGGTATGGGTAAAATGCATTATTATTATTTTATGTGTTACAACCTGATTGGCGGTGCTTTGTGGGTCGCTTTGTTTTGCTATGCAGGATATTTCTTTGGCGATCTTCCTTTTGTGCAGAAGAATCTGAAATTATTATTAGTTGCTATTATTGTCATTTCGTTGATGCCTGCCATTATTGAGGTGTTGCGTGCTAAATTGAAAAGGTGATGCGGTATTCATTGATTATACCCGTGTACAATCGTCCGGATGAAGTAGACGAATTGTTGGACAGCCTGACCAAACAACATTTTCAGGATTTTGAAGTGTTGGTGGTTGAGGACGGTTCTTCTGTGCCGTGTGAGTCTGTAGTAGACCGATATGCTGACTTATTGAATATTCATTATTTGAGAAAGCCTAATTCCGGTCCCGGACAGACACGTAATTTTGGTGCAGAGCGGAGCAGGGGAGAATATCTTCTGATTTTAGATTCCGATTGTGTGCTTCCGCCAGACTATTTGGATGCGGTTGAAGAGGAGTTGCAAAGAGAACCCGCTGATGCTTTTGGCGGTCCCGACCGTGCGCATGATTCGTTCACGCGTGTGCAAAAGGCGATTAATTATGCCATGACTTCGTTCTTTACTACGGGAGGTATCCGGGGTGGGAAGAAAAAAATGGATAAATTTTATCCTCGCAGTTTCAATATGGGAGTGCGGAGAGATGTATATCAGGCGTTAGGTGGTTTCTCGAAGATGCGTTTTGGCGAGGATATTGATTTCAGCATTCGAATCTTTAAGGCTGGTTATCGTTGCCGCCTGTTCCCCGAGGCATGGGTGTGGCACAAGCGGCGTACCGGCTGGCGGAAGTTCTTCAAGCAAGTCTATAATTCCGGTATTGCGCGAATCAATCTTTATAAGAAATATCCGGAATCGTTGAAGTTGGTGCATACCCTGCCGGCATTGTTTACTTTGGGCGTTTGTGCCATTTTGCTTAGCTCTTGGCTTTTCCCTTGGAGCTTGTCGCTTTTGTTGGTATTTGTATTGGTTATTTTAATAGATGCTTCTATTCGAAATAAAAGTCTTTTCATTGGTGTACTTTCCGTAATTGCTGCGTTTATTCAATTGATAGGCTACGGAACAGGCTTCCTTTCGGCGTGGTGGAAACGCTGTGTGTGCAAGGAAGGCGAGTTCGCCGCATTTGAAAAGAACTTTTATCAGTAATGGATGAGAAATTGACTATTAGCCAGTGGGCGGAAGAAGACCGTCCGCGGGAAAAATTGATGCAGCAAGGTGCTTTCGCGTTGAGTAATGCGGAACTCCTTGCTATTTTGATTGGTTCGGGGAATACCGAAGAGTCTGCTGTCGGCTTGATGCGTAGGGTGCTTGACCGTTATCACAATAGCCTGAATGAATTGGGAAAGGCGAGTATCGAAGATTTGTGCCGTTTCAAGGGCATCGGTCCGGCAAAGGCGGTAACAGTCCTCGCAGCTTCCGAGTTGGGGAAACGGCGTGCGGAAGAAACACCGAAAGAGCGCAAGCTGATATGCTGTTCGAAAGACATTTACGAATTGTTTCATCCGTTGATGTGTGACTTGCCCGTAGAGGAATGCTGGATATTGCTTCTTAACCAGTCTTCTAAGGTTATCGATAGGATGCGTATCAGCCAGGGAGGGTTGGCTGCTACGCAAGTGGATGTACGTTGTATCCTGCGCGAAGCGTTGCTGAAACGTGCCGTATCATTGGTAGTATGCCATAATCACCCGTCGGGGAGTACGGTGCCCAGTAGTGATGACGACCGTTTGACACAAGCTGTCCGGCAAGCGGCTGCTACGATGAATATCCGTTTGCTCGACCATCTGATAGTGACCGATGGCGCTTATTACAGTTATTCAGATGAAGGAAAGCTTTAATCATTCTTTTGCAATTCTGCTCAGAGCCTGTTTAAATTTTGCTCAGGTTAATTTTGCGAATTGTTTTCGAGGATGTTTTTCTGATTTTATGAGGAGGATAGCGGGCTATCTGACGAATAAAATCGGGAAAACAGACCGGAAACAAACGCAAAAGAACCTGATAGAATATTACTTTATTGGAAAATTTAAACAGGCTCTCAGTTTCTCACATTTTTCTATTATCTTTGTCCCGTACTGAAAAATGGAAATGACATGGATAATGATGAAAAGCTGAAGATAGAAGAACGGATAATAGAGATGCTGAAAACCGTTTATGACCCTGAAATACCGGTTAATGTGTACGATTTGGGCTTAATTTACAAGATAGACTTGCAGGACAGCGGTGACGTGTCGATTGATATGACTTTGACAGCTCCCAATTGCCCGGCAGCCGATTTTATTATGGAAGACATCCGTCAGAAAATAGAATCGGTGGAAGGAGTAAATGCGGCACAAATCAATTTGGTGTTCGAACCCGAATGGGATAAGGACATGATGAGTGAGGAGGCAAAATTGGAATTGGGATTCTTGTAAAACTACAGAATGATGGAAGCGATGAAGAATGTTTATTTTCTGTCGGACGCACATTTAGGTTCGAGGGCGATTCCGCACAGCCGTACGCAAGAACGCCGATTGGTGAATTTTTTGGATAGCATCAAGGATCGGGCTGCGGCTGTTTATCTCTTGGGCGATATGTTCGACTTTTGGTATGAGTTCAAACTGGTGGTGCCCAAAGGCTATACTCGTTTCTTGGGAAAACTTTCCGAGTTGACCGACCGGGGGGTAGAAGTGCATTTCTTCATCGGAAACCACGATATTTGGTGCGGCGATTATTTAGAGAAGGAATGTGGGGTGATTTTGCACCGGGAACCTTTGACTTGTGAGATTTATGGGAGAGAGTTTTTCCTTGCCCATGGAGACGGGCTGGGAGATGACGACCGTAGCTTCCGTTTTTTGCGTACTGTTTTTCATAGCCATACATTGCAACGTATGTTTTCTGCCTTGCATCCGCGTTGGAGTGTGGAATTAGGTTTGGAATGGGCAAAACACAGCCGCCTGAAGCGTGAGGGAGGCAAGGAGCCTCCCTATATGGGCGAGGATAAGGAGCCTTTGGTATTGTTTGCCAAGGATTATCTGAAGACGCATTCGGATATTAATTATTTTATCTTTGGGCACCGGCATATTATGCTCGATTTGATGTTGAGCCGTACGACACGGATACTTATCTTGGGAGATTGGATTTCGGATTTTTCGTATGCTGTATTCGATGGTGAGAATCTTTTTATGGAGCAGTTCATCGAGGGCGAGACGGAAGTGAGATGACTACATAGTCAACCAGAAATGAATTGCGAAAAAATCCATACATGCGAATCAGGAGTTAAACGTAGTTAAGTTTCACAGGAGTTATCACTTCGTTCA
>ERZ779889.747-NODE-747-length-38734-cov-3.788464_pt1 | contig 38734 bp, 35 predicted proteins | sample MGYA00511030_ERZ779889 | MGnify/ENA primary metagenome ERZ779889 (study PRJEB29588, sample SAMEA2160616) | human gut metagenome | biome: human gut; feature: human-associated habitat; material: faeces | place: Denmark | collected 2008/2010 ... | reverse complement strand
GATGGTTTTCAGGAGATAGCGCGCCGACATCGTGAAATGATTGATGCTGTTATTCCAGAAGGGGCAGTTAAAGATGAACTTTCGCTTGTGGTCAATGCTCTACTTGACGAATTAAAAGACATTTTTCAAGGACTTTATCTAATAAAAGACCTTTCTCCGAAAACTTCTGCTGCTATTGTAAGCTATGGCGAACGCATGTCTTCACGCATTGCGGCGGCTTTAATCAAAGATGCGCAGTGGTATGATTCGCGTTTGTTTATCAAAACGGAGAAGAAACATGCTAAGCATATTTTAGACTCAGATCTTACAAATCGCTTGGTACAGGAAACATTTGTTGAGATTCCCCGAGTTGCTTTAGTGCCTGGGTTTATTTCAACGGACAAGGATAGTGGTGAAATAACTAACTTAGGACGAGGAGGTTCAGATTATACCGCAGCCATTTTGGCGGCAGCATTGGATGCCGACAGTTTGGAGATATGGACTGATGTGGACGGATTTATGACAGCAGATCCTCGTGTCATATCTACTGCATATACCATCAATCGTTTGAGCTATGGCGAAGCGATGGAGTTATGTAACTTTGGAGCAAAAGTAGTTTATCCTCCGACGATATATCCGGTGTGCCATAAAAATATTCCTATATTGATAAAGAATACGTTTAAACCGGAGGCTGAAGGGACTATCATTAGTTCAAAAAATGACCCACAGAGCAAGGCTATTAAAGGCATATCATCCATTAATGATACTAGTCTTATCACTGTGCAAGGTTTAGGTATGGTGGGGGTGATAGGCGTGAACTATCGTATATTCCGTACATTGGCGGAGGGTGGAATTAGTGTGTTTCTCGTCTCACAAGCATCTTCAGAAAATAGTACTTCTATTGGTGTGCGAAATGAAGATGCTGAGCTGGCTTGCAAAGTGCTCAGTGAGGAATTTGCCAAAGAAATTCAGATGGGAGAGATTAATCCCATTACAGCAGTAGACAACGTGGCAACTGTAGCTATTGTTGGTGAAAACATGAAACAGACTCCGGGCATTGCAGGCAAACTGTTTGGAACATTGGGGCGTAATGGAATTAATGTTATTGCTTGTGCCCAAGGTGCATCGGAGACGAATATTTCTTTTGTTGTAGAGCGCAACTCATTACGTAAGACATTGAATGTTATTCATGATTCGTTTTTCTTGTCAGAATATCAGATGCTCAATCTTTTTATTTGTGGCGTAGGTACAGTGGGTGGCAGTTTGATAGAACAAATTCGTAGCCAACAGCAGAAATTAATGCAACAACGTGGATTGAAGCTTAATGTTGTGGGGATAGCCAATGGTCATCATGCTATTTTTTCTCGTAGAGGTATAGATCTTACGACCTATCGGGAACAATTAGAAGCTGCTGGCCCTAGCTCCAATCAAACTTTGCGTGATGAAGTCGTTGGTATGAATATATTTAATTCTGTGTTTGTAGATTGTACGGCCAGTGCTGATGTTGCTGCGCTTTACAAAGATTTCTTGGAACACAACATATCTGTGGTAGCAGCTAATAAGGTTGCAACTTCTGGTTCATTTGCTGCATATAAAGAATTGAAAGACACTGCAAGACGTCGTGGAGTGAAGTTCCTTTTTGAAACAAATGTTGGTGCTGGATTACCGATTATAAATACTATCAACGACCTCATCAATAGTGGAGATAAGATATTGAAGATCGAAGCTGTGTTGAGCGGAACATTGAACTATATATTTAATAAACTTAGTGCAGACATTCCTTTTAGTGTAGCTGTGCGCATGGCTAAAGAAGAGGGTTATTCCGAACCTGATCCTCGCATAGACTTGAGCGGGACGGATGTTGTACGCAAATTGGTCATTTTGGCTCGTGAAGCTGGATATGAATTGGAGCAGGCAGATGTGGAGAAACATCTGTTTATACCGGATAGTTTCTTTAAGGGAACATTAGACGAGTTTTGGCAAAACCTTCCAACACTTGATGCTGGTATAGAGGAGAAACGGCGTACGCTTGAACAACAAAGTAAACACTGGCGTTTTGTTGCACGGCTCGATGAAGGACGTGCTTCTGTCACGTTGTGTGAAGTTGACATAAAACATCCGTTTTATGGATTGGAAGGTAGTAATAATATTATCCTGCTTACTACCGAACGTTATAGGGAATATCCTATGATGATACAAGGTTATGGAGCTGGGGCTAGTGTTACGGCTGCTGGAGTTTTTGCTGATATCATGAGCATAGCCAATATATAAAATAACTAAACGAGAATAGTCATGAAACACATTATTATCTTGGGCGACGGAATGGCAGATTGGCCAGTTGATGCTCTAAGAGGGCAGACTTTGTTACAATGGGCACATACGCCATACATGGATAGTTTGGCCCGGAGAGGACGTTGCGGGCTTTTGCAGACTGTGCCTGAGGGCTTTCATCCTGGAAGTGAAGTGGCTAATATGTCAATACTGGGCTACAATCTTTTTCAGGTTTATGAAGGTAGAGGAGTACTTGAGGCTGCTAGTATGGGGGTAGATCTTCAGCCGGGCGATATGGCTTTACGCTGTAATTTGGTGTGTATCGAGGGAGATTTGTTGAAGAATCATTCAGCAGGTCATATAACGACTGCTGAAGCTCATATTTTGATAGAATATTTGCAAAGTCGATTAGGTAGTGAGCGAGTACGGTTTTATCCTGGGGTGCAATATCGACATTTGTTGGTTGTGCATGGTGGTGACAAGCGCATTTGTTGTACACCTCCTCACGATGTACCTTTAAAGCCTTTCCGTCCGTTGCTGGCTAAGGCCGAAGTTCCTGAAGCGCAGCCTACCGCAGATCTCATAAATTGGTTGACGATAGAGTCACAAAAACTATTGAATGGTCATCCACTTAATTATGCTCGTCAACAGGCTGGACAGGACCCTGCCAATAGTATTTGGCCTTGGTCTCCAGGATATCGTCCACAGATGCAATCATTGTCTGCACGCTTTCCGCAAACAAAAAGTGGAGTTGTAATTACGGCTGTAGACCTTATTCGCGGTATTGGAAAATATGCAGGATTGCGCGTTGTTGATGTGTCTGGAGCGACAGGCCTTTATGATACTAATTATGAAGGCAAGGTTACTGCGGCTATTGAGTCACTGCGTACGGCTGATTTTGTTTATTTGCATGTTGAGGCTAGCGATGAAGCTGGACATGAGGGTAATATTGAACTTAAAATCCGTACAATCGAAGATTTGGATGCCCGTGTTGTCGGACCTATTTGTGAAGCTGTAGCGGAATGGGATGAACCTGTTGCTATTGCGGTCTTGCCAGATCATCCAACTCCTTGTGCTTTGCGTACCCACACTTCTGAACCTGTTCCGTTTTTAATTTATTACCCTGGTATTGTGCCTGACAATGTGCAAACTTACGATGAGGTTGCTTGTCGTGCCGGTTCATACGGGCTTCTCCATGGAGACGAATTTATACGTATTTTTCTAGATTGACAAATTTATGAATTATTACAGTACTAACAGAAAAGCTCCCAACGTGTCGCTTAGGGAAGCTGTTATTCAAGGACTAGCACCTGATAAGGGGCTTTACATGCCTCAAGAGATAAAGGTATTGCCTGAAGTGTTTTATGATTCTATTAATGAGCTGACATTGACGGAAGTAGCTTATGCTGTTTCAACTCAATTTTTTGGCGATGACGTGCCGCCTAATATATTACAAGAAATGGTGCACGACACGTTGTCATTTCCTATACCTTTAGTTCCTGTCGGTGAGCGAATTTATGCATTAGAACTGTTTCATGGACCAACATTAGCATTTAAAGATGTCGGTGCTCGTTTTATGGCTCGTCTTCTCTCGTATTTTATCCAAAAAGAAAGAATAGGAGAGGTGCGTGTTTTAGTTGCGACATCTGGTGATACGGGAAGCGCTGTGGCTAATGGTTTTCTTGACGTACCGGGTATACGTGTTTTTGTACTTTACCCGAAAGGAAAGGTAAGTTCCATTCAAGAAAAGCAATTCACTACACTTGGACGGAATATTACAGCTATTGAGGTGGATGGTACATTTGATGATTGCCAAGCATTGGTAAAGGCTGCTTTTGTAGACCCTGTGCTTAATGAGCAGATGTGTTTGACATCGGCTAATTCAATCAATGTAGCTCGCTTATTACCTCAGTCATTTTATTATTTTCATGCTCTATCACAATTACGTGCTATGGGTGTTTCCGACCGTGTCGTGGTGTCTGTGCCTAGCGGAAACTTTGGTAACCTGACGGCTGGGCTTATCGCTCGACAGATGGGATTACCTATTGCCCGTTTCATCGCAGCAAACAATGAAAATCATGTTATCTGTGATTATTTGAGTAATGGAAAGTTTATTCCGCACCCTTCCATTGCAACTATTGCCAATGCAATGGATGTCGGTAATCCTAGCAATTTTGCACGAATGTTAGACCTTTATCATGGTGACCATTATGCTATGAGCAGGGATATTCAAGGCACATGGTGCACAGACGATATGATTGCAGACGTAATTAATCATGTTTTTCGGTCGGAAGGTTATTTTATAGATCCACATGGTGCTTGTGCTTATTATGCTTTGTTGGATAAGCTTCGTTTTGGTGAGGTCGGTATCTTTTTGGAGACGGCACATCCTGCCAAGTTTGGTGAGACTATGCGGCGTATTACTGGAGTTGATGTGCCTATACCCCAACGTTTAGCTGAGTTTATGCGTGGTGTGAAACAAAGTATCCCAATGAGTCGTGATTTTGCAGACTTTCGTCATTTCCTTTTGCAGGTGTAGTAATTTATTTTGTGTCTAAAATATGTAGAAATAGAAGAAGTCTGGACCGTTTTTTTTTAACGTGAGTTCGCTATATTTTATTACCGTCTGATAAAAGTTTTGTCAGTTTTAAATTGAGGCTGTCTCAAAATAGACTTGAGATGGCCTCTTTGGTTTCATTTCAGATTGCAGTCATTTGGATTTTCTTCAAAAGTGTAGTTTGAAAACTTACTTTTGAGGGTTTCATGGTAGTGTTTCATTTAGTGTGTCTATAGTAAGTCTTCAGACCTTTTAGTTTTGCAAATATATCACTTTATTTGATATCTTATCGGCATGCCTGCCGATAAGCGTTTTTATTCGTCAGGGAACAGATTTCTGTCAAGATCGATTCTCGGAATCTGCCTCAGGTAAGACTTCTTGTCCATGGCTGTCTTTCCCATAAGCAGGATGACCGATTCCTCATTGGGCATAGCGCCGCGCATCCCCGTAACCCGACGGAAATCCTTCTGCAGTCTCTCTATCCAATTTGTGGTGTAAATCATGGACTGGAGATGCGGTGGTCGTAGTTCAGGTAAGTGAAATACGCCTTGTAGGAAGCATTCTCACCGCGTTTCCTGATACTCCTGTAATACCTGCCCCATTTGGCACAGAACTGCCGCCACTCATTCCATGCCTGTTCCACGGTATAGTTCCTGTCTCCCGTACGGAAAACCTGTCTCAGGTCGTCAGCTACATCACCTTTGTCACCGTTGCGGACATCGCTCAGTATGTTGCGCTTCAAGTGGGTGGGCATCTCTGGAGACTGGTGCTGGGAAATACTTCGCTGACGACATCATCAAGTCCCTTGAGACCATCTGCGCATATGAGTCCGATTCTCGAGACACCTCTCTCGTAAAGGTCATTGAGCATCTCTCCCCAGCCCAAGGGCGCTTTCCGTAGGCTTGTTGTAGATGCCGAGAACCTCCCTGGTCTTATCATCCTTGACTGCCAGGATGATATAGAAAGCTTCCGTATCAACGCTGCGCTTGCGGTGGAATTTGATGTGGACACAGTCAATGAACACTACAGGATAATAGCTCTCCAGTGAACGGGAAAGCCACTCCGTGACATCCCGGCTCAGATAGTCAAGCATCCTCGATATGCTCGTCTTGCTATACTGTTCCCCGTAGATGTCGTTGAACACTTCTCCGACCTGTTCCTGCGTCAGGCCTTTGGCGTACAATGTGTTCGCAGGCCGTTCGCACTCTTCCTCCTGATCCCTGAGAATGGCCAGTATACGGGGATGGAAATTGCCGTATCGGTCACGGGGTATACGGAATGTCAGTGTACGTCCGTGGCCATAGGTCCTGCTGGGACGGTAGCCTTTGCATTTGTTCCCCGACAGACCTTCTTCCTGAAGATATTCCCTGCGCTCCGACACCATAAGGCTCTCAAGCATTATCTCAATCAGGTCCTGTAAGCCGTTTTCTTTTTCCATGTGCTTGCATATTAGCTCGGAAAGTTGTTCCTTTATGAACTCCATAAAGTCTACTCTTTTTTAGGTTTATTGGTTTGCTACTACAAATCTAAAAAATCTGTAGACTTTTTAGTATCCTATATTAGACACACTTTTTGAAACAGTATAATTTACATCCTCGATGAACCTGATTTTTATGTTTTCAGTTGCTTATCCTATGATATTTTCTTTAGTCTTTCTATTATGTTTTCTATACTTTTGATGAATTGATTTTCATCGTCATAGCGTGTAACAATCAATTTCCCTCCTTCATTGATGCTTTTGTAGCCAATCTGTCTGTACCATTTCAGTTTGTCCATCATATATTCGTCATATTGCGGATGATTCAACATGCCAAAATGCTCCCAATAGAAAATGTTTTTTGTTTCAGTATTATATATGGTGAAATCCGGATATTTTTCGCAGCCAGCGGCAGACAAAGGGCGTTCGTAATAAATATCAAAAGTCTTTTCTTGGAGAAGGCGGTTTAGTATATATTGTTCTTGCTGAGAACGAACTTTTACGCCATTATTGGATTCGTATACTTTGTTATTTGGGAAGAAGGTTGCTTTACTCGGATGGTAGTTTGCGTTGATGCTTTCAACCGAATCGTTTTGTTTTCTTCTTTTGGTTGGTGGATAAAAGTACCATTGATACCATTTCTTGTTGGTGGTGTCAACCTCTACATTGGGAATGATTTGCTTCAATATATTTTCGTCGTGCATTTTTCGGAGAAAACGACTAAATGCATACGGAGACCAGACTTTCTCCTTAAAATCCGATTGTTTCTTAAGGTAATCATATAAATCGGTACTTCTTATCATTTGGGAATTTGTTTCCATGGCAAAGTATCGGTCAAGATGCTTTTTTATAATTTGTAGAAGAACAATGCTTTGTGGTATTGTTTTCATGGGCATTTGCAGATTTAATTGTTTTGTAAAAATACGTAATATCCTGAAATAATCTAAGAAAATCAGTCGATTAATGCAATGGATTTTGAATTTTAAGCGGTTGGGAGAAAGTTGCGGATGTTGGGAGAATGGTTGTAACCCGTTTTTAAGCGGATTGTTGCAAAAGAATCATCTGGTTTGCTGTGGAAAAGGTAACGCATTCTTGTTTTATAATGATACGAAATACTTTATGGATTTTATGAAAAAAGTGACCGATTGTTACAAAACTTATACTTAAAGAAATTCGATGTTTATATTGCTGTTTAATCTGTTACTTGCGGTTATGATTTTTTCTTGTAGTTGAAGAGGAATGTCGATAGAAGAAATATCACTTTCTTTATTCTTAAAAGGGAATGAAACGTATTATTTGTTCGAGCAAACAGTTTTTATCAATAGCAATGTGTTCATCTGGTGTTTTATATAGGCTGAATATTTACCAATGAGTTTTTTTAGATTTCAATTCACGATGGCTGTGGGGATACGCTTCTCACTATTGAAGTTTTTGTTCTTTCTTATTATGCGAAACTTATAGGCTCTTTTGTTCGTGTATGGCGAAGTTCATGAAAATAGAGGGCAAGCCACCGTCTTGTCCTTGTAGTCGTGCAAAGCAAAATTCACGGTTCATCGACACATTTTGGATTTCAATGACACGCAGCTTTCCTGCAGCAAGTTCATTGGCGATGGAACGGATAGAAACAATGCCTAAACAGTCTGTACATTCAAGGAAGTGCTTGATGCTTTCTGTCCCTCCCAAGTAAAGTAAAACATTTAGCGAAGACAGACGTACATTGTGCATTGCTAAAGCACGTTCCATGACATCAAGTGTTCCCGAACCGATTTCACGGAGTACTAACGGTAGGCGTTGTAATTCGTCGAGTGTGATTTCATCAGGAATGTTCATGTGTCCTTTCGTGCGTGTCACCATCACCAGTTCATCATTCAAAAAATGCTCATATTTTAAGCTGGGAAGGCGCAAAGAGCCTTCCAGTAGAGCTAGATCAATACGATGCTCCTGTAAGGCAAGTTCTACATCACGTGAATTTCCATTAAACATGGATATGTTGATATGTGGAAATTTTTCAATAAACTTCGCCAAAAGTACCGGAAGTACGTATTGAGCAATGGTAGTGCTTGCACCCAAACGCAATTCTCCGCTATGTTCGTTGCGCAACAGACTCATTTCGAATTCCAGACGGTTGTAAGCTTCCAGGATGATTTCACAATGTTCCATTAGTAAACGACCGGAATGTGTGAGTGCAATATGTCCTCCTAATCGTTCAAAAAGTCGTGTGTGGTATTGCGCTTCGAGCTCTTTCACATGTTTGGTTACAGCAGGCTGGCTGATGAAAAGTTCTTGTGCAGCTTTCGTGTAACTCAAATTCCGAGCAACACAACAGAATACTTTCAATCGAAAATCAGACATGGGTATATTGTTCTTATTTTATTCCAATTCTTCAGATCGTACGCCTAATGCATGCAATAGGGAAAATCCTAAATTGTAAAAGCTAAAAGGATAGTGTGATGCTTCTTGAGAGTCTATAGAAAAATAATAGACTATACGATCTTTGGCTTCTTGCAGGGCTTTCACCGTTCCGTCTCCGTATAACTTCATGTCTCCTACAAGGATAATGTGTTTAGTGCCTTCTGAAACTGAGAGTGTTTGGGCAAAGTCGGCATACATAGATTCAGGCACAGTGAGTGATTCAGTGGAAAATGAGTTGAAAGAAAATTCACCCAAGTTGCTTTTGAATGCCACGCAATGGAGCTCTTCTTCGAAATTTCCCGGTTCGCAGAATGTAAAAGTTGACATAGTATTGGGATAGATAAAAATCACCTGAATATGGTTGTTACCTGGACGTATACCAGCATCGAGTGCCACTCCTTCCACCCATGTGGGGAGATCTGCTTTAGGCAACTTCCTTTTTACGATATGACTGAAATATTCTCGCATTGCACTTCCGGTCTTTTCCAAGTAGTTTGCGTCTATCAAGATGACAAATTCGTCAGTTTTTAAATTTTCTTTTTTCATAACTTCAAATTATGGAATAAAGTTATATAATACGGGCATTTCCACCAACTTTTTTCTATAAAAACATTGAATAAAAAACAAAGAGTATGACTTTTTTACAGCATTATGATACTCGTTTATGTCATTTTGTCTGTATTTTTCATTCTGGCAAAGCTTTTGAAGTATAGTTCGTACATTCGAAAAAAGAAATTAAAGAAAGGAGAAATTGATGTATGAACTTTAACAACTTTACCATCAAATCGCAAGAAGCAGTTCAGCAAGCTGTCAACCTCGTACAAGGAAAAGGGCAGCAAGCCATCGAGCCAGAACATTTGTTGGCAGGCGTACTGAAAGTAGGGGAAAATGTAACAAATTTTATCTTCCAAAAGTTAGGCGTCAATGACCGACAAATCACAACTGTGCTGGATAAGCAAATTGCTTCTTTACCGAAGGTTTCAGGAGGTGAACCTTATTTGAGCCGTGATGCTAACGAGGTGTTGCAGAAAGCAGTAGAGCTTTCAAAAGAAATGGGTGATGAGTATGTTTCATTGGAAGCAATCATGCTGGCAATTCTCAACGTGAAATGTACAGCCTCGACTATTTTGAAAGATGCAGGAGTGACTGATCAAGAATTACGTGTCGCCATTAACGAATTGCGGCAGGGACAGAAAGTGACGTCACAGTCGAGCGAAGACACTTACCAATCATTAAATAAGTATGCTATAAATTTGATTGAGGCTGCTCGGACTGGTAAACTTGATCCTGTTATCGGCCGTGATGAAGAGATTCGTCGTGTGTTGCAAATTTTGAGTCGACGCACGAAGAACAATCCTATTTTGATTGGTGAACCGGGTACAGGTAAAACTGCCATTGTGGAAGGATTGGCGCAACGTATATTGCGCGGAGACGTGCCCGAAAACCTAAAGAACAAGCAACTCTATTCTTTGGATATGGGTGCGCTTGTTGCAGGTGCGAAGTACAAAGGTGAGTTTGAGGAGCGTCTGAAATCTGTCATCAACGAAGTGAAACAATCGGAAGGAAACATCATCCTGTTTATCGATGAAATTCATACGTTGGTTGGTGCTGGCAAAGGCGAAGGTGCCATGGATGCAGCCAATATTTTGAAGCCAGCTTTGGCACGTGGAGAATTGCGTAGTATTGGTGCGACGACTTTGGATGAATATCAGAAATATTTTGAAAAAGATAAAGCTCTGGAACGCCGATTCCAAACTGTCATGGTTGATGAACCTGACATTGCAAGCTCTATTTCTATTTTACGTGGGTTAAAAGAGCGTTATGAGAATCATCATCAAGTGCGTATCAAGGACGAAGCCATTATAGCTGCTGTGGAATTGAGCAATCGTTACATTACTGAACGTTTTTTGCCAGATAAAGCGATTGACTTGATGGACGAAGCTGCGGCAAAATTGCGTATGGAACGTGATTCTTTGCCTGAAGAGTTGGATGAAATCGAGCGTCGCTTGAAGCAACTTGAGATTGAACGCGAGGCTATCAAGCGGGAGAAAGATGAGGAGAAACTGGCTTTACTCAACAAGGAAATTGCAGAGTTGAAAGAACAGGACACTTCATTCCGGGCTAAGTGGCAAAGTGAAAAGGAATTGGTGAATAAGATTCAGCAAAATAAAAAAGAAATAGAACAACTAAAGTTCGAAGCCGACCGTGCAGAGCGTGAAGGCGACTATGGGAAAGTGGCTGAAATACGTTATGGAAAGCTCCAGTCTTTGGAAAATGAGATAAAGTCGATTCAAGAAGAACTGAAGCGGAAGCAAGGGGACAGTGCTATGATTAAGGAGGAAGTTACGGCTGAAGATATTGCTGATGTCGTATCACGGTGGACAGGTATCCCTGTGAGCAAGATGTTGCAGAGTGAGCGTGAAAAATTGCTCCATCTTGAAGATGAGCTTCACAAACGTGTTGTCGGGCAAGATGAAGCTATTCAGGCCGTAGCTGATGCCGTGCGTCGTAGTCGTGCCGGACTGCAAGACCCGAAACGGCCTATTGGATCGTTTATTTTCTTGGGGACGACCGGTGTTGGTAAGACTGAATTGGCTAAAGCCTTGGCTGAATATTTGTTTGATGATGATTCCATGATGACGCGTATTGATATGAGTGAATATCAAGAAAAACATTCAGTTTCCCGCCTAATTGGTGCGCCTCCGGGATATGTTGGATACGATGAAGGTGGACAGTTGACAGAAGCTGTAAGACGTAAACCATATTCTGTCGTGCTGTTTGATGAAATCGAGAAAGCTCATCCTGATGTGTTTAATATCTTGTTGCAGGTGTTGGATGACGGGCGTCTGACCGACAACAAAGGACGAACGGTGAACTTTAAAAACACCATTATCATCATGACCTCCAACTTGGGAAGTGCATACATTCAGAACCAGTTTGAACGTATGAATGACTCAAATCGTGAGCAGCTCATTGAAGAGACAAAAAATGAGGTGATGAACATGCTGAAGAAGACCATACGTCCTGAGTTCTTGAATCGTATTGATGAAACTATTATGTTCTTACCGCTTAATAAGGAGCAGATTGAACAAATTGTAACATTGCAAGTCAAGGGTATTCAGAAGATGTTGGTGGAGAATGGGGTTTCTCTGCAAATGACTGATGCTGCCATTAAATTTTTGGCCGGTGCAGGGTTTGACCCGGAATTTGGTGCTCGTCCGGTTAAACGTGCCATCCAACGTTATTTGTTGAATGACCTCTCGAAAAAGCTCCTTGCGCAAGAGGTCGATCGCAGCAAACCTATTGTGGTTGATGCGGGTGGTGAAGGTTTGGCTTTTAGAAACTGAATCTGACAGTGGTCTTGGAATATATGTGAGCATAATAATCTACAATTATCCTCCTGTTTGCTATCGATGTCAAACAGGAGGATTTTTTTATTTACTATGGCCAGATTGCATATTATGAGGGGGCGATGAGCGGTTTCCTTTCCGCTTGCGCTTACTCTTCTTTTGGCTCTTTCACGGATTCCTATCCGCTCAAGCACGGAAGGGAAGGTTGGTAAGCACTGTTTTTATGGCTCAATATGGTGTTGGGTGGGAAAAATCTCTTGGGGATAACCGATGTCCACTAGGAACAAGGCGTGTCCTGGAGCTGAAGTCCCGGCTTTGCAACGATTTTTGCTTTCAATGACATGCCGAAAACCGTCGATAGACAATTTACCGCGCCCGACATCAAAGAGTGTGCCCACGATGGCCCGTACCATGTTGCGAAGGAAACGGTCTGCTTGAATTGTGAAGACCCATTCAGTATCGCTGGTTTGTTTCCAATAAGCCTGCATGATGTGGCAATTATTGGTTTTTACATCAGTGTGAAGTTTACTAAAACTGGTAAAGTCAATGTATTCAAACAGGGTTTGTGCAGCTTTGTTCATTTGTTCAAAGTCGAGAGGAGGGCCAAATAGGCGGCATTTGTAAGTTCGTCCAAAAGGTGTCTTTTGTGTTGTGACATAATATTTATAAGTCCGGTAGGTTGCATCGAAACGGGCATGGGCATCAGGTCTGACTGCTATCACTTTGTACACGGAGATGTCCGGAGGCAAAAGCCGATTGAGCTTGTCGGTCAGCAATGTGGAATCCCATTCCTTATCTGTATCAAAATGGGCAACCATTAAGGATGCATGTACACCGGCATCCGTGCGGCCGGCACCGACTACTTCCACTTCATGGCGCATTAAAATGGAAAGAGCTTTCATCAATTCTTCTTGTATGCTGTTGCCGTTAGGTTGGATTTGCCAACCATGATAATTAGTTCCGTCGTATGCTAAGTAGATAAAATATCTCATTTGTGGTTTTCTTTATTGTACAAACTTTGCTTGGTTTTATGGATATATCGTTGGTATATATTTAATATTCGTCTTGCCATAGCAGAATGGAATCCCTTATTTTAGTCTAGTGATGACCTGCCGTGTGTTTTGCCTGTTTGCATTTTGAACAAATAGCGATTTCATATGTATGGGTTATTTCTCTTTGTTTATTCAATGCCTATAATTCCTTTACCATATATTTCTATCCATTTTTTTCCGAGGGTTTCATAAGGGGCGTCGCGAGGTAATACGGGTAGGTTGATGATTTCATTCATGAAACGAAGTGAATAATCTGGATAGACTAACGCTTGTTTCCCTACTGGATAGCTATTATCTCGCTGCCATAGGGCAAATTCATGGATGAAACTGGGGTGGGAAGGCATTTCAAGCAAGGCGAATTCTTTGGCTGGGAGCAATTTATGTGCAAGGTTATAAAAGCCATGCGCAAGAGAGCAAAAAAGTTTTTCAAAAGGAAGTTCTTCTGCCATAAAATATCGGTATCCCTCGCAGATGGCATTTAGGCTGCGGCTGGCTTCCATCATGTCGTGATGGACGAGTGAGAGCATGAAACGTGACAGTTCCTTATACCATTTTCCCACGGTCTTTTGTCCAAGTAGTTTTTCAGCTTCTGCTATGCCTCGTCTGATGGCTTTGTCATCGTGCTTGTAAAGTCCCATCATCATGTTGCCCGGAGCTGTCCAAACGATGTGGTATGCCTTGCTGAATCCGTTAGAATCATTGCAATCAAGTAATGAAAAATCATTGGCTGCCATTAGATATAAGGCGTTGCGAATGTCGTAATAGGTATAGCCTTTCCATAATTCATGTTTTGCATATTGGTATTGTGCATCGTTCACTGCTCGCCAGTCCTGTTTTCGGAAAGCTTCGTAAAGAAGATAGTGATAAGGAGAATCTATTAAAGAAGCCCATAGGCAGATTCTTTTTGTAATGTCTTTTGCCAGGTTCTCCTCTAGTGGCCTTATACGTAATTCTCGATATCCGTCATAAGGCATATCGTCTTTGCATAGAAATTTGATATAACAATCTGTTTGGTCTTTTAAGTAATCTTTTAATGTGAGAGGAAATAAGCTCCGGGCTATTACCTTATCACTTTCATAAAACTTGATGTATTTTTTTATGATATCTGTTTCTTTCATGCGATATGATTTATGACGTCAATGTTTTTATTCCTCTTATTGCTCATCTATACATTCCTGTATCCATGCTTTCAAGTTGTCATCAAGCTTTCTGGACAATGCCTCTTCCAAAACCGTAATTCCTTCTGTTTTTTGATTTTCGTTTTCCTATGAATTTAGCAGTCGGTTCATCATCCATATATTATATTCAGTGGGCTTTTTGCATACGGAAGCATAGAGACATGGAGTGTACACGTCATCGGGAAACTGTGCCAAATAATGGATAATCGGTCCAGGTTTTCCAAAATGGAAATCGGGAAATCTTTCCAGCAAATTAAATAAAGGCTTTATTAAAGTCTCGTCTTTCCCCGATAGGAGAATTGCTATATTTTGTAAATCTTCCTCCGTTTGGAGAGTTGCATTTTCAATTTTGGAAATGATTTCGTTTGTTTCCATCTTTTTTGTTTGCATAGTTGGTTATATAGGTTGTTTGCGTCGTCTGTCAGCGAGCGGTGATGTGGAAACATCCTTGTTTTAATTCATATTTCACGTAGCATTGCTCGTCTTGACGTAAGTCGCGTAATACTTCAGAAAGCACAAGTTTTAAGGTATCGGGACTTACATCCTGGTAGGGGCGGCCGTCTAACTCTTCTATTTTTTTAAACCGTTTCCAACTGACATCGAAAGTTGTACCATAACAATGAGTGGAGTTTGCAGAGGCATTACCGTTGACCCGGCGCAAACGTTTTACATCGTTTTGTGTACGTAAGACAGATGTTACAATGACTTTATTCGGGTTCAAACCTTTTGCTGTCAGCGAGTCTAAGAAGTTTTGGCCGATGCGTTGTAGCAGGGTGTTGGCTTTGGGTACAAGATATGGAACGGAATGCGTCAGAGAGTCTAAATGGTAGATTCCGCATGTTTCTATTTTTTCCAGTCTGCCTATTTCTTTTGCAGCCTCTTCTCTGGAGCTTACAGGGCGAATACCCAAGGATTTGGCCGCTTTCATGTGAGTTGCATTTAAATCAGGGAAACTTCGTTTGTAACTGGTGACTCCCCGGATATTATGTGGGTTGTTCATAATCATAGATGTATCTTTCTGACAAGCTCCCACCAGGAGTAAGGTCGTGCAAGCAATAAGCTCGCAAAAAGCGATTTTTGTCTTATTCTTCATTGAAGTCTATTATCATTGTTAGTTAGATGCTTAAAACAGGGGCAAAGATACGCAAAATCGAAAGTAAGGGAAAAATAACAAGCGCTTTATTCCACCCTATTAAGAAGATTCACTACCTTTGCCAAATAAAACCCAACAGTAATAGACTGAAGACATAGAAATCAAATTTGAATGATAGAAAAACATATAGTGCTAGAAGACGTAGACCCTGTTATTTTCTACGGTGTGAACAATGTGAATATACAAATGATTAAAGCATTGTATCCGAAATTACGCATTGTTGCACGTGGCAATGTGATAAAAGTTATGGGCGATGAAGAGGAGATGTGTGCGTTTGAAGAACATGTTTTAGCATTGGAGAAGCATTGCCATCAGTATAATTCCCTGACAGAAGAGGTGATTTTGGATATTGTAAAAGGAAGAAAACCTCAAACGGAAAATGCAGGCAATGTGATTGTGTACAGTGTTACGGGCAAGCCTATTACGTCTAGAAGCAGTAACCAGCTGAAGTTGGTGAAGGCTTTTGACCAGCACGATTTGATTTTTGTGACAGGGCCAGCTGGTTCTGGTAAGACTTATACGGCTATTGCTTTGGCTGTACGTGCTTTTAAAAACAAGCAAATTAAGCGTATTATTTTAAGTCGCCCGGCCGTGGAAGCTGGAGAAAAATTGGGCTTTCTTCCGGGTGATATGAAAGAGAAAATAGATCCTTATTTGCAACCCCTTTACGATGCATTGCAAGACATGATTCCAGCAGCGAAATTGCAGGAAATGATGGAATTAAATATTATTCAGATAGCTCCATTAGCTTTTATGCGTGGCCGGACACTGAATGATGCGGTGGTCATTTTAGACGAAGCACAAAACACAACACCACAACAAATCAAGATGTTTCTTACTCGTATGGGCATGAATACGAAAATGATAGTGACGGGTGATTTGACGCAGGTGGACCTCCCTTCAACACAACAGTCAGGGCTGTTACATGCGCAACATATCTTGAAGGGCATTAAGGAAATTGCTTTTATTGAAATGAGCAAAAAAGATATTGTCCGCCATAAACTTGTAACGCGTATTGTTGAAGCTTATGAAAAACAAGAAGCAGAAAATGATAAAAAGACACATACTAAATAAAGCGAATTATGAAAGCATTAGTAAGAACTGATTTCAATTTTCCGGGTCAAAAAAGTGTGTACCACGGAAAAGTACGCGATGTGTATAACATCAATGATGAATTATTGGTAATGGTTGCAACAGACAGAATCTCTGCATTCGATGTCATACTCCCCAAAGGCATTCCTTTTAAGGGACAAATGTTGAACCAAATCGCATCTAAATTTTTGGATGCTACAGCCGATATCGTTCCTAACTGGAAAATTGCGACTCCCGACCCGATGGTGACTGTAGGTTTGAAGTGTGAAGGATTTCGTGTGGAAATGATTATTCGTGGATACTTGACTGGTAGTGCTTGGAGAGAATATAAAGCGGGATGTCGTTCGCTTTGTGGTGTTACGCTGCCTGAGGGAATGAAAGAAAACCAGAAGTTCCCCACGCCTATCATTACTCCGACCACTAAAGCCGAGGCTGGGCATGATGAAAATATTTCGAAAGAAGAAATCATTGCTCAAGGATTGGTCAGCAAGGAAGACTACGAATTGATGGAAAAATATACCTACGCTCTTTTTGAGAGAGGTTCTAAGATGGCGGCTGAGAAAGGTCTGATTCTGGTTGATACGAAGTATGAATTTGGAAAGAAAGATGGTAAGGTTTATTTGATTGATGAAATTCATACTCCGGATTCTTCTCGCTATTTTTATGCTGATGGCTATGAAGAGAAGTTTGAGAAAGGAGAACCACAGAAACAACTTTCCAAAGAGTTTGTTCGCCAATGGCTCATTGAGCATGATTTCATGGGAAAAGCTGGCCAGCAAGTGCCTGAAATGACCGATGAATATGTGAACAGCGTATCAGATCGTTACATTGAACTTTATGAACATATTGTCGGCGAGAAGTTTGAAAAGGTCGAGTGTGAAGATATTGCGGCGCGTATCGAAAAGAACGTTACTGAATTTTTGAAGAACAGATAAATCAATGGGATACGCGCAAGAACATATCAAGCCGTATAACAGTGAAGAAAGTAAGAAGGATCAGGTGGAGCAAATGTTTGACAACATTGCTCCCGCCTATGATCCTTTGAATCATATTCTGTCTTTGGGCATTGACCGCTCATGGCGACGTACGGCCATAAATTGGTTGAAACCTTTTCGTCCGACACGCTTGCTTGATATTGCTACAGGTACGGGGGATTTTGCCATTCTTGCAGCAGAGAAACTACATCCTCAAACGGTCATGGGGGTAGATATTTCAGATGGTATGTTGCAAGTGGCGAAGCAAAAAATGTTGCGTCGCATGGAGAAGAAAAACGCTATGCGCGAAATACATTTCCAAAAGGAAGATTGTTTGCATCTTTCTTTTAATGACGAGAGCTTCGATGCGATTATTATTGCTTTTGGTGTGCGCAATTTTGAAAATTTGGATGCCTGTCTGAAAGAGATACACCGTGTGCTTTGTCAGGGGGGACATTTGGTTATTTTAGAACTTTCCACTCCTGTATCATTTCCAATGAAACAGCTTTTTGGCATTTATTCTAAAATTGTGCTTCCTTCTGTGGGGCGTTTCATATCAAAAGATAATAGTGCCTATACTTATTTGCCAGAAACAATTAAAGCATTTCCTCAAGGCGAAGTCATGCAAGGTATTCTTGAGAAAGCTGGATTTGGAAATGTGAAATTTCGTCGTCTCACAATGGGCATTTGCACCATGTATATGGTTACAAAATAATGACTAACATACACAAGACAAATTATTTTTATGGATACTTACGGACTTATCGGCTACCCGTTAGAACACTCTTTCTCCCGTAGCTATTTTAATGAAAAGTTTGAGAACGAAGGCATTGATGCGCAATATCTGAATTTTGAAATTACCAATATTGCTGAATTGCCGCAAGTTTTAGCCGAACATCCGGATTTGAAGGGATTGAATGTAACTAGTCCTTATAAAGAACAGGTGCTCCTTTTTTTGGATGAGATGGACAAAGATGCTTTGGCCATCGGGGCTGTTAATGTGGTTAAGTTCGTTCCACAAAAAGGGGGTAATAGCAAATTGGTTGGTTACAATTCCGATTATATCGGTTTTACTCGTTCTATTGAGCCTTTGCTTGAGCCTCATCATAAGAAAGCATTGGTTTTAGGAACAGGTGGAGCTTCAAAAGCTGTTGTTCATGGTTTAAAGCAGTTGGGACTGGAATGCTTGTCAGTTTCACGCCGTCCGTATCCCAATGTGATTACTTATGAAGAACTGACTCCTGAGATTATGTATGAATATACAGTTATTGTCAACTGTACGCCAATAGGAATGTATCCACACAGTGAACAATGTCCTAATATCCCATATCAATTACTTACTCCTCAGCATTTGCTTTACGATCTTATCTATAATCCCGATGCAACACTTTTCATGCGTAAGGGTATGGCTATGGGAGCAACGACTAAGAATGGTTTAGAGATGCTTTTGCTGCAAGCCTTTGCTGCTTGGGATATTTGGAATAGGTAATTCTGTCATATTATGAGGCGGAGAATTCGACGTGATATTATTATAAGAGGAATGCTACTGCTTTTCTTCTTTTTTCTTGTGTGTATAGGTGGAGGTGTTTATTTGCTAGATTATGCCCTTTGTCCTACTGCAAAAGGTAAAGATTTCCGAGCTTCAAATTTGGAAGGTTCATGGCAGTATCTGTTTGAGAATTATCCCTATGTGAAACCATGGGTTGACAGTCTTCATCAGGCGAAAGCGCTAAAAGATACGTTTATTATAGCTTCTGATAGTGTTCGTTTGCATGCATTTTATGCCACTTCACCTGACACAACGGCAAATCAGACCGCAGTTATTGTGCATGGTTATACAGATAATGCAATCCGTATGCTTATGATTGGTTATCTATATCATCACGACTTGCGTTATAATATTCTTTTACCCGATTTACGATATGCTGGACAAAGTGATGGCACACATATCCAAATGGGGTGGAATGATCGTTTGGATGTACTTCGATGGATGGAGGTCGCTAATCATATTTTTGGAGGGAATACGCAAATGGTGGTTCATGGCATTTCTATGGGAGCCGCCACTACAATGATGCTTGCTGGTGAGCCTCAACAAGCATATACGAAATGTTTTGTGGAAGATTGTGGCTATACTAGTGTTTGGGAACAATTTTCCAAAGAGTTAAATGAACAGTTTCATTTACCCGATTTTCCTTTGCTTTATGTTGCAAGTTCTCTTTGTAAAATGCGTTATGGTTGGGATTTTCAAGAGGCTAATGCGCTGAAACAAGTAAGAAAATGTCATTTGCCAATGCTTTTCATACATGGGGATGCAGACGATTATGTTCCCACATGGATGGTTTATGAAGTCTATGATGTTAAACCACAGCCTAAAGAGTTGTGGGTTGTTCCTTGTGCGGCACATGCTGCTTCCTATCACGACAATCGTGAAGAATATACTTCTCGTATCAAGGCATTTACGGAGAAATATTTGAATTGACTTTTATTTATCAGTCTTGCTCTTTTAGTATCAAATCGCCGATGAAATCAATAGATTGCCGACGTTGCATGTTTACATGGATGCTTGATGCTCCGTTTGTATAGACTTCGATGTAAAATGTATAAAAATCTTCGCGTGTGCGGGCCGAGAACTTTATTTCATAGTTCCCTTTCTTACCAGTGCTTTGTTGATAATCTATTACTTTTGTTTCAAAATCTAGTCCTTCGCCTCCTCCGTAGGGCACGTTATAGCCACGTCCGTAATAAGGCAGATAGGAAAAGACTGAGTCATTTCTCACTTCCAGCGAGTAATATGGAGTCAGTTGGACGTTCCATCCGCCCATCGTTAGTGCAGATCTGGGTTCTATTTTAAAATTACGTGACTCCATACATTCTTCTACCATCTGCGTGTGTTGGCGTTTCTTTTCAGCTTTAGTTTGTGCTGACGAAAGAGCTGGGGTAGTTGCCATTAATAGGCATATTCCCCAATGGACTAATGTCTTCATTGTTTTTATTGTTTGGAGTTATATGTTTCAAAGATAAAGAAGAATCCGGAAATTACAATCCTAGTTGAGGGCAATTTAGCGACTTTTAGCTTCTGTAAATATTTGTCTTATATGATATTAGGTAGATGAATAAAAAAGAACCGGGAACATTGCCTTTTATAGGTTTGTTCCCGGTGTATTTTTTCGGCCTATTAGTTGATATTAGATAGACAGTTCGTTTAATACATTGATAAGTTCCTTGTCGATGGGTTTATCGCGTTTGATGGCTTTGTTGAATGGTACATATACGATTTCATTATTATTGATTCCAATCATTATGTTCCGTTGTTCCTCTTTTAAAGCCTCAATGACGGCTACTCCCAGACGGCTTGCCAATATACGGTCGAAGGCACTAGGTGTTCCGCCACGTTGCAAGTGTCCGAGGATAGTCACGCGCACGTCATATTGGGGATATTCCTTGCGTACACGTTCTGCGTAATGCATGGCACCACCACTTTTCGGGCTTTCCGATACAATGACAATGCTACTGCTTTTGCTTTTACGGACACCTCGACTGATAAATTCTTCCAGTTGGTCTATATCGGTTTGGTCTTCTGGGATAATGGCAGCTTCAGCACCCGATGCTATTGCGCTGTTCTGAGCTAAAAAACCGGCATCGCGCCCCATCACTTCTACGAAAAAGATACGGTCGTGTGATGTGGCTGTATCGCGAATCTTATCAACGCATTCAATGATGGTGTTGAGTGCGGTGTCATAGCCAATAGTAGAGTCTGTACCATAAAGGTCGTTGTCTATAGTTCCTGGCAAACCAATGCAAATCACATCATGCTCATTGGCTAATGCCTGAGCACCAGAGAGTGAGCCATTTCCTCCGATGACGATAAGAGCGTCAATGCCATGAGCCTTTAAATTCTCATACGCTTTTGTGCGGCCTTCGGGAGTCATAAACTCTTTCGAACGTGCAGTCTTTAGAATGGTACCTCCCCGTTGGATAATGTTGCTGACACTTTCAGTGGTAAGTTCTTTTATTTCATTGTTTATTAATCCTTCATAGCCCCGATAGATACCTTTTACCTTCCAGCCGTTATAGATGGCCGAGCGTGTCACGGCTCGAATAGCTGCATTCATTCCAGGAGCATCACCTCCGGAAGTTAAAATACCAATACACTTAATTGTTCCCATAAAATGGTCTCCTTTTTAGCAAAATGTTTTTTAATAATCCCTTGTTTTTGTATTTGCTGCAAAAGTAGAAAAAATACTAGCATGCAAATATAAAAAAAGGAAAATAAGCTAGTCGGTTATGGCTATTAAATCTTAATCTTTACATGGTTTTTGATTTTCGATTTCTTCCAATATTTGAATGATGCGTTCTGCAGTTCTGCCATCCCATCGTTCGGGTAAAGAACCTGTTTTCCAATTACCTTTTTTCAGGTTGTCCAATGCTTCGGCCAAGACTTTCATGTCAAGTCCTACCATAACATTGGTACCTTGGTTGATTGTTTCTGGATGCTCTACGTAGTCATTTAGTGTAATGCATGGAATGCCCAAGAATGTAGCTTCTTCAGCGACATTACCGGAATCTGTGATGATGCCTGCTGCATGATTTTCCAAATAGCCAAATCGTAAATATGATTGAGAAGGTAAGATGTGGAAACGAGATAAATCTACTCCTGTGGCTTTTATTTTTTCGGCCATATAATTGTGCAGGGGGGCGATGATAGGCAGGGTTGTGTGCTGCAAAAGTGTTTCAAGCAAGTTACGCAACTGAAATGTATTATCTGCCACAACGCGACGATTAAGTGTGAAAAGCAAGTATTGGCCGTCTGTTATGTTTAAAGGCATCTCGGGGCGTATGAACCGTTGACGGTTGTTTCGGAGTGTATCAATCAAAATGTTCCCTACAAAATATACGTTGGCTTGTTCGGTGCCTGTTTGATTCAGATTACGGTTGGAGTTAATTCCTGCAGTAAAGAAATAGTCAGACAATCCGTCGGTTATCATACGGTTGACCTCTTTAGGCATATCCATGTCAAAAGAACGGATTCCAGCAACTAAATGGGCTACTTTGATTCCTTTCTTTTTAGCTACGATGGTACATGCCATCGTAGGGGTCATATCGTCGACTACTAGAACTAAGTCGGTTGGATGGTTATCTAATTCATGAGCAAATGCGATGAGAATGCCACCTAAGCGTTCAAAGAAATCTGTTGATTCAATATTTAGATAGGCGTCGGGAGCGTTTATACCCAAATCTTCAAAAAGTGTATCATCTAAACAGGTTTCGTTGGGACTACCTGTATAAACTAGACGATAATCTAACGCTTTTCCGTTGGCTTGTTCTGTTTGGATAACATGCACCAAAGGGGCTATTTTCATAAAATTGGGGCGTGCTCCCGCGATAATCGTAATCTTCATGCGAAATGAGTTTTTATGAGTTTTGTTTGAATAACAATGCAAAATTACGCACTATTTATCGTTTCTGTCTAAGAATTATTAGGGAAAAATAAGGGAAAGGTCGTTCTAACAATACTTGTGGGTCTGTGATGTGCAAGTTTTGTTCTGTACCGACATTCTCAAAATAGTGGTACTCGTATTCTGGATGACGAGACATGCAAGTTCGAATGTTTTCTGCACAACGAGACAGTTTCATGATAACCAAAGTGTTCCCAGATGATAAAAAAGATTCTATTTCGTCTAATGTTATGTTTCCAGGAACAACCATCATACGCTCGTCTTGGCTAATGAGATGGAGTTGTGCCATACCCGCGGCCGCAATGAATGACGGGATGCCAGATAACTGCTGGGTTGGAATCCCTTCAGTTTGGAAACGGTCGAGTACATAATGGATTGAAGCATAGATGCTAGCATCTCCTTCTACGGCGACGGCTACATGTTGTCCTTCTTGATAGGCTTTTTTGGCAGCAGCGTATATCTTATCATAAGTGGCCATTGCAGCGTCTCGCTTACGCGACATAGGTAAAACGGTGATTTGTATGGGAACATTTATACCTGCATTCCTGATAAGTTCGGCTGCACGTGAGGCCTCACTACCATTGGGCAGATTGATGGCTGGAGCTAAAATGATGTCTGCTTCGCGCAGGGTTTTTAATACTTTTAGTGTTAACAATTCAGGATCACCTGGTCCTAATGATACAAACTGTATGGGATGATGCATAAGAATTTCGTTTAAAGAATGAATTTCTGCTGCAAATGTCCTAAAATTAACGGTTATGAACAAAGAAAAGCCCTATCTTTGTCAACTGAAAATTGTGGAAACAGAAAAACACTTGTACTTTTATGCATAAATTATTGCTGGGAATTGTATTTCTTTTTAGTTCGATTATGATTGGTTGTCAGTCTCATAGAGGGAAAGACACAGCTCCGTCTGATTCAAAAGATGCTGAGCTTTCCGACTCTTCACAATTACATCTTAAACCGCTTTATGCACAAGGTTTTGCCATAAATTACCGTCCGGGAATGTGCTTGGTTGATATTCATGACCCACAACTTGTGGAAGGAGAAGTATATAGATATGCCCTTCTAAGGCGTGGTACGAAAACAACAGATGTCCCCGATGGTTATACGATCATAGAGACGCCTGTACGAAGTGTTATTTGTATGACAACATTGCAATTATCCAATTTTATCAAATTGCAGGAGACAGAGCATGTTGTAGGAGTGACGAGTACGCGACATTTGTTTAATGAAAAGATGAAGTCTCAGATTGCATCGGGGCATACACGGCGTATCGGCATTGAAGGCAATTTTAATAATGAGATGGTGATGGCGCTCAATCCGGATTTAATTCTGATTTCTCCGTATAAACGGGGAGGATATGATGTGCTTAAAGAAGAGCAGATACCATTGGTCCCTCATTTGGGATATAAAGAGATGACTCCGCTGGCTCAAGCTGAGTGGATTAAATTTGTAGGGCTTTTGTTGGGTGAAGAGGAAAAAGCAGACAGCATATTTAGTCTGATAGCCGATCGTTATAACAAAGTAAAGACATTGGCAGCAAATGTCAAGACGAGACCAGTGGTGCTCAGTGGTGAACTGCATGGAGGAAATTGGTATGCTGTAGGAGGGAAGAGCTTTCTAGCTCAACTGTTTCGTGATGCGGGAGCTGACTATTTTTTACAAGACAATCCAGCTTCAGGGGGTGTGAATCTGGACTTTGAAACTGTTTATAGTCAGGCCAATCGGGCTGATTTCTGGCGTATATTGAATAGTTATCCTGGAACATATTCATATGAAGCATTGCAGAGTAGTGATGAACGTTATGCTGATTTTCGTGCATTTAAGGAGCGAGGCGTCATTTATTGTAATCTGCGCGAGACTCCCTATTATGAGGAAATGCCGACTTCACCAGAATATCTGTTGGAAGATTTTGTTCATGTGTTTCATCCGGAGCTGTTGCCCACAGATTATGAACCTCACTTTTATAAACTCTTGAAATAGGCTTATGAAACGACACACTGCGCTTGGAATGTGGTTGCTCGTGGCGGCCGTTCTGCTTTTTTTCTTTTTAAATTTGCTTCTTGGTTCAGTGCATATTCCTGCAGAAGCTGTATGGAATGTGATATGGGGCAGGGGAGATGAGTCTGAAATTACTCAGAATATTATATTAAAATCTCGTGTGCCACAAGCATTGACAGCTGTCGTTGCTGGGGCAGGTTTGGCTATTAGCGGGTTGCTGATGCAAACAGTTTTTCGGAATCCGTTGGCTGGGCCGTCGGTTTTAGGTATTAGTTCCGGAGCTAGTCTTGGAGTCGCGTTTGTGATTCTTTTGTCAGGAACGTTGGGTGGCATGGCGTTAAGCCGGTTGGGATTTGTTGGCGAAATTGCTTTGACGGTTGGTGCCACGGTTGGTGCGTTGGCTGTAATGGCTTTGATTGTATATGTTTCTCAGCATGTGAAAGGTAATGTCACGCTGCTCATTATAGGTGTTATGATTGGGTATCTTGCTTCTGCCATTATCGGAGTATTGAAGTTTTTTAGTGTTGAGGAAGACATACGTGCATACGTTATTTGGGGATTGGGCAGTTTTGCGCGTGTCTCCGGCGGGCAAATGGTGCTTTTTGCCAGTATTATGGTCATACTTTTACCGTTATCATTTTTGTTAGTTAAGACACTTAATTTGTTACTGTTAGGCGATGGTTATGCTCGTAATTTAGGTTTGAATATTCGTCGTGCCCGTTTTTTAGTTATTTCCTTTGCCGGTATTTTGACAGCCATTGTGACTGCTTATTGTGGTCCTGTCATGTTTTTGGGATTGGCTGTGCCGCATCTGAGTCGTGCGCTTTTTCAGACTTCAGACCATCGTGTGCTTATGCCGGCAACGCTTTTTATTGGTTCATTCCTAGCGTTGGTTTGCAATTTACTAGCTCGGATGCCGGGCTTTGAAGGAGCTTTGCCGGTCAACTCTGTGACTGCATTGGTGGGAGCTCCCGTGGTTGTTTATGTGCTGTTTAATAAACGAAAATCAGAATTTAGCGAATGATAAAAACTCCAACTATTCATATAGAGGATTTGTCTATTGGTTATACGACCAAACACAGCCAGAAAATTGTGGCTTCGCATATAAATGCTACGATTCGTAGTGGAGAGTTGACATGTTTGCTGGGCGCTAACGGAGTAGGCAAGTCGACTCTTTTGCGTACGCTGTCGGCCTTTCAAGCTAAACTAAACGGTCGTATAGATGTGCTTGGCAATGAGTTGTCTACATATACGGATAAACAACTCGCTCGCGTCATTGGTGTCGTCTTGACGGAGAAATGTGATGTGAGAAATATGCTGGTGGAAGAACTTATAGGATTGGGCCGAAGTCCGTATACCGGCTTTTGGGGGCGGTTGAACGAGGAAGACCAACACATTGTGAAGCATTCAATGACTTTGGTAAAGATTGAACATCTTTCTGGGCGTATGATTCAGACGCTGAGCGACGGTGAGCGGCAGAAGGTGATGATAGCCAAGGCATTGGCTCAAGAAACTCCGCTTATTTTTTTGGATGAGCCTACGGCTTTTCTCGATTTTCCCAGTAAGGTGGAAATGATGCAGTTACTGCACAGCTTATCGCGCACTATGGGAAAAACCATATTTATGTCAACACACGATTTGGAACTGGCACTTCAAATAGCCGACCAGATTTGGCTTATGGACCGTACACAAGGAATAACCGTTGGGACGCCGGAAGATTTATCTTTAGACGGAAGTTTAGGGCGTTTTTTTGCCCGTAAAGGCATTTTGTTTGATAAAGAGACTGGGCTTTTTCGGATTGATAATGAATTTACTCATCAGCTTCGTTTGGATGGTTGCGGGCAAAAATATCAAATGGTTCGTAAAGCTTTGCAACGTAATGGCATTTTGGCCAATCGTCACATAGATTCTTCTTTTTATATCGAAATGGGTAATTTGGATATGCCGGGTTACATTCTTCATCCTGTTTCAGAGCCTCCTGTACGTGTGGAGACCATTGAGAAATTGCTCTTTGAAGTGGAAAAACGACGTGATATGTTGTCTTCTTGCTCCTCTTGATATTTTTTGTTTCTGTATATTAGATATAGGTTGCGCAATTTTAATTTAAACAATCTTTTCCGCCTGATGATGGTTTCCTTTCGGCCTGTGAGCCGAAAGGAAACTGTCTAAGCACCGATAGGAATCGGTTTGTGTGTCGTTTCTATAGGAAGGTGACAATCATATTGGGCTGGCAAATGAGAATATAAGAAATGGAGACTCTTTTGGTTGCTATTCAAAAAAGGCTGTTGGATAACAAACTATCCCATGTAGTTTACTGGCTGCACCTGGTATCAATTCAATGATCATGCAGGATTCGTTAGGTGCATCAAAAGGAAGTTCAATGCCGAAGTCAATAGCTTTGCGGTAACCAAACCGAGGATAATAATCTTTGTGTCCCAATAATATGGCTGTTTTATATCCGAGAGCTGCTGCTCTTTTGTGGGCTTCTTTGAGTAGCATGCCGCCTATTCCTTGCTTTTGAAAATTGGGATGGACGGCTAGTGGTGCAACACTTAGTGATGTTGTTATGCTGTTTGATGACTTGATTTCTACTCTTGTAAGTAATATATAGCCTATAATTTCTTTACTGTCTGTTTCTGCAACCAATGATAGCTGGGGAATGAATGTCTCTGATTTGTGTAGGCGTTGGACTAAAAATTGCTCTCGATGGTCGCTTTCTTGTACATTTGCAAAGGAGGACTCGATTAGCCTGAAAATCGCGGAGCTATCGTCTTTTTGTTCTTGTCTAATCTTGATGTTCATAAGTGATAGTGTTATATCCATGCTGTATATATCAAAACCTGTGGTCTAATAGTATTCTTTTATATCGTTTAATACAACCACCTTCTTGTTTTTTATAAAATTTGTGGCTAATTGTGAAGTTATTACTGTTACTTTTTTAATACTTCCCATTTGATGTAAGATTCCCATTCTATATGTCATTAATCTTGTTCCTAATGATTCACCTTGGAATTTTGGGTGTATGATATCTCAACTGATTGTTCCAACAATTTTTATTTTTTGCAAAATTTATTTCCATACAGCCTACGATTATGCTGTTCATAAGCACGACATAATAAAGTTCTATCTACTTTTCTAGGTAGTTGTTTAAGTCATTTTCTTCTTTTTTCTACAAAGAATTTAAGTGTGTTCAGTTTGAATAACTCTATTACGACGTTTTTGTTCGTAGGTTTGTATTCTATGATTATTATTGATTGGCCGTGTCTCATAAAACTTAAGTAAGAGATTGTGCAGGCAAAGATATTATACTTGCTAGTTGCTATTCGTTCGCCGGTTGTAATTGCATATGCAAGATTGGATACTCTTTTCCGTCTGCATCTAGAGCTGATCGATTGGTTATTGAAAAGCCCATGTGCTTATAAAAACCGACAGCTTGTGTATTTTGCTCATTTACGTCGACTCTAGTTGCACGGAGAGTGTTTATGGCATACGAAATTAGCTTTTTCCCGATTCCCATTCCGCGATAGTCGTTATGAATAAACAACATTTCGATATTCCCTTCGGCAACGCCCATGAATCCAACCAGACATTCGTGTTGTTCAAAACCATATAAGGGCATGTTCTGGAAATATGTAGTGAGTTGTCTTTTGTAGTATAGAAAATCTTCGTATACTAAGAAGTTATGAGTGTGTGACACTGCGCTATCCCAAATTTCAATAAGGCGTGGATAATCTGCTTCTTTGATTTTTCGAATCATATTATAAATGTGATTTATTTTTTTTATTTATGTATTGTTGTAATAATCGGTGGTAATAATGATCTATGGTAGTCAATGTAATCAACGATTGTTTGCTTAAGAACTGTAACGAATGCATCCTTCCTCGTCAATGAGTACAATGAGTATATGGCCGTGTGGTAAAAGCGGGTCAACATGTTTGTGACATAATGATAGCAGATGAGGGAAAAAACAATCAGCTTCGGAAGAAGGCAGGAGGGTCCATAACTCACGGGCAAGTGTAAGATGGTCAATGGCGTTTAATGTTGTTATGTTGCATCCGCATGTTTCAGCTTGAGCGTGTAAAAATTCGCGGTTCATGATTGATTTGCTACTGTGAGTATCGAGTTTGCCTTCTGCCAGTTTTACAGCTTTTCCCAACATTACTCCTAATGTGATATATGTTACTCCGATTTTGGCAGCCATCTGAATGGTTTCGCCAATGTAGTTTCCATATTGTACAAATGCTTGGGGAGGAAGAGTAGGATACAGGCTTTTTAAGTAGCGTTCACTTCTTGCTCCAGAGTTGATAACAAGTCTTTCTGCGCCTATGGCTTGAGACACTTCAATTTCTTTGCGTATGGAGTTGACAAAGGCTTCGGAGGAAAAAGGACGGACAATGCCCGATGTACCTAGTATTGAAATGCCTCCCACGATTCCAAGTTTAGGATTGAAAGTGCGTGCTGCAATTTCTTCTCCTCTGGGAACAAAAATGGTGACGTCAATGCCCTGTGTTGAACAAATCGCTGTCAGCTCTTGTTCTATCATTCGCTTGGGGGTTGCATTGATGGCAGGGGCACCAATGTCGATGCCTAAGCCAGGAAGGGTGACGTGTCCGACACCTTCACCTTGCAAGAAGTGAATGCCGGGGGTGGTAGAAAATGCTACACGAGCACCAATGCGGAAACCATTGGTTACGTCTGGATCGTCACCAGCATCTTTGATTACAAAAGCTGTGGCGCTATGTTTGTCGGGAGCAATTTCTATACTATCAACAGGTAGGCATATTTTTTCTCCGTCAGGCAGTGTTATGTTGCAGTCGCTTTCTTTCTTTTCCGTAAGCAAGGCTATGAGGGCAGCTTTTGAAGCTGCTGTTGCACAAGAACCGCTAGTGAATCCACTTCGAAGTGGATAAAAGTCGGGCAATAGCCGTTCAACAGCCATACGTAATCCATGTGGACCGGTAACTGTCGTTGTGTATGTCGGCAACTCGGGCCGCCGGATGACGTACATCGGTATGCCTAATCGTCGGGCTGCTTCAGCTTTCTGAGAAAAACCTCCGGAATGCCCGCTCTCCTTTGTCAATATGGCATCAGGGCAGATTTTGGCAAACAGGTCCTGTTCGTTCTCAGTTTCGGATGTATGGTAATAGAGGATTCTATCAGACGGAAATCCAGCTTTGGCTGCAAGTGCATGAGATTCTGGCCTGTCTAAAATACGAAAGAAACAAGTCCGGTTTTTGTTATTGTTTTGCCAGTAGTCACGTAGCTTCTCAATGGTTTGGACGCCAGTCAAAGCTAAGAGACGTGTTCGCCCGTCGCCTATCAGTTTGCGCATTGCGTCGTTGTAGTCGTCGCACCAGATAAATTCCTGGTCGTGTGGATCGTATATGCGCTCGAAACGAATGATGGGAAGATGAAGGCGTGATGCTACGGTATAGGCTGTGTGGTGAAGCCGTGTAGCAAATGGATGGGCTGCATCTATGATAAGCTGAATAAAATGCTCATGGCACAGTTGTTCCATGGCAATTTCGTCTAGTGCCCCTTTCAGACGGACAACAGAGGCTGAGTGTACTTCTTGTCCTTCACCTTTAGTGGAGTAATAAAACGGTTTCCCAGCTTCTTCCAGTGTCTGGATTGCAATGCGTCCTTCGGTAGTTCCTCCTAAAACTAGAATCATGGGCGATATAGATGTTTAAATTCATGGGAGTAGAGACGTGACAGGCCCTCACGATTGTCTATGGCATCTCCTACAACAAGTAATGTCGTAAGTGTGAGATTGTTTTCTTTCACGATGCGTGCGAGATCTTTCAACTGTCCACGATATATACGCTGTTCTTTCCATGTGAGTTTATAGCATGCCGCAACAGGAGTGGTTGGTGGATAGCATTCTAGCAATTCGGCTTGAACTTTATCGGCAATGGCTGCGCTCAGATAGATACACATAGTGCTTTGCGAGCGTGCCAACAAATGTAACTTTTCACGTTCAGGCATAGGGGTGCGCCCTTCTCCACGAGTCAGGATAATAGTTTGAACCCGTTCGGGAATGGTAAATTGCGAGCGTAATTCTGCTGCTGCCGCTTGGAAGGATGATATACCGGGAGTGATGTGGTAGTTCATTTTGTGTTGGTCGAAATAGTTCATCTGTTCTTCAATCGCACCGTAAATGCATGGGTCACCTGTATGCAATCTTACAACAAACAGTCCTCGGTCGTAAAATGATTTCATTAAATCAAATTGTTCTTCAAGTGTCATGGATGCAGAACTACGTACCGTCGCCCCTGTTTTTGCACAGAAAGTTAATTCTTTAGGAACCAAGCTCCCTGCATAGAGTATTAAATCAGCTCGTTCGAGGAAGTAACGTCCACGGACAGAGATAAGTTCCGGATCACCTGGGCCGGCACCGACTATTTCAATATGTCCCTGCCGTTCTACTGCCCTGTTTATGGCTACAGCAAAGGTAAATTGATTTCCGTTGGTAATTTCACCTTTTTGTTTTTCCAATAAAAGCTCACCATAGTCAGCCGCACGGATGGCAGATGCTTCAGCCACTCCCGGTACGCCTGTTGTTGCTAGTACTTTTGCTGAGGGATTGGGGACTTCGATATCTTGTAAGTCTTCTGTTTGAAATATGTGTAAAGTTGCATGAGGAAATGCTGCTTGCAAGTCAAATAGCAAAGGCTCGTCTTTTTTTAATTCAATGGTAGCAATTCCTGTCAATGACATTGGAGATAAATCGTGATTTTCCAGTTCTTTAGTGATGTAAGAAACGATACCTTCTGTTTTTGCATCTTTACGACAGCCAATGCCGAGAAAGAGGACGCGTGGGTGATATTCTAGTATATCAATGGGAGCGTGGTATATTCGAGGGGATACTGTGATAAGTAGTCCAAACTGTTCGAATGGGATATCTTCATAATGGTAGAATATTTTGACGTGTTCAGGGCATGTACGTTCTAGATATTCTGTTCCTCGGTCGCGTACATCAAGAAGTAAGGCTGTGGGGCGGCGTTCCACAAAATAATATATGCGTTTGTTCATGTCTGCCCGGTTCAGCGATGTTTGCCAGTCGTATTTTTTTCCTAGCATATCCAGGGCCCATAAGTTTGTATTATCACTTTGAGTTGTAACAACAGCTTCACCTCCAAGTACGCGTGCCAATTGTTCGGCCAACTCATTGGCACCACCAATATGACCAGACAAGACGGAAATGGCAAACCGCCCGGTAGAGTCAACGCAGACGACTGCGGGGTCTTTATACTTGTTCCCCAAATAGGGGGTTATATGTCGTACACAGATTCCGAGTGCTCCTACATGGATAAGTGCATCCAGTTCTGCAAAATGTTCGTGAAGGAATGTGTTGAATGATGATACGGTGTAGCATCCTTCCAATTTCTTTTGAGTATAGATAGGAGCGTTTTGGAGTTCTCGGGAGATGGCTTTGGCTACATCCAGTCCGGTCTCAGATATTAAGAGAATGGCTCGTTTCATTTTTATTCAGCTTTTAAAACGTCGATAGGGTTATGCTTATCTATTTGTATATGGATTTCTTGTGTGAGGTTGCGTCCTACAAGGCGAATCCCTTCTTCAAACATTTGATGGCTTTCTGCCGTTACTGAGTTGAACACGATAATCCCCTTATTATTCAATAAAGGGTGAATACGTTTTATCATTTCAATTAGCTTTCCACTATGTCCTCCAATAAATACTGCATCCGGACGGGGTAAAGATTGTAAATCTGTTTGTAGGAAATCTCCAATGTGCAGGTCTATTCCCGGTGTTCCAAATTGGCGTGCATTGGCTTCAAGAAGCTCTTTGCCCTCAGGGCGCTGTTCAAACGCTGTGATTTGTAGGTGAGGAAATTGTAATTTTGCTTCAACAGACACAGAGCCTGTACATGAACCGATGTCCCAAAAAGACTGCTTTTCACGCAGGTTTAGCATACTTAATGTAAGCAGACGTATGGGCATTTTTGTAATCATGTTGACTCGCCCGTTGAGTAGATGGAATTGTTGGTCGGGAATGCCCATCAATCGTTGACGAACTTTTGTGCGAGACAGTATGACATTATTTGGGAAAGTAAAATCATGGGTTGCTGCTTCTGTTAGCGAATAACATAACGTGTGTTCAAGTTTGCGGTTGCCTAATCGTTCGCCTACCATCATTGTATAATTGTCATAACCGTATGCTAGCATTCTTTGTGCAATGGTTGTCGGGTTTTTTTCTCGGTCTGTCAGTACACCGATAAGCGATTCTCCTTCGATAAGTGCTTGATCAAAACGCAACCAAGGCCGTCCGGTGAGAGACACTACACGCATATCTTGATAGGGAATGAGAAGGCGGTGCGCCAACATTTGTAAAGAATTGAAAGTCGGAAACACTTTTATTTCCGCCGTTGGAAATTCGCGCAAGAGGGTATTGGCAAAGCCAAAGAAGAGAGGATCGCCTGATGCAAACACTACGATTTGTTCGTGTGCGACATATTGTTTGAAGACGTTGCTCAGGGGGACGGTAACATTTATCCACTTTGCTCCTTGTGGCAGATGTGTTTGCATGATTTCTCTGTGGCGTACCCCGCCGGAGAATACAGTTCCTTGCGCTATCCAGTGCTTTACTTCTGGTAGAAATTCTTGTTCGTGGTCATCGCTGATTCCGATGACTATGTATTGTTGTCTTTTTTCTTTTGCCATAATAAAAGTTAGACATCTCGTCCAGGAGCAAGTTGTTCTGCATCATTAAAACAAAGAATAGCATTGACTAATGTGGCAGCCAGATTGCTACCACCTTTGCGCCCTTCAATTATCAATTTGGGCACATGTTGGAATATTTTAACCATGTATTTGGATTCACAGACATGAACGAAGCCTACGGGAGCAGCAATGATTCCTCCAGGATAGGCTTTTTGTCTATGCATCAAACTGCATAATTCCATTAATGCTGTAGGAGCATTGCCAAAGACAAACAATGCATTTGGATGTTCTTCAACGGCAAGACGAATACCGGCTTGCGTGCGTGTAATATTCTTTTCTGCTGCCATCGTGGCAACACGTGGGTCGTGTAGATAGCACTTCACTTCAACCCCTAAACGTTCCAATGCTCCTTTACGTATGCCAGAAGCTACCATGGTTACGTCAGTTATGATGGTGCGGATTTCTTGTGTGATTATTTTTTCGTAGAGTTGACTGACTGCGTTAGGAGTAGTATAAAGCAGGTGTTCCATTTCGAAATCTGCTGTTGTATGAATGGCGTGAAGCAATGCCCATTTGTGGTCAAGAGAGATATTCCTATTTTTTAGTTCTTTTTCAATGGTTCGGAAACTTTCTATCATGATGCTCTGACCAAGTTTCACATGTCCGTTTGATTCTTCACGATAATACCCTCGTGGAGTTATTATATATTGATTGGTAAAATAGGTTTGTGAGTTCCCGATAATGATAATAGTAAACATGTCCGTTTGTTCTGGGTCAAACTCTGCTAATGTTGTTGTGTGTATGGTTTGTTCTTCTCTACCTGCTTGACGGACATATCCTACGGGAGTGTCTCCTGCGCGTTCTTGCAAAAATATTTCTTTCAGACGATACAGTTGCCAATAACGTCCTTCGCTTTTCGGATTGTAGATTGCAGTTACAAAATCGGCGCTTGCGGCAGCTTGGATGCGTTTTTCGATAATGTTCCATGGTGTCATCAGATCTGATAGGGAGATAGCACAGAAGTCGTGTCCGATGGGTGCTCCCAGCAGTGAGGCGGCTTTTTGAAAAGCACTGATGCCCGGCAAGACTTCTATTTCTACATGACTTTTGCGTTTGCTTTTCATTTCATAGATGAGTGGAGCCATGCCATAGATTCCAGCATCTCCTGAGCTGATGACGCATACGGTTTGCCCCTGCTCGGCTAATTCAAATGCTTGCTCTGCACGTGCTTTTTCTCGTCGCATACCTGAATCAATACACTGGGCATTTGCGTGAAGATAGGGAGTAATGAATTGGAAATAATATTGATATCCAATAACAACATTCGATTGGCGTATGGCTTCTACGACAGATGGTGTGATGTCTTGCGGAGAGCCGGGACCGATGCCTGCAACATATATTTTTGCTTTTTCCATAATCTCTAACTAGTTATTGAGTGGACAAAGATAATAGAAAAAGTGAGAAGCACCTAGATTTTAGAGTATCGGAGCAAGTATCATTTTCTGGTGCGTTGCTTCATTCTGTATTTTTTTGACGGTAGTTTTTTGTGGCGGTTACGACAGCGGCGGGTACAGGTTTGGAGATGATGGTTGTGGTGTGATAACCAAAATGAAGAAGAACTTTTTAATGAGCGTAGCGAACAAAATTCTGCAGAAAACACACTTTGATTGAAAAGGCAATGGCGAGTTGAAGAACATACAAATTGAATATTATAGGCATCATTCCTTCAATAATTTCATTGCCAACTCGTTTTCTGCCATAGCGGCATACCGCTTCTTTGAAAAGAAACCCGTTATTGCGTTTGTCTTGTTAAAAAGGGGTAATTTACGATGTTTTGAATTATATCGGAATCTCGTTAATTTACAGTCTATAAAAAGGCCTTTTTATATCCTGTTCATGTGGCGAAACAAAGATGCATGTGCCGGAAATAGTTCCGGCACATGCCTTCAGATGATTTTTGCTTATTCTACGGTTAGGGTTATATTAGTCACTCGATTAGGCTCTATGGTTAGTCCTTCAAGTGAGATGTCCTTGTTGTACATGTCGCCATTCTCACCTAGAAGGTAGGAAAATATGATGTGTGGCGTGTTTTCTCCTTCGTAATTATTCAAAGTCGGAAACATGAAGAAGCGGGCACGGTAGATGTATTTTTCAATAGTTTCGCCATCTTCTCCGACAATACTTTCATCTTCTGGAAGGATGGAGACATTGCCATAGCCGATATTTTTTGTCCAATACCATCCAGTGCCGTTGGAATCATTTATGTCGAAACCAAACTGACCGTCAACAGTCATGTAGTTAGCTGCATAGGCATCTGGTATCATAATTGTCAGACCTAGGTTCTTGAAGTGCTCATCGGTACTTTCGACCACAATATCGAGCATGCCAACCTGGCGTTTTAGTTCAACAGTGAAATCGATATTTGTACCTGAACCGTCAACTGTGAATTCACGTTGTGCATAAAATACTTCACGCCGTATAGGTTGAAAGCGGATATTGTGATACCATATATCGTTGGTGGTATTGACTTCACGCAATTCTTCTGCTGTATGTGAAAAACTAGTGTTTAGACCTTCACCAAGCATATAGAATTTATAGTTGCCCATGCCCAATGATAGTTCCAGTGATTGAAAGTCGGCAAGTTCTTCTGTAGTTAATGTATCTCTTGCAATAAAATTACCGCTTTCGTCTGTTATGATGTATTGTAGACGATAGAGCAAGTCTTGTATGGTTTCGCCAGTGTAGTCGTCTACGGCTCTGGATTCAATGTCTCCGTAAACAGCTTCAATAGGCGATAGTTTGATGGTCACTTTTGAGTTACCTCCAGTCTGTTTATTTTGCCATATTTCTTCATTGTTTTGGCAGGTAGCAAATAAAAGAATAAGACCTAAGTAAAATAATAGTTTTTTCATATTTTCTTTCTCCTTGATTTTATTCATATAAAAAGTCCAATGGGTAGTCTTCTTCGCTTATCTCCGGATCTGTCGGACTGACGTCATGCAATTTGGAGAATGTAGCTTTCGATTTTAGGAAGTTATCGTATCGCACAGTAGTGGAGCCGGTCGTCATGCCGTCGTCGAAAGTCGGGTCGCAGTAGTAATATTTACCATCGATACGGAGAATGTTCCAAGCGTGGTTGACACCAGGCTGTCCTTCTATGGTATAGGCTAATCCTGTCCGATACAGCGCTTGTATGCCGACGCGTTGGCAAAGATACTGGAAGGCGCGCGCATAGCCTTCGCAGACAATTTTTCGAATGCAGAATGCACCGTAGATGTTATCGGCAGATCCTTGAAGCTGTCCGTAGCTGACGTATGCCAGAAAATGATCCCATACATATTTGGCGCGTTCAAACTCGCTCAGTCCCTCCGGCATGTCTTTGAGAATTTCATCTGCTCCCTTCATGGCCAATTTATATTTATATACGAAGTCCTCGTAGGGATAAGTGAATCTGCATGTCACCCAATCTAGATAGGTGTAATAGTTTTGTACGTAATTTAGATGGAAGAATGAGGGCATGTCGCCAGTGACAGCATTAGAAATGGTTGTTACTTCGGATGTGGAATTGAGTTTTAGTGGAATCAGAATAGTCACTGTTGGTAGAGGACTGCCTCCATCGTCGAAAGCCTTGGCCGCCTCACAGATAGCGAGGTAGGCTTGCTTCTGTGCTTCCGTGGCCAGTTGGTTATAGTTGTAGTAAATGCTCATGTCTGTATTCAGTTCACTGCCGGGGATGAAATTCTCCACGTCACTTGTGCTTGCGTTCATTGGGATGATTTCTCCCCATTCAATGATGGGCTTGACGGAAGATTCTATTTGGCCGTCTTCATTCCACGTTATGCCTGCAAGTATAAGTCTCAAGCATTTATTCTTGCGCACTTGGAAGTTGATGCCATCAAGTGAAACTTGGCGGTCAATGGCTTCGCCTTGGCTATTGGACACATAAAGATGGAGTATTACACCTTTTGTAACGGCTTCTTCCATGGGGAGCATAAAAAATTGCTCAGGGACTTTCCACGCATGTTGTTCATTTTCTGTGTTGGATACAAGTGTACCGTCTCGTAAGATAGCTGTGCTTATTTTATCTCCTGGCATTTCTAAATAGATGGAATCGATGGTCACATTTTCCTCTTTTTTGAGTTCAATAGAAATTTGTCCAACAACACGCTCCAGTACAAGTTTTGAGTCTGTACCAGATGTCACAATACCGGTGCCCCAAAAGAGGTCGGTGTTTTGCAATTCTCCGTTTACGTCGGTCATCCACACGGCTTGGCGTGGGTCTGAAGTTGTTTCTGTAATTTTTTCATTTGATGGAATTATCTCGTTACTATCTGTTTCGACATGTCGTATGGCCATACCGTAGAATTGGTAACTGTTTTCCGGAGTTAATGCCAGTTGGAGCTTCCCAGAGCCTAATTCGGTTGTATTCAGGCTTGAAATTCCATCAATAGCTCCTTCCATAGGCATAACCTCTCCTTGTGTAGTGTTCCATACAAAATAGTCGAAAGACGACAGTTGGCTTGTTGTGATTTCATTTTCCTCTCCTGTAGACAGTTCAAATGTCACATTAGATAGAAGTGTTGTCGTGTTTTCGCTTCCATCTTTGTCATCGTCAGAACAGGAAATTACTCCTCCCCATGCGAGGAAAAGCATGCTCCATAACAATGTTTTCTTCATATTCCTTTTAATTTAAATAATTAGTGGTTTGTATAATAAAAACGATTGATACCCCTAAAAGGGGTACAACTTTTTAAAATATCTCTCAAAAGAAAATAAAATTAAAAATATTCTTTAGGGTTGAAATTATTAGGTGATGGAGCTTTTAAGTTCTTATGTATTATTTGTTGGCATAGGTATGCAGCCTCTTCTCTAAAAAGTGAAAAGTCATTTGTGAAAATAAGCGTAAAAGATGTATCTTTGCACCACAAAGACAACCAAATGCCTCTCTGTTACAGCAGGGAAAGGTAGAAAAAACAGATGAGGAGCATATAGAGCCCTCGATACAGATAGACAAGTTAAGAACATGAAGAATATAAGAAACTTTTGTATCATTGCCCACATTGACCACGGGAAGTCTACATTGGCCGACCGTTTG
>ERZ779889.740-NODE-740-length-38995-cov-5.268002_pt1 | contig 38995 bp, 23 predicted proteins | sample MGYA00511030_ERZ779889 | MGnify/ENA primary metagenome ERZ779889 (study PRJEB29588, sample SAMEA2160616) | human gut metagenome | biome: human gut; feature: human-associated habitat; material: faeces | place: Denmark | collected 2008/2010 ... | reverse complement strand
CCAGCGCGTCGCGCACAGCCTTGAGCAGAGCCGGCGAGAACGGACCGTTCATCATCTTGCGACGGCGCAGGTCTTTCACGTCAACCACCTGTATCTCAGGCAGCTGTATGTTCTTGTATCGGGTCATTATGCTCACCAGCCCGTACTTGCCTGTGAGCGCGTTGTTGTAACTCTCAGCCGAGGGCGTGGCCGAACCGAGCAGCACCTTCGCGCCGCACATCGACGCAAGCACTATTGCCGCCGAGCGCGCATGGTAGCGGGGAGCTGGGTCCTGCTGCTTGAACGACGTCTCGTGCTCCTCGTCAACGATGACGAGACCGAGATTGGTGAACGGCAGAAACAGCGACGAGCGCGCGCCGAGTATCACTCCGTAGGGATGGTCGGACAGCTGTCGGTTCCATATCTCCACGCGTTCGGCGTCGCTGTATTTGGAATGATATATGCCCAAACGGTCGCCGAAGACATTGCGCAGGCGCTTCATTATCTGCACCGTGAGAGCTATTTCGGGCAAGAGATAGAGCACCTGGCGGCCCTCGCGCAGGGTCTTGTCTATGAGATGTATGTATATTTCGGTCTTTCCGCTCGACGTCACGCCGTGCAGAAGAGTGACATTCTTGGTCTTGAACGTCTCGAGTATCTCGTCGTAAGCCTTCTGCTGTGCCTCGCCCAACGTCTTCATGTTCTCGGGATGAGCCTCTCCGCCGTGGCCTATGCGCCCCACCTCACGCTCGTATGTGGTGAGAAATCCGCAGCGTTGCGGTGGTGGTGTGGGCCTCGTTCAGAAGTTCCTCGCACGTCAGTTCCACAACGTCATCACGTGAGCAACCGGAGCACGCCTCGTCCCAATGACTGAGTGAGAGATATTGCTCAAACAGCTCCTTCTGCTTCCTGGCACGCGACTGAGTGAGTATGTTCAGCGCCACGTGCAGCGACTGTCCGCTGCGCATTTTCTCGGGCAGAGTGACGCAACGCTCGGTCTTCGGGCGATAGCTGTCCTCGTCTTTCAGTCCGGCAGGCAGCGCAGCCTTGAGCACATCGCCCAGCGGCGACATATAATATTCGGCTATCCACTGCCACAGGCGCAACTGCAAAGCGGTGACGGACGGATGCCGGTCGGGCAGCGACATGATGTCCTTCACCTCGAACTCCGGCTTCACATCGTGCACTTTCAGCACAATGCCCATGTATTTCTTGCTGCGACCCAATGGCACTACGACCCTCATTCCGGGCTTGATGACGGATGTCATACCGTCGGGCACGGAATAAGTGAACACGCCTTCGAGAGGCAAAGGAAGGATAATGTCTGCATATACCATAAGCATTGCAAAAATAATTATTTATGACTAATCTGACAAAAGAAAAGAGTGTTGATTTGATGCGCGCCATCTTTTACAATGCTGCCGTGCCGGTCAGTGTCCAGAATCGGCATGACAGTAAACCTGCTGACTGACAGCAGGTAAACGACAGACGCACCTGCACAATAACGGACATAGTAAATAATTCTTCGTCGACCGTATTTTCCGGATATATGAAAGTCGTCGTCACCGCAATATAAGCACCCGGATGAAATCTAAAAGATATTGATCTCAACAAAAAGACCGGGGTATAAACCCGAATTGTCACTGTTTTCTCATGTCGGAATAAAACGCCATAGGCAACTTTCAAATTGTAACCTTCTGCCGGAATAAAACGATACAGGCAACTTTCAAATTGTAACCGGATTCCGCTTTTCCGGTCTTAGTTTTCCTCTCTACCCCGAAAAATAAGCGCGTATTTACGAACAGACTTTCCTTAGGGCGCAAATACGCGAATTATGAGAAGATATTATAAAATATTGAATATCAATGATTTATATTTAAGGGGTATTCCGTCGCATTGCAATATGCACCATTTCGGCTTGCGAAATAGGCCATTTCAGGGGCTGAAATAGGCAATATCGCACCCTAATATGGGCTTTATCGCATGATGAAATGGGCCATATCAGAACACGGAATGAATTTTTTCGGACTACGTTATGGGGTATATCAAAGGGCGACATTATCCTGAATATCCTTTATTATATACGATTTAACATTCGTTTACATCTCTTTTGCGAAAATATTTTGTCAAAATAAAATCAAGAAAAATTGTAATTGTCCGTCCGGGTTTTCTTAAAAAAGGCGGATATAAGGCATGGGAAAAACGGGAAATATTTATCGGGTGAACCGATATAACGGCTGATAAAGGACATTATGGAAATAAAAAACTCAGGACAGAAACTCCATGTTCTGCCCTGAGTAAATATCATTTAAGATAAACCGTAACGGAATATCTGCCGTCGGCGAACGCATGTCTGATGCTGTTTTCACAGCATTCCACGCATTCATATCCGACTTTCCGTCACCGGCTCTATCCTTTTCTGCTTAGAAATAATAAGCCAGAGACACCTGCCATGCGTTGGAACGTCCCTTAGAGAAGAGGCTTTCGGCTGCAGTAGTTGTTGCGTCAATAACATTCACGTCGCCGGTCTTTCCGCATGCCACGTTATAGTTGGCAGACAGCTGCAAGTGGTTTAAGAGCATGACACCGGCTCCGAAGTTAAGGCTGAAGTTTGAGCTGCTGAGCTTCCATGATGCTACATCCTGGAAAAGCGACTGGTTCTTGCTTCCTACATTGAATCCGAACTGAGGACCGGCGAACAAGAACAGGTTTGCAGTATTGCCCAGACCTATGCCGTAACGCAGGTTTATAGGAATGTTGATTGACTGTGTCTTGAACGTCTCGGGGTCGCGGCCTTCATACTTCAGTTCTGCCTCACGCTGATCGTAAAGGGCAGACGCATCGATGCCGAGGCCTACGATAGGCAACGAGAACAACACTGTCGGACCGATAAAAAATCCGGTACGGTTGTTGGCAGCCAACAAGTCAGAACTGAAACTCATGCTTGTGACGTTCAAACCACCTTTAAGACCGAACTTAACCTGAGCCGATGACTCTGTCGCAAAGACAGCCGACATCATCAGTAATGCCAAGATAAAAAACTTCTTCATAAGCAATTGTGTTTATTGTGTTAATAATATCATTGTATTACACCTTCTGACCGACGGCACGCCATACCGGCATCAACGACGCTGACGGCGCACCGTTACGCGTGCGGCAGATGATGTGGTGGTAGTGCTTGGCTGCTTGCTCTTCTTTTTCACCGTCTCCGACTTACTGCCTGACCTGCGGTTCTTTTTCTTCGTTGCCTTCAGATCTTTCTTGTCCAACTTGGCAATGCTGTCGAGAGAATCCTTGCGTGCCGGATCGCCCCAGATGTTTTTCTCGAACGCCTGCAGCTCATTCTCTATGCGCTTCTGCTCTTTCGACATGGCCGAGTCGGTTGGACAATACTGCGCGAGCGTCTTTCCGAGCATGTTGGATGTCTTGTATATCTTTCCCTTATACAGGTTTCTGGTGAAATAATCGTCAACGCTCATCGTGGCCGCATTGTTCAGATTGCTCGTCATGATGGTCTGCTTGGTGAGATAAGGAGCCAGTTCGTCATACTTCACCCAGAACAATGGATAGGATGTCGTGGCGTCGCCGAAGTCGTCCTCACGGCGTAGTATCGGGCAGAGCGCGACCACCTTGGTATGGAATGTTGCGGTAGCCTGGTCGTAATAAGCGCACTCCTTGATGTAATAGGCAGTCACCTCACGCGACGGAATATCGCTGTCGTCGATGCGTGTGCCCTTGTCGGTGCGCTCATAGAATATATGATAATTGTCGAGAATGGACATAAGGTTCACCTTGGCCGACTCATCGAATACCTCGTTGCCGTCGAGTCTGTACTCATAAGGCGTGACACTGCGACGCATCACGAGCTTGAATATATAAGTGAAAAGGTTCATCTGCGAACCGAGCGGCTCAACAGGATAATACAGCGCGGCGTTGGCTTCGTCGTTGAGATCTATCTCACGGTAGATATCACGCCTCCAAACGACATCCTCATCCATCGGAGCCTGGGTAGGAAACGAAATCTGTGCCCTCACGGAAAGTGCGTTCGCGCTTGCCGCAGCAGCCTGCTGCTGTTCCCTCCGACGTGCTGCCGGCTGTGCTGAAACGCTCTGCACGACACATGCCGCAATCAATATGAACATTAATTTTCTCATAATAAATATACTCGTTGTATGTTCGTTTTCTGTTATTCTTAGTCAGTTCTATTTCACGATGACCTCCATTGAGCCCGGCAGACGTCTGGTGATGCCGTCCGGTCCGACCGCCGTAACACGCGAGATGTAGAAGCGCCTGTTTCTCGACAGCTTTCTGAAGGTCTCCTTCTGACGGCTGCTGAACGATGCTCCGTCCGAAGACATCGGCACGGCATTACCCATATTGTCGAAGAATACCGTCTCGAAGCTCTGCACACGGAACTGTATGTCGAGTATGCCGTCGTCGATGGCTGCCTTCACTTCGTTCACACCCATGAGCGAGGCCTTTGAGAGTCCGCCCTCCCTGAAGCGGTCGGTACCTATCTGGAGATAAGCCGTCGGATCGGGCAGTTTTCTTACCTTGAACACATATTTGCCCATCTGGCGCGAACGTCCGTTCTGATTTGCCGACACGGTGATCGTGACATCCTGGCCTACATGCGTAGGACGGGCGATGTAGCGTCCCATACCTATCGAGCGGAACGAACCGCCTGTCATCGACGCCGATACGTTGCTGAGCGGCACACCCGGGATACTTATGCTTATAGGATTCTCATATCCCGCATAGAGCACGTTCATAAGGTCGGCCGAAACCGTGGCGCTTGGTCCTACGACCGTATATTTCTGCGTGAAGTCACGGCGTATCACGTCGCCGTTGCCGTTCTTCATCGTGATGTATCCTCCGAACGAGTGTTCTCCCACTCCGCCCGCCGTGAAGCGATAAGTGTTGCCGCTTATCTTTCGGCCACCCACATACACCTCAGGATGCTGCGTGGTATCGACAGCCGCCATTACTATCTGAGCCGAGAATATGTCGCCGCTTATGACGGTGCGCGACTCAGGAATGACATACGCGCTGAGCTGGTTGACACGTATATCCTTCATATCGATGTTTGAAACGAGCGTGTGCAGCACCTCGCCTTCGGCGTAGCGCACGTCGCTCTGCAACTTTGAGAGCATTGTGACAGCTGCTGCCACCGGCATGTCCTCAAACATATATTCCTGCCAGTTCTTGCCCATCGTGACGGCGTTTTTAGGCAGTTTCGTCGTGAGATTGCTCTCGATGATGCTCCGCTGATGCGGATCGGTCACCATGGATATTATCCGCGAGCGGAAGCTGTTTATCGCATTATAGAGCTTGCGGCCCTTTCCTGTGCCCGGCGCAAGCATCACCTGGTTGGCAGCTTCAAGATCATCCTTGTTCTTTATGTTCATCACATCACCGTCGGAACCGTCGGCTATGCGCACGATTTCCACCTTGAGCTCCTGCGCGAAGTTGTATAGCGAGTCACTCATGCGTTTCACCGCCGTCGCCTTCTCAAACCACTCCTTCACCTTCTGAGGGTTAGCCTTCATCTGTTCGGAGAAGTTGCGGAATATGGCTTCGTTCTCCTTCGACGAGTTGGAGGTGGTGCGATTGAGGCTTTCCTCAACGATAGAGAAGGCGTTGAGCACCTCAGTCGATATGTTGAGCGCAAGCATTGCCATGAGGACGACGTACATCAGGTTGATCATCTTCTGGCGCGGCGATACAGGTCGTTTCTTTATTGCCATTTATGTTATACTTTTATATCATGGCCCGCCGCCGTTTCCATACCCCGGCGGGTCGGTCAACAGTTACTGTTTCGGAGCTGCCTCCGGGGCTGCGGCGCGCATATTGACGGTCATTGCCTCAATCATGCGTGCGTAGATGCCGTTGAGCTGCTCTATGAGCTGAGCCATCTTGCGGCTCTGTTCGTTTATCTGGTCGATGGTTCCAATCTGCTGGCTGGCACCCTTAAGCTGCATCTCGTACACGCGGCATATACCTGTGAGCGTGCGGTTGAGCATCTCCATCTCCTCGCTGTCGCGCGTCAGGCGCTCGCTCTGCTCCGAAACCTTCTGCAGAGTCTCGGTGAGTTTGTTCAGCTCCTCGATATAGTTGCCCTGCGCCTCGGCCAGTTCCTCGCCGTTCTGTTGCTGTCCTGCCACCCAGTTTCCGGCTACGACAGTTGCTCCTGCCACGCCACCTGCAACAGCAGCGGCACCTTCAGGAGCTGCGACTGCTGCCGCCGGAGCTGCCGTTCCGGGCGTTCCGATGATGATGGTTCCGCCCTGAACTGCCGGCTGTGGCTGTGCTGCGGCTGCCGGAGCAGCCTCGCTTTCGCCCTCATCCTCAGCGTTCTCGGCGTCAGGTTCCTCCACATGTGTAGGCAGATCCATGCCAATCGCCGTCTTGTCGAACGGACGGTCGAAAGCCGATATGAAGAACACTATGACCTCAGTACCCATTCCCACGAACAACATGATGTTGGCTCCGGGCAGGTGAGTCAGTTTGAACAATGTTCCAAGAATAACGATTGATGCACCCCAGCTGTAAGCATAGTTGAGGAAAGTCTGCCCCGGAACGCTGTCGATCCACTTCTGCAGACGATAGACAATGTTGTATTTGCTGTATTCAGTCATTGCTGTTTATTTCTTTTTCTGTTTTCCACTTGATGTACTTGCCAGACTGCGCACGCAGCGGAATCCGATGTACGACCGCGGCTGGTTCTGATATTCCCATGTGCGCCATGCCGAACGGATGTACGACTCAGGGTCTTTCCACGAGCCACCACGCACACTCTTTTTCTTCAGTTTATACGGATCTTCCTTCGCGGCGTTGTATTCCAGCTGCGGGTTGAGGTCGTTCATCGCATCCACTCCCGCCTCGGTATATACCGTGCTGGTCCATTCGGCCACGTTGCCCGCCATATCGAAGAGTCCGTTACTGTTTGATGAGTATATTCCAACCTTACTTGTTATGAGGTTACCGTCCTCGGTATAGTTGCCCCTGTCGGGCTTGAAGTTCGCAAAGAAGCAGCCCTCACCGCTCTTCACGCCCGCGTCTTCCCACGGGAACTCGTTTCCATCCTTGCCTCGTGCGGCGTATTCCCACTCGGCTTCGGTGGGCAACCGATAACGCTGTACGAACCGAGCCTCAGGTCCAAGACCCTTGAGCAGATATTCGGTACGCCATGCGCAGAAGGCGTTGGCCTGCTCCCATGTAACTCCAACCACCGGATAGTCGTTGTATGCAGGATTGGAGAAATAGTTGCGCATGTATATCTCGTTGTCCGAGTTCGGGAAGTCGTTCACCCAACAAGTCGTGTCAGGATAGATGTTCACGATGTAAGTGTTGAGGAAGTCCCATGGTCCACTGAGCGGACGGTTGATGGTTTCCCTCACGATGCGTCCCTCGTCGTCGATGTATGCCGTGTCTTTCGATATCATGACCACCTCGTCCGGGTTCACCGTAACATCGGTGTTGAGGTTGCGCTCCTCTGGATTCAGCCTATTGCGACGCAGTGCCGCAGCCGTGTAGTCATAGATCTCGTACTTATAATTCATCTGTTTGTAGTCGAGCATCTTCTCGCCTGTCACCGGATTGGTGGTATATACACTCTCTATTGCGCGCAGTTCGTCCTCGGTAGGCTTGCGCGGTATAGGCTTCTTCCAGTTGAGATGTGGAGTGACGGGATCGCCGTTCTCATCCTCGGTTATCATATAAGTCTCGTCGCCTCCGTATGCAGGATCGGCAAGACGCGTGCGTACGATGCTGTCGCGCACCCACAACACAAACTGCTTGTACTTAGAGTTTGACACCTCGGTCTCGTCCATCCAGAATCCGTCCACCGAAATATCCTTCGTCGGAGTCTGCTTGCCCCACAGGCTGTCTTCCTTCTCCATTCCCATGCGCAAGTATCCACGGTTTATCTTAACCATGCCGTAAGGCGTCGGCTCGGTGAAAGCCCTGCCGCTCACGCCGACGACCTCGCCGCCTCGTCCCGACGACGTCATGCGTCCGCCGAAGCATCCGGCGAGCACGATGCAGAATACCGGAGCGAGCAATAGCGTCAAACTGTTGTTTTTCTTATTCATATTTTTTATAATATTCTCACACTTTTATGTTTGTTCTTTCCTTTCTTCACCAGGTTCAGATCCATCTGATAGCCTATGTACAGCTCGTGACTGCCGTTGCCGGGGCTTATTGCCGAGGTATAGAACTCGTAGCTGTAGCCGAGCATTACGCCGTGGAACATGCCGCCGATGAGTATCGTCACCGAGTTGGTGGGACTGTAGCCCACGCCTCCGTACATCATCTTCTTGTCGTTGGTATATATCAGGCGTCCGGTGATGTCGGCCCTGTAAGTCACTCCGTCGGTACGCACGAGCACCGACGGTTTTATTGTAAGAAACGGATTTCGCAGTTTTATATTGTATCCGCCGGTCAAATAATATGTCGGATCTATCTGCAGCTCGTTCGTCTCGCCCAGCTCCACGAGCGGCGCGTTGAGATGTTGTGCCGACACGCCCACATACCACGGGCCGTGCATATAGTAAAGTCCGGCACCCAGATCGAAGCCGCTGCCCTCCACCTTGGTGCTTGGCAGGGCGGGGTCTCCGGCCTCTCCTGCATCGAGCTTCGTACCATCGAAGCTCTCGCTAAGCAGTCCGACGCTCACTCCGGCACTGATTGTTCCACCGAAGAGCTTATGCTTGTAGGCATATTGCAGGGCCAGACGCTGATGGCTGAACAGACCCAGACGGTCGTTCATGAACTGCACTCCGGCGCCGTGCAGACCTTTCAGAAAATAGAAAGGCAGGTCGGCTGCCGCATACATTGTCTGCGGATTGTTCTCAAACCCAACGAGGTCCATGGCATATGCCGCCGTGATGTTCAGTTTCGACTGCTTGCCCACCGACGCCGCATTGAACGTAGGTTCCATGTCGAAGTAATGACTGAACGACGCGTCATACTGCGCGTGCGCTCCGATGGAGGCAAGCGTCAGGAGTACCAATGTTATGAATTTGCGTTTAAACACGTTCCTATAACGGCAAACAGGCTTATTTATTGTCAAAGATACACATGTTTTTTGAAATATAATGTCAAAAAAACAGACTTCGAGTAAACGTAAAGCCACATCAGCGTTCTCTTTCATTAATCAGACCTTAAATATAACAGTGTATGGAAAGGAATTTATTACCGTCCGTCGCACTTAACATTTATTAAGCCCGATTTAACGCAAAATTCCGACCTACAAGACTTTTGTCCGCAAATATTCGGGTTTTGAAGCACTTTAGTCATTCGTCTGATAATCAACAGGTTAGCCTCAACCACAGAATCATCTGTCATCGCTTGCGCTGCAAAAATGCCTATTTCGCACTGCGATTAAGCCCATTTCGTGCACTGAAACAGGCCATTTCGGGTCTCAATATAGGCTTTTTCGCAATGCAAAAGAGGCTCTTTCGCACGACGGACCTGCGAATATTGCCCCATGAAAGACGCCAGAAGCAACCGAAATAGGGCATTTCGCACGCTCACGCCTCTCCAGAATGAAGAAAAAACCGTGAGAAAACCGGATTGCAATTTAACATATGATATAGACCATATCAGACTATAAATGTTAAACAATGTAAAATAATCAGCACACAAAAGGCGCGCTGACACATCGCTAAAAATCCGCCGCGCGACAGCCGCAAGCCTGTCAGATGGCCTTGACAACCCAGTGGCCGGCATAAGCCGCGAATAGTCCGACGGCGAAACTCATCACCGAATAGGCGGCACACTGCGCGAACCGGTCGTCGGAAAGCAGTGCGTAGTTCTCGTGCATGAACGTGGAGAAAGTGGTGAAACCGCCGCAAAAACCTGTGGTGAGGAACACGCGCAGGTCGCCGTTCATTATGCTGCCGCGCTCGAACAGACCGTAGAGCAGGCCTATGAAAAAACAACCGAGAATGTTTACAACCATCGTTCCCCAAGGAAAACCCGAGGCTACGTTGGCCTGCACCACGTGCGAGAGAAGGTATCGGGCCACTCCGCCGACGAAACTTCCCGCACCGATAAAAAATATTGCTCTTATCATTGGAATATATTAAGATTTAAAATGATTGCACATCATACGCTTATCCGTAATGTCACACATCGTTTCTTAACCGCCACGACAGTCAATGCCGACGACAGCCAGGCTGTCGCCACAACAGGTATCATCAGCACGTTTAACGAAAAACGGCGGTTAAAGGCAGATGCCATTGCCCGATGAGAGCAGACACTACGCTTCCGTGACTGCACGCGAAAGCCGTAGGCTTTACTCTTCATTCCATAAAAAACACCACACGGCCACCACTCAAGGCAGCGCCCCGACACCGATCAGACATCGCACGATGAATGGCGCGGAGGTTCTCTACGCATGATATTCTGATGCAAAGGTACGGCTTTATGTCACATCGACATCTATATTATCGTTTTTTAACACAACAGGATTCATATACTCACGCCACATGTTGCCTGATGTCTGACATAATCATAACATTCCGGAACAAATACAAGATAAGGGTTTCTGAGCTTATACAGAGGCAGAAAATACAATTCTGAGAGGCCGAGAATCCATCCATACACGACAAACTTTGTAAAGTCGTGCACGGATTCCGCTCCTTTTTTCTTATGAAAAAAATTATCAGAATAAAAAAACAGCGAATAAAAGCGGATATAATACTTTTTTTGTAATTTTGTTAATGAGTTACAATAGTACGTGAAGTATATATAATTCAAGCTTTAAACCACTGATATGAAAAATAAAACACTGCTGACCTGTATATTACTGCTCACACTTATATGCGGCAATGCGCCCCGGTGCCACGGCGCGTCGCTTGCCATTTCGGACATCAGACACATAGGTTACGCCGACGGTCTGAGCAATCTGCGCGTATATTCAATAGTAGAAGACAAATATCACGCAATATGGATAAGCACAAAATCGGGCATAGACCGCTACAACGGACAGTTGATGAAGAACTACCGTATGTCCGACGGATATTATTACGGCGACCTTGCCGCGAGGATAATACAGCTGTGTTATATGCCCGACGGCGCACTGTGGGCCTACGACAATACGGGAAAGATATATAAATATTCTGATACATACGACAACTTCGAACTGAAGACCCAACTGTCAGAATACATATCAGGCAACATAACGCTCAACAAATATCACATAACGAAAGACGGGAAGGCTTTCTTCGGTCTGACCACCGGACTTTATACGTCTGTCAACAACAGGATTGAAAGATACATTGCCGGACTCAACGTCAACGATATCGTGTCGTTAGGCAACAGACTCTATCTCGGCACCACAACTGGTCTGAAAATAGTAAACACCGCCAACAGGCATGCAACCGGACTGCTCGACGGCAAAAGCATACAGACATTGTATTATGACAAGGAAAGGAATAATATCTTTATCGGCACATTCAACAACGGATTATGGATACTCAACCTCCGTACAAACACACTGACACACGTAAAGACCGACACCGGGTTATCCAACAAGCCGATACGCTCTGTAACAAAATACGACTCTGACATTCTGATTATCGGAACTGACGGCAGCGGCATATTCACCTACAGCTACAGCGACCAGAGCATAAAAAAGCTCATAGACTCCGACGACAACGCAGGCGAAGCCTGCCTGATGAGCAACGGCATTTACGCTACGTTCATGGACAGTTCCAAAAGTCTATGGATAGGAAGCTATACGGGAGGCGTGTCGAGGATAAATTTTTCAAAATATCCGATAACCTTCATCACTCATAGAAACAAGGACAGCAAGTCGCTTGTAAACAACAACGTGAAGTCGATTGCCGAAGGCATTGACGGCAGTCTGTGGTTTGCCACCGAAAGGGGAATAAGCATCTACAGACCCGACAGTCACACATGGCAGCACCTGATGTCCGACAAAGTATGCGTGTCGCTGTGCCGGACGGCCAACGGAGATATGGCCGTGGGTACCTATGGCAACGGAATATTCATAACAGACAAGAATGGAAAGGTGCTGAAACACCTCACCAAACAAGAAGACAACATCACATCAAACTACATATTCTCAATAAAGAAAGACAACGACGGCGACTACTGGGTGGGCAGCATCGACGGCAATCTGATGAACCTGGACAAAGACTGGAAGCTGAAGAAGACATACGACATAAAACAGGTGTTCTCATTCGGAACAATAGGCAAGGACATCATCGCTGCCGCGACAACCGACGGATTCTATTTCATAAACAAACGCACGGGGCGCATTGAACAGTTCGCGTCGGCAAAGGAACAGATAAAAGAAAACATGAGCGCCTACATCATATCGATGCTGTTCAACAAAGACAAGACCGTATGGCTGGGCACAGAGGGCGGAGGAATGATACTCTACGATTATGCCGCACGCAAGATAAGAAAACATATCACCATGAACAGCGGGCTGCCGTCAAACGACATATTCGGACTTATACGCGACAGGGAAGGACGCATATGGATAAGCACCGGCAACGGTATCGCAGTGATGAACAGGAACGAGATATGGAATCTGAACTACATCGGCAGGATAGCACAGGAATACAACAAGGCATCGTATGTAATAACCCGATCGGGCAACATCCTGTTCGGAAGTACCAACGGCGTGGTAGAGCTCAAACCTTCGGAAATAACGAGGGTGAATTATGAGGCTCCGCTGCGGCTTACCAAATTTGACGTCGAAATGCCGGACAACAGTTCTGACGAGTTCATAAGTAGAATATTCAATATGCTCGCATCAAAGAAGATCAGACTGGAACACGACCAGAACAGCTTCAACATCAACTTTGAATCCATAAACCTGAGCTACCAGAATGATATAATATACCGTTTCATACTTGAAGGATACGACAACGAATGGAGCGAGCCCAGCCAGACTGAATCGGCACGCTATAAGAACGTGACGCCCGGCAAATACACATTCCGTGTATGCAGCATGAGCAAAAGCACAGGCAGGACAATAGACGAGAAATCCATAGAGATAACAATTCTCCCGCCTTGGTGGCAAACGTGGTGGGCATGGACATGCTACATTATTATATTGGTGATGATTGCCTACTTCGCCACACGTTATAAACTGTATCAGCTCCAGAAGCGCCACGACGACGACAAGATAAACTTCTTCATCAACACCTCGCACGACATACGTACGCCGATCACACTGGTCATGGCCCCACTGGAAGACATGCGCAATGAGACCGACCTGCCGGACAAAGCCAAATATCTTCTTAATCTGGCCAACACCAATATAAGAAAGCTGTATTCGCTGACATCGCAGCTTCTCGAGTTTGAGAAAATAGGAAGAGACCTCAACAAGACAAAGCTCGTATCTATAAACTTGAGCGAGATGCTTAAGGAAGAAGTCGCTTGCTTTCAGACCGTATGCGACAAAAAGGGACTGAATCTGTCAATGTCGCTGCCGGAGGAAGAGGTATGCGTCAAGGCGACACAACGCATGTTGGAGATAATATTCGACAATCTGATATCAAATGCCTGCAAATACACGAAGAACGGAGGCAGGATAAGAATATGCATGACCGCCGACCCCAAAAAGGTAATTGTAAGAATTGAAGACACCGGCATCGGAATACCGCAGAACGAACATAAGCACATATTCTCTGACATCCACCGGGCAAAAAACGCCTACGAGTCGCAGGAACACGGACTCGGGTTCGGACTTCTCCAGGTACAGCGCATTGTCAGCTTCTTACGCGGAAAAATAAAATTCTCTTCAAAAGAAGGTATCGGAACGACATTCACTGTGACATTCGACAGAACTTTCACACAGGCAGTGCCGAGCTCGCGCCAGTCGTCCTTCGACGACGTCCTGGCAGAGGTAACTCCTTCGGACTTGCCTGCCTACAATGAGGAACATGGAAACAAAGATGAGACCATACTCGTAGTGGAAGACAACGACGACCTGCGCCATTATCTGTGCAAGACTCTCGCGTCAGACTATAAAGTGATAGAGAAGCCCAACGCCGACGAGGCTCTCGCATATATGGAAACCGAATATCCCGACCTGATCATCTCTGACGTCATGATGCCGGGAATGCAAGGCGATGACTTCTGCAACACCGTGAAGGAAAAGCCCGAGACAGCCGGCATACCCATCATATTGTTGACAGCAAAGACCAACCACGAAGCTGTGGTGGCGGGATTGAGAAAAGGCGCGGACGACTATCTCACAAAACCATTCAGCACCGAAATACTGAAGCTGAAAATAAAAGGAATGATTGACAACAGAAAACGTATGCGCGAATATCTGTTACGGCACGCGGTAAACAAGATCGACACTGTCGGCAATACGGCAAATAAAAACAATGACGAGATGTCTCAGCCGCAGAACGAAGAGACAAAAGACGTGAACCTGTCGGAGAACGACAGAATGTTCGTAGATAAAGCTACGGATATCGTACTGCAGAACATAAGCAACACAGACTTCAGCATAGACATATTGTGCAGAGAAATGGCAATGAGCCGCACGCTGTTTTACAGCCGTCTGAAATCGCTTACCGGAAGAGCGCCACAGGAGTTCATACGTATCATACGACTTGAGCGTGCCGCCGAATTGCTGAAGCAGGGCATATCTGTAATAGATGTCTCAGAGGCGACGGGATTCATAAACGTGAAATACTTCAGCACCGTATTCAAGAAATATTTTGGCATACAGCCAAGCAAATTTCCAGAGGGAAAGAACTAAACCAATACCAACAACAAATAAAAAAATGGTTTGAACGCTGCTATTTTCAGCATTCAAACCATTTTTTATTTTGCTGATACACAGCGGGTTATTAAAAAATAACTGAAATCAAACCCATAAATATCTGCCTTCAAACCATAGGAAGATAAAAGGCTTACTACTTTTGCCACCGAATTACAACTGAAAACCGAATAATAACGCAACACAACTATATCATAACCTTAACAACAAAAAAGCAATGAACAAAAAAGTATGCCTTATTCTCACATTCGTTTGTGGAATATTTACATCTTGTTCTTCTGAAGCAGAAGACTCCAACAGTCAGAAAGACCCTGTCGAAACTGACAAGAATGTGATCTTCTTCGACGACTTCAATTCGTTCAACAATTCTGTATGGACTAAGGAGACGCATGAAGCCGGATGGACCAACGAAGAACTGCAAGCCTACACCACCGATCAGGTGAAAGTAGGAAAAGACGGTGACAAGACCGTGCTCATGTTAACTGCAGAATGGAAAAACGGAAAGATTGTTTCCGGAAGAGTAAATTCTAAAGGAAAGAAAAGTTTCAAGTATGGAACATTAAGCGCAAGCATCAGACTTCCCCAAACGGCCAACGGTCTGTGGCCCGCATTCTGGATGATGGGCGACAACGACAAAGAATGGCCCGCATGCGGAGAAATTGACATCATGGAAATGGGTGACAAGGAAGGTATTGAAACCGGCACGACCTCAACACACGTAAACACAGCCATTCATTTCGGCATGGACGTAGCGTCACACGAACAGCAATACCATGCCTCGTCAGTAAATTCAAGCCTGCAAGACGGAAAGTACCACACCTACACTCTTACATGGGACGAGACGCAAGCCAGCATATCTATTGACAACATACCGTTTTATTCTTTCAACATCAAGGACAATCCTTATTTCCATGACAACTTCTTCATTCTTTTCAATCTTGCCGTGGGAGGAACGTTCACCGGTATCACAGACAGCAACCAAATCACTGCGCTGAAAAAAGGCACCAAGGCAACCATGTACATAGACTGGATTAAATTAACAAAACATAATTAAAGTTCAAACGCATGAATATAAGATTTTTCTCTAGAATTATGTTGTGCGGAACACTGGCCAGCGGCATACCTGTCATGAATCAGGCTTTGGCCGTAACTGACTCTGCTCCAATACAAGTTGATTCAAAAACAATCAAAGTTACGGGTATCGTAAAAGATAATGTCGGACCCATCGTCGGAGCCTCCATCTCTGAAAAAGGCACAACCAACAGTACTGTAACCAACATTGACGGTAACTTCACGCTGAACGTGAAAAGCGGAGCTACGCTCGTAGTAAGCTACATCGGTATGAAAAGCGTGGAAGTGAAAGCCTCGGCCAAGCCCATGACAATCTTACTTGAAGACGACTCGAAGTTGCTCAATGAGGTCGTCGTAACTGCCTTGGGCATAAAAAGAGACCGTAAAGCCCTGGGATACGGACTCGACGAAGTGAAAGGCGAAGCCTTCGAAAAGGCAAAAGAGACAAACGTCATCAACTCGATGGCAGGCCGCGTGGCTGGTCTTGTCGTAAGCCAGACTGCCGGCGGACCTTCAGGTTCTACAAGAGTGTTACTTCGCGGAAACACCGAAATGACAGGAAACAACCAACCGCTGTATGTCGTTGACGGCGTGCCGCTGGACAACACCAACTTCGGTAGTGCCGGAACATCAGGAGGCTATGACCTGGGCGACGGAATTTCGAGCATCAACCCTGACGACATCGAGACAATGTCTGTATTGAAGGGCCCGGCCGCATCGGCTCTGTATGGTAGCCGCGCAAGCCACGGTGTGATTCTCATCACGACAAAAAAAGCAAACAAGGGTGAGCGTTTCTCTGTTGAATACAACGGAACTCTTACCATAGACAAACAGCTTTCAAAGTGGGACGATGTACAGCAGATCTACGGTATGGGAAGCAACGGTACATACAGCATTGACGCAGTATCCAACACAAACAAGAGTTGGGGTCCCAAGGCAGACGGAAGCAATATGCTGGAATACTTCGACGGAGTGGAACGTCCCTACCTCATCATTCCTGACAACACGTCCGGATTCTTCCGCACCGGTGTCACCGCAAACAACACATTAACAGTATCGTCAAGCAACAAGACCACCGGTATGCGTTTCACATTCACTGACATGAGAAACAAAGACATCGTTCCCAATACAAACATGAGCCGCGACATATTCAATCTGAGAACGAACTCTACATTAGGAAAAGTCGATCTTGATTTCTCTGTCAACTACACACACGAAGGTGTCAAGAACCGTCCTGCCCTGGGAGACAGCAAGTCGAACATAGGCAAGAACCTCATGACTCTTGCCACGACATATGATCAGGCATGGTTGCGCACATATCAGGACGAGAACGGCGAATATTCAAATTGGAACGGAATGGACCCGTACAACGTAAACCCATACTGGGATGTTTACAAGAACTCCAACAACTCAGGCAAAGACCTGTTCCGTTTCCATGCCTCAGCAACGTGGAACATCAATCCTCACCTGAAGATAAAAGGTACAGCCGGAACCGAGTTCAACTGGTTCTCATTCCAAGACTTCAAGGCTCCTACAACTCCTGGATATGAATCAGGTTATCTGCAGAACAGTAAGTTCGAGAATAAGATGTACAACTTCGAGCTTCTTGCTACATACAACAACCGCTGGGGTGACATTGACTTCACCGGAACATTCGGTGGAAACATCTATAAGGTGGACAACAAGACAACCATCACCACAGCCAAAGACATGCAGATACGTGATGTCATAGCAATAATGAGCTTCAACGAGACAAGCAATGAGGAGAACAGTTACCGCAAACAGATAAACTCAATCTTCGCTTCTGTGAACTTCGGATGGAGAAGCCTCGTATACCTCGATGCGACTCTGCGCGGTGACCAGTCGTCAACTCTTCCGCTGAACAACAACATATACGTATATCCATCACTTTCTGGTAGCCTTGTATTTTCAGAGCTTATCAACAAGAAAAACATCCTGCCATACGGTAAGGTACGCATGTCATGGGCACAAGTCGGAAGTGACACAGACCCGTATCAGCTGGGACTGGTATATACAAAATCAAAATTCACATATCCCGGATACACCATCGGATACATCAACAACGAGACCATACCAAACAAGAATCTGAAACCTACAAGAACCAATTCTTTTGAAATCGGTTTTGAGACAAAATTCCTCAACAACCGTATAGGTTTAGACTTTACCTATTATAACCAGATAAGTAAAGACCAGATTATGGGTATTGCAAGCAGCTGGGCAACAGGTTATCCTTATCGCCTCATCAATGCCGGAGAAATACAGAACCAAGGTATTGAGATAACGCTTAACACACGCCCGGTTCAGATTGGCGATTTCGCATGGGACTTGAACCTCAACTTCTCAAAGAACAGCAACAAAGTGAAGAAACTTGTTGACAACATGGATATGTTCGAACTCGAGAAGGCATCATGGCTCGACGTACAGATTGCCGCAAAAGTAGGTGAGAACTTCGGTTCTATCGTCGGTCCTGACTTCGTGAGAAACGAAAACGGCGACATTCTGATTGATCCACAGACAGGTCTTCCACAATACGACAAAAGCAATCATGTGCTCGGAAACGCGTCATGGGACTGGACCGGAGGTATAAGCACCGCCATACATTACAAGAATCTGTCGCTCTCTGCACTGTTCGACATCAAGGTGGGAGCTGATCTTTACTCAATGTCGGCACGTGCCGCACACGAATCTGGTAAGAGCCTGGCAACCCTGCAAGGACGCGACGAATGGTATCTTTCTGAAGAACAACGTCAGGCAGCCGGCATACCTAAAGGCTCTGCTGACTGGAAACCGACCGGAGGATTCATCGCTCCGGGTGTGATAGACAACGGCGACGGAACATATCGTCCAAACGACATCATCGTCAATCCTGAAGACTACTGGATGAGCGTGTGCCGTAATGCACCTTCAATGTTCATCTATGACAACTCTTACATAAAATGCCGCGAAATAGTATTATCTTACCAATTCCCAAAGAAATGGTTAGGAAAATTCCTGCAGGACATGTCTGTTTCATTTGTTGCAAGAAACCCGTTCATCGTTTGGAAGAACATTCCTAACATCGACCCGGACTCCAACTATAACAATACGACCGGTATGGGACTCGAGTATGGCTCACTGCCTTCAAGAAAGAGCTACGGTATCAACGTAAACATCAAATTTTAACCAATATGGGAACAATGAAAAAAGCTATAAAGACCTTTATAATAATATTGTCTGCGGCATTTCTGGCAGAAATGACCACTTCATGCAGCGACAGCTACATGGAAGACCTTAACACAGACCAGTCAAAGGCAAACAGCATCGACCCGAATGCACAGCTTACGACAGCCGAGCTGCAGACTTATGGAGACCTCGGAATGGTAGAAATATACCGCAACTACCTATATGCCTTCACACAACAGCTCATGGGATGCTGGAACACCACCAACTATGGCGGCAGACACACAGTTGACAACAACGAGATGAGCAGAATATGGACTTCATTCTATCCGAAAGCAATAAAAAATCTGACTGACGCCATATATCGCAGCAAGGAAGATGAAAACAAAACCAACATCAATGCCATTCTGCGCATATACCGCGTATATATGATGTCCATTATCACAGACATATACGGAGATGCTCCATACAGCGAAGCCGGACTTGGTTACCTGGAAGAGGTTTACAATCCGAGATATGACACTCAGGAAGAAATATACAACGATTTCTTCACCGAGCTGAAAAACGCTGCTGCCACGCTTAACGCGGCAAACGACAAGATCACAGGCGACGTGATATACAACGGTGACATCACAAAATGGATAAAGCTGGCAAACTCGCTCAGACTGCGTTTTGCAATGCGCATATCTAATGTCGCTCCAGAGAAAGCTCGCCAGGAGTTTGAAGACGCACTGACTTCCGAAGGCGGTGTATTCACTTCGACTTCAGACGACGCACTGATAAAATACATGGAAATATCGTTCAGTTTCGGACAGGACTCTTACACCGATTACAGAGGCAATGCCCTCTCGCAGCTTTTCTTCGGAAACGACCCTGCCAACAATCCGAGCTACATGTGCTCCACATTCTTCAATCAGCTTTACAACTCTGGAGACCCGCGTACATTCATGATTGCACGATTCTATTATGACGGACTGATGAGCTCTACAAGCCCTGACAACCGCATTGATCTGACAGAGGAGATAATCAATAAGGGAATAACCATGAATCCATGCGAACCGGGAGCATTCTCATACGATCCGTGGCCTTCTGGTTACGACAGCGACATCATGAAAGAAGTTGCCGAGACCAATCCTTCGGTCGAAACAACAATGGCACGCGAGACGGAACCGAAGCTGGCCAACAATTTCCTGAAAAGTGACAATCCGGGAGTAGTGATGACTTATGCTGAAGTCAATTTCCTGCTTGCAGAGGCTGCATTGAAGAAATGGAATGTCAATGGAACTGTGGCCGATCTTTACAGCAAAGGAGTACGTGCTGCAATGGACTTCCTTACCGACAACTATGGTTATGACCGTGTCTCTGACGAGGAATTCAATACATTTATCAAAAACAACGGCATAGGTCATACTGAAGAACAAATGAAAGAAGCCATAAACACACAGGCTTGGATCCTGCACTTCACCAATCCGGCGGAATGTTGGGCCAATGTACGTCGCTCCGGATATCCTCGTCTCAAATCTCCGGCAGAATATGGTTTCGCCCAATATCTCACTGGTGGAAGCGAAATTCCCGTAAGACTATGCTATCCCACACTTGAATCATCTTACAACAAATCCGGATATGACGAAGCACTCGAACGCATGGGAGGAACGAACAATTGGAACATTCCGGTTTGGTGGGACGTTGAATAAAACAAAATTCTAAAATCAGAAAAATTATGAAATCAATATTCAGATTATTACTGGCCATGCTGCCATTAAGCATGATTTGCCTTTCATGTAGCGACGAAGAACCATTCTCTACGGTCGGACCGGATGATGATCCGCATATTCTTTCACCTTTGTTCCCAGACAGGGAAAACGGCGAGCTACCGATTGTATCCAACATCAATCGCGACGTGAACTTCAAGATGGTGCTCACTGTCACACCTGCCGACTATACCGAAGTAGTATGGTATATTGACGGAAATGAGGTTGCCAAAGGCGACAGCATCGACATGCCGCTGCCGGCAGGTCTATACCAGATGAAAGTTGTGGCAACAACAGTAAAAGGTAAATCCACTTCACGTGAAGGACTTGTAAAGGTAAACCCACTTGAAAGCGATCCCTGGAGCGCAGAAGTTAGTTATGAACGCTTTGTCTCTCCCGGAAATGAGGCTGTTCTATATGGCGACAATCTCGAACAGGTGAAGAGCATCAAGATAGGTGATGCAACCACCGGACAAGTAATTTATTCTACAGACGGCGGAACACCCCACCTCATCTACACCGTACCTGCCGACGCAGCAGAAGGCACACAGAGAGTACTGCTCATCGATGAGAATGGTGAAGAATATGGCGCAAATACGGTTACTGTAAGCAAGTCGGCACTCATCACTTCAGGAGCCAACCGTACAAAAGCCAACTCCGAATGGACCATGACAGGAATAAATCTCGATAGGATTGCCTCTCTTAAAATAGGCGACATAGAGATAAAAGAGTTTGTCCAGCAGACATCCGACTTAATCCAAATCACATGTCCAGACCTGGCTGACGGAGAATACGTCCTGACCGGAACGATGAAAGACGGAAACAGCGTGACATTCTACACCAACAAATCTATCGCAGAACAGACTACCGTGACTGTTTCTTCCGAGCAGTCTCTCTGGTCCGGCCACCACTATGTTTCGTGGGACCGTCCTGACGGAGACCCGAACAAAACATTCAACCTGATAGGCAAAGAAGTCTTCGCCACCCTGAAGGCAGGTTCTGTAATGGCAATAAGCTATTCAATAGAACCGAACGACGAATATCATCAGATACAACCTACAACCGGATGGTGGACCGCACTGCCTGGAGTATCCAAGATTGACGTTACAGAAAACGGTGTCATGGAGTTCACTCTCACACAGGAAATCCTTGATATGATTCAGGAACAAGACGGATTCCTTATAACCGGACATGGATTCTATGTTGACGACATAACCATCAAATAACCCAAATCATGCATTCATTCAGAAACATAGCAATATTCACAGCTCTCGGCATTGCCTGCATATCGCAGGCAATGTCGCCGGCGATACGTTCTGACAAGGACATTGAGGCTAAAGTCGAGAATACTCTGAGCAAGATGACACTTGACGAAAAAATAGGACAGATGACAGAATTGTCCATTGACGTGCTCGGAGAATGGAAAGACGGAGAGTTCGTTCTCGACAAGGATAAACTCTACAACGCCATTGCAAAATATAAAGTAGGATCAATACTCAATGCCCCTGGTCCTGTAGCCCAGACACCGGAGAAGTGGCAGGAACTGATTGGAATCATTCAGAAACTGTCAATGAAAGAGATTGGCATTCCATGCATCTACGGACTTGATCAGACCCATGGAACCACATATACTCTTGGAGGAACACTATTCCCGCAGAACATCAATCTCGGAGCTTCGTTCAATCCGCAGCTGGCCTACGACGCCGCCACCGTCACGGCCTATGAGACCAGAGCGGCCAACTGCCCCTGGACCTATTCGCCCACTGTCGACATGGCGAGAGACCCACGCTGGTCGCGCGTATGGGAGAACTTCGGCGAGGACTGCCTTGTCAACGCCATTATGGGAAGCGAGGCCGTGCGTGGATTCCAGGGCGACGACCCGAATCACATACCTTCAGACAGAATAGCCACATCCGTAAAGCACTACATGGGATACAGCCAGGCAAGAACAGGAAAGGACCGCACGCCGGCATACATTCCCATTTTCGAACTGAGAGAAAAATGTTTCGCTCCATTCAAAGCGTGTGTAGAAGCCGGAGCTCTGACAATCATGGTCAATAGCGGAAGTGTGAACGGTGTTCCGGTACATGCCAACAAAGAACTTCTTACCGGTTGGCTCAAGGAGGGCCTCAACTGGGACGGAATGTTAATCACCGACTGGGCGGACATCAACAATCTCTATACACGTGAACATGTAGCTGCAGACAAGAAAGAAGCAATAGAAATGGCCATCAATGCCGGAATAGACATGGCAATGGAACCATACGATCTCAACTATTGCACCCTGCTCAAAGAACTGGTTGAGGAAGGTCGTGTGCCGATGAGCCGTATCGACGACGCCGTGCGCCGCGTGCTCCGTCTGAAATACAGACTGGGACTCTTCGACACACCCGTGACACACATGAAGGACTTCCCCGAATTCGCCTCTGAGGCCCACGCCGTACTGGCCGTGAAAGCAGCCGAGGAGTCGGAGGTGCTGCTGAAGAACAAAAACAACATACTGCCGCTGAAGAAAGGCGTGAAACTGCTCGTCACCGGCCCTAACGCCAATTCCATGCGCTGCCTCAACGGAGGATGGAGCTACTCATGGCAGGGACACATAGCCGACCGCTACGCTGGCGACCGCAACACCATCTATGAGGCCATAAGCAACGAGTTCGGCAAGGAAAACGTGACGCTCGAGCAAGGCGTCACCTATGTTCCAGAAGGCAACTACTACGAGGAAAACACCCCGGAAATAGAGAAAGCGGTGGAAGCGGCCGGAAATGTTGACGTGATAATAGCCTGCATCGGCGAGAACTCATACTGCGAGACACCCGGAAACCTTTCCGACCTGAGACTCTCCGCCAACCAGCGCGACCTCGTGAAGGCTCTCGCCAAAACCGGCAAACCCATTGTGCTCATACTCAACGAAGGACGTCCGCGCATCATCAGCGACATCGAACCGTTGGCCGAGGCTGTCATCGACATACTCCTGCCCGGAAACTACGGTGCCGACGCCCTTGCCAACATACTCTCGGGCAAAGCCAATCCGAGCGCGAAGATGCCTTACACCTACCCGAAGGATCCGGCCGCACTCACAACCTACGACTACCGCGTGAGCGAAGAGATGGACAAGATGGAAGGCGCCTACGACTACGATGCCGTGATATCCGTGCAGTGGCCGTTCGGTTACGGACTGAGCTACACCACGTTCAGCTACGACAACTTCAGGACCTCCGCCACCGATTTCAAGGCCGGCGACAATATCACCCTGTCTGTCGATGTCACCAACACCGGAACCGTTGCCGGCAAGGAAGTGGTGATGCTCTTCAGCCGCGACATGGTTGCGTCGCTCACTCCGGAGAACAGACGCCTGAGAGCATTCCAGAAGATAGAGCTCAAACCCGGCGAGACACGCACCGTCTCGTTCAATCTGAAAGGCAGCGACCTTGCCTTTGTCGGAGCCGACGGAAAATGGATACTCGAAAAAGGTGAATTCAGAATGCAGACCGGCAACAAGACGCTCAACCTGCATTGTTCCGAGACCCACAAATGGGACACACAGAACAAATGATATTTATATAATATGTATATATGACCGCAAGAAAATAAATCGACATTATTATATTAGGGACTTTGACTGTCTTCAGATTCAATCGCGACACATACGTTACATATCGTCATGGCGCAGTTAAGTCTGAAGCAGTCTTTTTTATTTTTCACCTTTTCACATTCTCCGGATGACGACATCATCAACCGCAGAAACAACAATTCACGCATTTTCTGTATAATATTCTACGCCATGCCGGACAGCATTTGCAGGCATATCAATACACAAGCAACACACATACCATAATCCTGCCAACATGACTGTATATAAAAACATACAGTATTCCCTCATTTCATTGCAACCACACTATCTTATAATGATCTGATACACAAATCACAGTTCCCCACTCCAACGGCAAAATGCCGTATAATGTCATTCCTTCCCTAAGCAAATACTGTAATAAACAGATTGGAAACATTATATAATGAATGTACAATAAATAACTTGCCATATATCAGTAATAATTCGACAAGTAAGACAGATTTACCCTAAGAATATTTGCAAAAATTAATATCTTTTGGTGCTTTTGCATAAAAATGAAGCTAAAATTAAAAATAATATAACTTAATGACATAATACATTATACAAAGAATGATATTTGGAAACATTCGTCATTATTAGATTCTTATTCACCTTATTAGATTATCCCACTGAAACATGACATAAATAAATTACAAAAACGTATGAACGGTCCACCCATACCGTAATCGTCTTATATGAGTTTATACCATCGCAAATCAGAATTAATATACACCATACATATAATAACAAAAAACAAACATTTATGAAAAAACAAAGCTTTTGTGTTTGTGGCTTTGGGCACTTTTCTGTTGCCTGAGTCCACAGACTGTTTTCTCGCAAAAGAAAGTCGCGACAGCAGACAATCCCCAGCTGGGATACGGCATTCTGCTGTTCGACCAGGGAGCTGAGACAAACAAACTCGTATCGTTTCAGATGCCCGATGTCTCGAGTTTCGAAACCGTTTACGACCTGGGTTACAACTATTGCAGCGCCGGCGCGTGCGTTGACGGAGTGTATTATCTTGCTTCGGTAAGCTATGCCACCAGTGCCGCCGACCGTCTGATGGCAGTCGATATGGAGACAAAGAAGATGTCGGTTGTCGGTTCATTTTCAGGACTTCCATATAAGTTTGCCGACATGACCTACGACTATTCCACCAAGACCATGTACGGCATCGTGGGCAGTCTGGCCACTTCGACAAGTGCACTATACAAGATAGACCTTGCGACAGCAGCCACGACAAAGGTTGCCGACCTCGGAAACTTCTACTTCACACTTGCCTGCTCGTATGACGGACAGCTCTACGTTGTGGACGGAAGCGGAAATTTCTGCAAGATAAACAAGAACGACGGCACCTGCGAGATAGTAGGTGCGACGGGCTATCGGCCGTCGGGAAACTTCTCGATGGAGTTCAATCATTCAGACAAGACACTTTACATGACCTTGAACACGGTGAACGAGGAAAGCCTGCTGTGCACCATCGACGTGTCCACAGGAGCCGCACAGCAGATAGGTACGCTCGGTTCGGCACAGGATGCAGGCATTGCCGGACTCTACATACCTTTCTCGGCTGCCATCGACGGTGCGCCTAACGCCGTGAGCGACCTTAAGATTGTGCCCGACGCCAACGGCGCATGCAGCGCCACAATATCGTGGACCAACCCGACAACAGTGTTCGGCGGCGGAGAGCTGACCGACCTTAAACGGGTGGATATCTATCGCAACGGCGAACTGGTATTATCCACTGAGAACGTGAAACCGGGTCAGCCGTCGTCCGTCACCGACGTGATTGATGGCGAGACTGGCGTCATGGCCGACTACAGAATCGTTCCTGTGAACGGCGTGGGCGACGGTGTCGAGACCAAGATGAAGCTGTTTGTGGGCGAGGATGTGCCTGCCACTCCGACCAATATCACGATGGAAAAGATAACATCAAATAAGGTGAAAGTGTCGTGGGACGCTCCTACAAAAGGCGTTCAGGGCGGTTGGATAGATCTTTCGACACTGCGCTACAAGGTGGTACGCCAGCCCGACGGCAAGACTCTGTACGAATCGCTTACGGAGACGAGCTTCACCGACGAGGCAGACGACCTTGAGAGCTACACCTACGAGATTACTCCTGTCACCAAAGCAGGTGATGGAGGCACGGCCACAAGCGACATAATAGTGCTCGGACCGGTGAACGAACTGCCTTACTCGTGCGACTTCACCACCACCGAACAGGCCGAATCGTGGAGCATAGTCGATGCTGACAACAACGGCCGCACGTGGTCAATGATGGAATATACTGGCGGTGCCATGCAGTATAACGGAGGTATCATAGACAATCCTCCGGTGGCAGCAGACGACTGGCTCATCTCTCACGACTTCTATTTCGAAGCCGGCAAACAGTACAAATTCACGTTCCAAACCAAAGGAACGAAGAGCAACAAGCTGCAGGTGTGCCTCGGACAGGGTCTGACTCCCGAAGCGATGACCACCGAACTGTTCAACCAGACACTCACTCCGGCTTACACCTACCAGGAGCAAAGCCTTGTCATCACGGTTGACAAATCAGGATACTACAACATAGGATTCCACATCTACTCCGACGGCAACAGCTCATTCTTCTATCTGACCAACATCGCCATAGAGCAGATGGCTGCCATAAACATGCGCGTCGTGTCGCTTGAGGGTGTGCGCAAACCGGTTGTAGGTTCCACATACACATACAATGTGACCGTGCTCAACAAGGGAAGCCAGACGGTATCCGACTATACCGTGAACCTGAAAGACGCCGCTTCGGGCAAGATCCTTGCCACAAAACGCGTTCAGGAAGCACTGGAGAATGGAGCCGAGAAAGAAGTATCGCTCGACTGGACACCTGCCGACCAGACCGTGACATCGGTTGTCGGCGAAGTGGTATGCACCGGAGACGAGGTTGACAACGACAACCTTTCTGAGCCGTTGGCCGTTGAGGTGCTGCCGTTGGGCTCTACCGACGTGCTCGACATCGACAAGATAGACGCGTCTAAGTTCAGCCGCAACAACCTGTTCAACTTCTACAACAAGAACAGTGCGGCGCTCAACATCTACACACCTGAGGAGATAGGACGTGACGGAGGACTCGTAGAGGCATTCACATTCACCGTGAAGAACTCGCATACTTACGACGTCGTTGACACGCCTATCAAGATATACATGGCGAACACCGACCTGACAACAGCCAACTATCAGACCGGATGGATTCCAGAATCGGAAATGACACTCGTATATGACGGCACGGTAACACTGCCGCAGGGACAGAACGAAATAACAATAGACCTGTCGCACAAGTTCGAGTTTGCCAAAGGCAAGAACCTGGCAGTGCTCACCACACACGCCATGCCGGAGGGATACTACAATCAGGTGAACTTCCCTTACTACGATTCTGCCGACGGAAGCGGCACCTACTACTACGCAAGCGACTACACTCCGTTCGATTTCACCAACTGTGGAAGTGCCGCATATAGTCAGAAAGCCGCAGTGACGCTGTCGATGTATTGCCTCGGAACAGAGATTTCGGGTAAGATAACAGACGCCGATGGAGCACCTGTCGAGGGTGCGACAGTGGCTATAGAGAGCGAGAAAGTGATGACCCAGACCGATGCCGAAGGCTGCTACAGATTCGGATATATGCGCGACGGCGAGTACACCATAAAGGTAAGTAAGGACGGATACAACGATGTTGAGGGAACAGTGACCGTGGAGAACGGCCAGACCGTGACCAAAGACATGACCATCGAGAAGATTAACGTTTATCCGGTATCGGGCCGCGTGGTGTCTGCCGACGATAAACCGCTGGCCGGTGTAACGGTAACTCTCAAGGAAGGCGAGCATGAATACACCGCACAGACAGCCGAAGACGGAACATTCAGCTGGGACAAGGTGATTGCATCTGCCGATCATTACACGATGAACCTTAGCAAAGAGTGGTATAAATCGGCCGTGCAGGATGTTAAGGTTGAGAACGATGCCGTTGCTCTGGGCGACGTGAAGATGGACTATCTTGTATATGCTCCGTCTGCCGTAAGCATAGATGCCGACGACTCGAACAACGTAACCATAACATGGCAGACTGCCGACAAGAAGGCAGAACTGCGCAAGGACGACGGCAAGGTGGCAGCAAACATCGGCATAGAGAATGCCGTTGACCGCACCGTCATCGGTACCATCTACCGCGAACCTATGCAGCTGACTTCTGTAAAATGGTTCCTCACCGCAGCAGGTGGACCTCACTACGCTGTCAATGTGTTCGTATTCGACCTCGACGAGAACGGAGAGCCGACAAACAAGATACTGAAGAGCGTCGATCTCACAACCACTACCGACGAGCAATGGTCGTCGTGCGAATTTGACGAACCGGTCAATGCTCCGCGCGGTTGCCTCGTAGCACTGGGCTATTACGGATATCTGGGCGTAGGTGTTGACGCCGGTTCAGACCTCTCCTACCCGTTCGCCGAGCACACCCACGTGTTCAGCGGTGACTATGCAGGCGGCGACTTCGACTACATAGAGGACAGCGGATACAGAAAGAACCTCATGATACGTGCCGAAGGTTATCGTCTTGCCGACAACGACAGCACATACTACGCACACGAAGAAGGCAGCTATCCTGACCTGTGCAAGTATAAGGTATGGCGCTACCGTGAGGATCAGAAGGACGACAAAGACTCATGGACACTGCTTAACGACGGTGCCGAGACCACAGGCGAGACCACGTTTGTGAACAACATGGAGGGCGTAGGAAGCGGAGTTTACGGTTTTGCCGTCAGCTCGGTTTATCCTGACGGAAGCGAATCGGAGCGCGTCATGTCTCCGCTGTACGCTCACGACATGAAGACACGCATCACCGTTCCTGTCACAACCAACAGCAAGAGCGGCAGCGCTGAAGGTGCTACGGTAAGCATCAAGGGTAAGACCTACGGCAAGACTGCCACAGCCATGGTTTCGGCCGACGGTACAGCCGTGTTCGAGGATATGCTGAAAGACCAGTACGACGGTACAATCTCGCTGTCAGGATATGAAAACATGACCTTCAGCGGTGATTTCAGCACAGACAATGAATATACAACCCAGGCATACGAACTGAAAGAAATCATCGTGGAACCGTTCAACCTCACAATAGAGGATGTAGAAGGCGACAACTCGTCGGCACTGTTCACATGGAACACATCCGGCACGCTGTTCGATGATTTCGAGTCGTACGACGACTTCGCCATTGCTTCTCCGGGCGAGATAGGATGGAACTACTGGGATCTTGACCAGCAGGCAACATACGGATTTACCGGAGCTGACTTCCCGGGTATGGGCGGCGCAATGTCGTTCATGGTGTTCAACCCGTCTGCCACAACGCCGGCTGTCAATACCGTAGAGACTCTGCAACCGCACAGCGGATCTAAATATCTGGCAAGCTTCGCGGCCGAATCGCAGAACAACGACTGGATTATTTCGCCTGTGCTCAACTATGCGCACGACTTCAGTCTGAGCTTCTACGCACGCTCTTACGCCGTAGATGCCGGCTATCCCGACTACTTCAGCGTGGGCTATACGGATGTTGAAGACCCAGAACCGGACGACTTCGTATGGCTTGCCGAGAATGTCGGTCCGTCATCTCAGTGGGACGAATACTCTTACACCATACCTGCGAGCGCTAAACATGTAGCCATCAGAAACGTATCGACAAGCGACGGATTCATCCTTATGATTGATGACATATACATCGGAAGCCTGCCACGCATGAAGACGGCCAAGGAGAAGAGCGCACAGGCAAAGGACAACACTCCGACAGTAGAGTATGAGGTTTACCTCGACGGCAACAAAGTGGGCACTACATCAGGCAACAGCTATCTGTTTGAGAATCTCGCCGAAGGTGAGCACGAGGCAGGTGTGAAGGCTGTTTACAATTCCGGCGAATCTGCCATCGTAACAATCAAGTTCGGTGAGGTTTCGGGTATAGAGGATGTAAAAGCTACCAACAAGCTGTCCATTTATCCTAACCCGGCAAAGACACTTGTACACATAGAAGGAAACTACGACCACTTCGTAATATCTTCTATCAACGGAGCACGTGTATTAGAGTCGGAAAAAGAGACAACGGTCAATGTATCCGGCTTAGAACCGGGCGTATATATCGTCACGGCTTACGACGAGACCAATCACGTAGTAGGCAATTCTAAGCTGATAGTTGCCAAATAAGGAACTGACAGACTGATATTCTTCAGTCTTGTCCTATAACAACGGGGCTGCGTTCTGAACGGAAGTTTGGAGCGCGGCCCTTTTCTTTTAGCCCCATACAAGGCGGTAAAGGCCGCCATGAATATACAAACCTGTCAGCCGGTTTGCGTCACAACAGCTTTTCCATGCCGGGGTCAGAAGTCTTATTTTCTAAATATTTTCTTCTCCTATAATATAACTGCACATAAAATCGGCAACGCACATACCGTCCCATCAGTCTTTCATGGACGCAACATTTTCATACAATCGTCATCCGCTTCCGCCATCATATATCACTCACATCTCTTATTTCGGCAACCATATACGCCCGAAATCAAAAATCCGCCCCTAATAGGGACGGACCTTTCAATCACTTAATCATATCAATAACCCGCACTTTCACGAAATATCATACCGTCCGCAGCGGGATGCGGGCATGGAATATGCGGCACATAGAGCATTGTGTTTATGTCTTTCGCGCAGTCGCACTCAACCGTTCATGGTGTGACCGCGCCGGATTACAACCTACATCTTTTTCTTCGGGAATATGTTGAAACGGTATATGGCATGTATGAGCACATAGCGCGGCGGGGTATTGTAATAGCGCTCCACGCGGCCCTGGGTGTTGATGCTGCTCTCCACTTTCTTCAACTGATGTAGTATGTCGAAGGCGTCGGCACGCAGAGTGAGCTTGCCTTTCAGCAAAGAACGGGTCAGACGGGCGTTCCACACGAAGTTGTCGTCGTTCATCGAAGTGTCCTCATAGCCGCGGCGGCTGTACATGGTCAGATCGGTGTCGAGCTTGAAACCGAACGGAAGCTGAAGGTAACCGTAAACGCCATAGTTGAAGTCGTATGCGTTGATAGGTACAAAATTGTCACGGTCGCCCTCTGTGTTCAACCATGACACCGAGGCTCTGAAGCCTATGCTGTGCTTGCCCAGCGTATAGTCAAGGTTGAGAGTCTCCGAGAGCACGGAGCTCTTGACGGTGCTTTTCACCGGAGCGGAGGCAAGATCGTCGCCTATCATATCGACACTGTTGTAGTAGTTCCATGAAGTGGCTGAGTTGAAATACAGGCGTTTCTTCTTGTCCAGCGGACCGTTCATATTGAATTTGGCGGAAAGATTCCAGTTGCCGTCCACATTATAGTAGGAGTATGTGCGGCGACCCGTGCTGCGGTCGTACACATAACCCATGGCCACATCGTTCTCGCTTATGTTGAATGTCACAATCGGAGATATCTTTATGGTGTGCTTTCTGTCGTTATAGTCGAGACTGATGGTGTGGGTGCGTCTGTTCTTCAGATTCCTGTTGCCATAGTTTACGGTCGTCATAGGGTCGGAGTCATCAACGAAGTTAAGAGAATAGAGCATGTTGGGGGTGCTGCAGTCCATGCTGTATTTTAAAGCTCCACCCTGCTGAAAATCCTTTGTCCTAAGATGCAATTCCAATAAAGGTTTCAACATCAATGTGGTGCGACTGAAAGCTGTGTCTATACGGGCGCGACAATAATCGAGTTTCTCGTTCAATATATCAAGTGTCAATCCCGGTATTAACTGCATGGCCAACTTGTCATCACGCAACAATTCTATATTTGCATTCACTCCGATGGAATGACTGTTATCGCTTTCCACCGAATTGTAGCTGTTCTTTCCGTCGAGTGTCGGCAGATACTCTGTGACCGAAGGCAGCGCACCTACGGGATGCTCCGTGTCCAGTCCCCAACCGTCGAGAGTCTCAAGATGGTAGAGTTTGTTTATGGACTTGTCACGTCCGGCACTCATGTTGTAGTCGAAATTAATCGTTAAATTTTCTGAAAAGACAAAACCATAACTACCTATGAATTTAATTCTATAACCACGTGAGGGCGTGATATCGTTATAACGGTTTATAAAGTCAGTCGAACCAGTTCCTGAAAAATAGTCTATACGCTGATGTGTGAAATCACGCATGTCGGAACCGAACATAGAACCGTTTACGTTGATATACAAGTAGTCACTGTTATGAGGCATGCGCAGCATCATACTTGTGGCTAGATTGGCAGACCAGCGCTTGTCGTCATAATAACGGTTTTTTATCTGACGGTTTATAAGGCGGGCACGAAGATTGTCATCGAGTACCGGTGTGGAAAGGATTTTCATGAAATCCTCAAAGCCGTTCCACGTCTCGTCTGAGGTGGCGGAGATTATAGAGAGGTCATTACGCTTGCGACTGTAGCTTGCACCCAAATTAATATCATACTCCGCACGCGACATGTCACCCTTAGGCTTAAGTCTCAAATCATGGTTTGTGTTTAAAGACATATTGCAGAAGCGCGCATCCTGAACTTGGCGATCGTAGGTGTCGCCATCAGCGAGGAAATTGGTGCGGAATGTATTCTGCACCTCATGATTGTCATAATGGGTAAAGTTTGCGTTACCGCTATATTCGTAGCGGCCCTCACGGTCGTCCACATTCACATTCACACCGATTTTCTTTGTCGTAAGCCGCCCGTAAGGCATCTTGTCAGGAGTCCAGTCGTTGGTGTTGGGAGTGGTGAAGTCGTTGATATTATTCATGTTGCCGAACAACGACACACGGGAGTGGTCGGTGGAGCGCATGGCGAACAGTCGGGCCATGTACAGGTCGTGGTTGGCGCCGCCGGCGTCTATATTGCCCATCCATCCTATGTTGTACTGCTTCTTAAGGTTGACGTCCATCACCAGCTGCTTGTCGTTCATGTCGCGGTCGAGAAACTCGCTCAGACGCCCGGCCTTGTCGTAAACCTTCACCGTGTTTACCGCATAAGTGGGAAGATTCTCAAGCATGATTGTGTTGTCGCCCTTGAAGAAGTCCTTGCCGTTGAGAAGAAGACTCTCCACAAAGCGGCCGTTCACATATATGCGGCCGTCGGATTTCAGCTCCACACCGGGCAGCTGTTTCACCAGGGCGTCGAGCATGGAGCCTTCAGCCAATTGGAAAGCGTCGGCATTATAGACAAGCGTGTCGCCCTTGTTGTAGAACTTCACCTTCGTGGCTGTAACCACAACCTCGTCTATGGCATGAACCTTCGGACGTTTCATATATATGGTGGAGAGCACTCTGTTTGTCTCGCGCCGTCTGATCTTGCTTATCTCTATCGAAGTATATGTTGTTTCATATCCTTCCTTCTCCGTCTTGATGATATAGTTTCCTTCCTTGACTTTGAAACTGTACAGTTTTCTCAACGAAGTGTATCCGTAGTTGTTTCTGCAACTGTCAAGCACCACGCTGTCAGGAGACAGAAGCGTCACCTTCGCATTCTCGATTGTTGTGCGCAGAATGTAATCTTTTATCGTGGCATAAATTTTTATGCTTCGCTCTTTCTGTCCGAATGACGAACAGACAACAGCCATCATGAATATCAACAAAATACTTCTTCTCATTCTCATAAATTCAGGTTTTTACGGTTTATATAATTATTACTTTATTCTTTTTGTATCAAGAAATGTCTCTGACAGCACATCAACAGTTGTTTATCACTCCATACATTCATATAAGTTCAGATACTCCATACATCTTTCATATCAATACAGACCAACTCCGCAATGCAGAGAAATGAAGCTATGAGTACCCTCACAATGCACAATGCCTTTATCTGTCTGTCCATAGGTCTCGGTTTTTAGCGATTTAAATTACTTTTTATCCAATACGGATGACTTTTACCTATAAGACACACGAAGCATGGATTTCTAAACAAGAAAATTACGGATTTAATATTTGTTAACTCTTGCCTTTTCCAAGCATCCAGTTGCTTTGATATAATAAGCTTCCGTCTTTTATATTTGAAATATGATATACATTATTCATAATACATTTATCTCCTCATTATGTGTAGATTCACACGTTAACGGGCTTTCACAAAATTAATATCAGATACAGAAAAAGACGGTAGAAATGTATCGGATATATTACACAATATAATTTATTTGCCGATATCATATTATTGATTATCAGCAACTTGCGACAAAGATTACACAAATATGTGAATTAAGCCTTTTACAGAATTATATGATTATTATGTCTTTACACGCGGATTATAAAACATAACAAAAGATGTTATGGTTCATAATAATCAAGACTTGCAGTCTCTTATATTACGGTCGAGCTCCGAAGTGCGGGACGAGCCGAACAGTTTCAGGTTCAGCCGGCGACGGATATTGCTCAGATTCTGAGGCGAAATGTCAAGAAGACAGGATATCTCGGAAGACAGGAAATGGAGCTTTATGAGGATGGCTACCTTTTTCTCGTTCTGACTCAGGCTGCTGGAACCAAGATTATTGATGAACGAAAGGAAGCGGGGATAGCGATTTTCCACATATGTGTTGAGACGCGACCAGTCTTTCTGACCGGCACTGCGACCGTGGGCGGCCTGGTCGTGAAGATTCTTTATCAGGTCTGACTCCATGAGTTTCTGGAGTGATGCCCAGTCTGCATCGGTGGAGGACATGTCCTGCATCTTGTCCAACTCTGCACGGAGACGACGGCCGGAGGCCTCGAGCTCTGAAGCAAGACGACTGTTCTCACCTAAAGCGGCGGAAAGCTCACGGGATATTTCACCGGAACGATGAAGGAGATCGGAATACATACGGTTCTTCTCAAGAAGCAGAGACTTCATGCGGAAGGAACGGCGGCGGTGCCACATATACAATTCGAGAACAACTATAAGGCTTATGACAGAAAGAAAGACTATCGTGAGTCGGAGCTCCGACACCTCACGCTCACGGAGATCGGCCTGCTGACGGTTGCGGGTGTAACGGTAGAGCGACTGCACACGCTGGGCTTCGCTTGAGGTGAGGCGGAGCCACGAACTGTCGTTGGCGTCGCAATAAAGACGGGCGTAATGGAACACTGAATCCGAATTACGGCGTGAACGATATACCGATAGAAGTCCGCGATAGGCTGCTTCTTTCTCATCGCGGGCACTGCCTGTCAGCATTTTCCTGAAATAATATTCAGCAGAATCGACACGGTTGCCGGCCAAAAGATACAGACCTTTATAATAGTAATATAATTCAAAACCAGGTTTTACGCTTCCTGAAGATAAAAAGATATCTCCATATTTTTCATATTTGTACAAGCGAGCATTTGCCTCCTTTAAATTACCTCGTTTAAAATATATGTCAATCGTAGGAAACAAGCAAAGAGCAGATTCCCTTTCATAACCATAATAAGAATAAAGTGAAGAAATGGAATCACATATATCCAATACTTTATCATAATCACGAAGGGTATAATAAACACCTTTCTCACTTTCTTTAGACAATAAATATCTAAATATATCCTTGTTCTTACAAGCATAATAAGACGCAAAGTGTATCATTTTGAGTTCTTCATCAGCAAGTTTCTGCCTATGGAATATATAAGCTGTTTGCAGACATATTCTACATAATGTTCCATAATCGCAGTCCCCTGCTGTCGTATCTGCACAAGCCACTGCTTTCTGATAATATTCTAGTGCCGCCGGTGCCTCGCCGAGATCACGATATACACATCCGAGAAGATAATAAGCCATCATCTTCTCGTTTGGTGTCCCGTGACGGGAATAATAAGCAGCGACCTCCTTCATGGTACTGTCGCTACGGAAATATACATTCGATTTGTTCATGGCCTTGGCGCGCAGCAGTTCGTAACGCATACGACGGGATTTGGACATATAGGAAACATGAGGAGACATGCTGTCGAGCATGCGCAACGCGGAAGGAGCCGAATCCATGTCTATTTCCATAAGGCTGTCTGCACGCCCCATAATCATGTCGAGACTGTTGTCGCCACCTTTACAACAGAGCATCGCGAAAAACAATGGGAGAAGATATAGGAGTTTTTTCATAGAATCGTTATGGTATGGGAATAAATCGGTAAGGTCAGAAGACAGATCAGTAGCAGTTTTCCGATAAAACAGGCATGGGCCTATAAAACATCAAAAACCGACAAGACATGACATCCAAGGATGTTCTGTCTGTGTCGGTCTATGATTTCTTAAATCTCACTCGCGCTTAATACTCATCTTCGTTGAAGAGAAAATCTTCTTTGGTAGGATAATCAGGCCATATATCCTCGATGCTCTCATACACATCACCTTCATCTTCTATTTCCTGCAAGTTTTCAAGAACTTCCAATGGTGCGCCGGAACGCATGGCATAGTCTATGAGCTCATCTTTGGTTGCTGGCCATGGTGCATCCTCAAGTTTAGAAGCCAATTCAAGTGTCCAATACATAATCTTTCTTTTTATAATAGGTTTTCTTATGTAAGCACAAAAATAATAAATTTTATGCTATTTGCAAGAAATAATAAAAATTTTTTCTTTCTTATGGCTAATAAAGTTTAAATTTCTCGCTAATACAAAGAGATAATCGGATAATCTGTTCATATAGGCAGGCACGGTGTCGTCGATGGCATATTTTTCGGTCATCGAGAGCATGCGCCGTTCCGCCCGGCGGCATATCGTGCGACAGACATGACATACGGATGCAGAAGTTGTTCCGCCAGGAATGACGAACGAGTGCAACGGTGGCAGCGTACTCTGTATGCGGTCTATCTCGCTTTCAAGGCGGGCAACATCCGAGTCACACACGGCCTTTGCAGCGGAGGAGCCTACGAATATGCTTCCTATCCGAAAGAGAATAATCTGCGTTTCCTCTACAAAGTCTTTGTCCTGTCCCTCACTCATTAAAGATGACAGCAGTCCGAGATAAGAATTCAGTTCGTCCATGACGCCATAGAATTCTATGCGTTCGTCTGTCTTTGAGGTGCGTTCGCCGCCCGGCAGAGAGGTAGTGCCGTTGTCGCCGGTACGTGTGTATATTTTCATTATCTGATTTTAGAAATTTACTATGTAGTTTTGTTTTATACGTTTGTCGAAGAACACTATGCCGCAATAATAAAGATCGAACGTCACTCCGGTACGTGTGTCGTCCCTTAACTGCCTCCATATATTGCGTGTCCTGCGGTTGTGCTTTATTCCGTCAACCATCATTATCGCATTCTCCGGCATATTGTCGATGAGTGATAACGGGCGATCGTACGCCCCTTCATAAAGGTTCACGCGCAGAAGTAGCGGCGCAGCCCCGTCGGTTAAGTATCCGTATGAGGCATCCGACATTTCCTCAATGTTTATGATTTCCGTGCACCGGCATCCGGTATTTACATAACGGCTGAGTATTTCGGCCGGTTTGCCGTAATTGATGAATCGGCACGGCTGCATGAAATTGGCAACTCTGAAATACAGACGGTATATCTTTTCGTCTATAAGACTGGTTTCCGGGAACTCCTTACGCAGGTCGTCGTAAGCATAATACGGGTAATGCTCATTTATGACATAACGTATGAAACGGTATGCCGACGGTGACTGCACGCCGAAACCACGACAATAGAATATGCGGCTCAACCACCTCAGTCTGTATTTAAACCTGAAATGACTCACAGATATTTCTATGATTTTAGATTTATCACATGTTTTATCATCATCCGGATGCACCATAACGACACGCGTTCCTACATCCGTAATGTCTCCGACACGATATGCAAAGATACAACTAAATAGTCAAAAATCCATACATCAGCCGCATTTATGTATGACGAATGCTTTTTATGACATACAGGATAAAACGGATTTAATATGATATTACAAATATAATAAATCAGTGTTATCTGTGAACTTCATGTCGCTTGCCTGTTTCATAGGTTATGATACCGGCTTAGTCAGTTGTATACATAATATAATAAGGTGAAATGATAACATATAATAATAAGATTATGTACAGGACGATGGCCGCGGCCCACACGCAGACTATGGAAAACAAAAAAAGAGGGACGTTCCGGATATCTGTCCTTGGAACGTTCCTCATCTAAAAGAAGGCGGCTACCTACTCTCCCGCATTGCATTGCAGTACCATCGGCGATGACGGGCTTAACTTCTCTGTTCGGGATGGGAAGAGGTGGAACACCGTCGCTATCACCACCAAAAATCTCTTTTCTGCTCCTGACCGCTCGTCAGGATGAGTATAACGTTGACATTCTCATACAAGCAAAACCCACACTTCTGAAACTATGAACATAAACGGAAAGTTTCGGGCAATTAGTAGTGCTCGGCTTTGACGTCACCGTCTTTACACCTGCACCCTATCTACGTCATCGTCTTTGACGACCCTCAAAGGAGTTCTCATCTCGCGGAGGGCTTCGCACTTAGATGCTTTCAGCGCTTATCCCGACCAGACTCGGATACCCGGCGGTGCCCCTGGCGGAACAACCGGTAAACCGGAGGTCTGTCCATCACGGTCCTCTCGTACTAGTGACGGAGCCGCTCAAAACTCCTACGCCCACGATAGATAGAGACCGAACTGTCTCACGACGTTCTGAACCCAGCTCG